>Ga0335078_10007198_pt1 | contig 16496 bp, 14 predicted proteins | sample Lox_Sample_32_FD_206711 | JGI IMG/M metagenome (GOLD analysis project Ga0335078, IMG submission 206711) | Soil microbial communities from Loxahatchee National Wildlife Refuge, Florida, United States - Lox_Sample_3.2 | ecosystem: Environmental > Terrestrial > Soil > Wetlands | place: USA...
TGCCATTGCCGTTTCCGCTTCAACGAGAGAAGGCTTCCCAGTAGATGTACAGGGAAGATCTCTCGGTCCATGCATCATGACCGCGGACACACGAGAGAGCGGTTTGGAGAAAACCATTTCGAAAGCGTATTCGACTGAAGAATGGTTCGAGTTCTGCGGACATACGCCTGAGCGCATGGATCCAGTATGTAGGATTCTCTGGTGGGAAAAGAATCATCCAGAGGTAATGCGCAAAGCGAAGTATTTCGTCGGATGGGGCGAATTCCTAGCCCTACGCCTTACGGGCAAAGCCGTCGTCGATTACAGTCACGCTGGACGCTTCCTGGTTTACGACTTCAGAACACACCAATGGTCCCGTAAACGTATTTCAGAATTCGGAATAAACGCGGAACTTTTGCCGGAAATTCGACCATGGGGAACCATTATTGACCCAGTTCCAAGAGATATAGCGAAGAACCTAGGATTCACCAAAGATGTAAATCTTACAATGGGAGCAAATGATGCTGTTTGCACTTTGCTGGGAGCTGGCGTCTCCAAGGTCGGCACGGGTGGATTAATTAGTGGATCATGGGAGAACACTATTCTCCCGGTTGCAGAACAACCCTCTCCTTCTGTCCTCATCAATGCCGGCGTGTCTATCGGGCCTTACCCCGGAAAGGCAAGTTGGATGATCTATGGGCTCAGCCCGACTGGAAGCGCCACGCTCAACTGGGCTAGAGATCTAGTTCACTTGAACATTGAAGACGCCGAAAGCATGTTAGGTCGACTGGGTGATGGCCCGGGACATGTGCTTGCCGTTCCACACGTTTCTGGAGCAACGGCGGTTTGGGTTGGAGGAAGTGGGCTTCGCGCCGCATTAATTGGAATGACATTAGCAACATCACCGATTGACACAATCAAAGCTTTCATGGAAAGCATCGCCTACGATACGCACTTTCTGCTTGAAACACTCAGAGCAGGTGGAGCGAAAATAGACATGCTGCGTGGAGTTGGTGGCGGAGTGAGATCGGATTGGTGGACGCAGCTCAGAGCAGATCTCTTTGGAACCGCCATTGAAACAGTCGACCAACCAGAACTCGGTACGTTGGGCGCGGCGCTTCTGGCGGGTAAGGCAGTCGGGATGTGGGATGATGTTGAAGGAAAAGCAGGAGAGTTCACGCGCGCAAGTAAACGCTACCAACCCAACCCGAAACGCGCGAGCTTGTACAAGGAACGCATCGAGTTCTACAGAAATCTGATGACGGACTGGTTGACGAAAGATTGGAGTCCGCTCTCAAATCAATCTAAACAAGCATCATGATGATGATTTCACTGGATGGGTTATCGATGAAAGGAGAGCTTGTAACGATCCATACATTGGAGGAAAAATGATGCCATCACGTCCGATTAAGAAAGCGCGGTACGATGGAATGAGTACGCTCGTTCTGGAAAATGATCTAGTTAGGGCAGTTGTGGTACCTGAACTTGGCGCCCGTATCCTAAGCCTGATCTACAAACCTTCAGAAACCAACTTCGCATGGCACAGCCCTGATGCCCCGCTCGAAAAACCAAAAGCTGAACTGGAAAACGTCAGCGGATTCTTCGATTGCGTGCCAACAACAGACCCATGCACATTCAAAGGTAGAAACTTGCCGTTAGGAGGCGAAGTTTCATCTGTTCCGTGGCGAATCTTGAAAACGGAACGGACGAGTAAGGCTGCTCTGATTAGAGCAGAGGCAAAATGTTCAATTTACCCGTTTGTGATACGGAAGGAAATTTCTCTAACCAAGAATAAACCTGTCTTATCTTTAAAATATGAGCTTCGCAACACGTCGAATGAAACATTGGAGTACCACTACAGCAGCCACAATACTCTTCAAGTAACTCCCTTTCATCGGCTAGTTCTGCCAAGTGAAGTATCGAAAGTGAAGCTCGGGTATGAGGGCCAGTTTGGCAAGATGGGGGAAGAAATCCCATGGCCTGAGGCTCCCGATAGAAAAGGAGAACGGATCGACGTTAGCAAGATTCGCGATCCATGCGAAAAAACCATGGAAAACCTATACACGGATAGATTGAAGGAAAAATGGTGCGCTCTCGTCAACGAGTCTCGAAAAGAAGCGATCGGATTCCGGTTCGAAGGAGACGCATTACCTTACATCCTCCTGTGCACAAACAACTCTGGATGGAGAGGGTACTACTTCGCTGCCATCGAGCCAGTAACCGGGCGACCTGACAACCTCGACGTCGCCGTCAACCAATGGCAGGACTACGCAACGCTGAAACCGAAAACGAAAGTTAACTGGAAACAAACAATCATCCTAGCTAACAACGTTAAGCACGTTGAGAAGATTGAGAATGAAGAAATCATTCAAACCTAATAGTTGCAAGCAACCAGTAAGAGGATGAAGCATGACAAGTGCGTCAATTAAGCAGAAAACTTCCGAACTCCAACTGAAAAAAGAAATTTGCAGAGTCGGTAAAGCAATGAACTCCTCAGGACTCTGCGCGTATCTAGGCGTATATGCACCAGGTAACCTCAGCGCTAGGCTACCCGGCTCGGATAGGGTAATCATTAGCCCAAGCGGTTTAGACAAGGGATCGTTGAAGCCAGCCGATCTGGTTGTTGTCGATTTAAATGGCCAGAGAGTGGAAGGAAAGTACAAGGTTTCAACTGAGACACCAACGCACTGCGCAATCTACCGCAAGCGACCGGACGTCAACGCAGTTGTGCACGCGCACTCACCGGGTGGTCTGGCGTTCGCAGTTGCACACCAAGAGATACCAGCAACAACGATAGAGTTAGCGGCAGTATCTGGGGCGCGAGTTCCATTGGCAAAGTACGCAACGCCCGGAACCGAAGCTTTAGCATCGGCTACGGTGGAGGCTCTTGGGAACGGCGAAGCGGTGATCATGGCAAACCATGGCATAGCCGCGGTCGGCGCTACCTTGGACGAGGCATTCAACAATGCGCTAAGCGTCGAATTTACAGCTAGAATAAACATCAACGCAAAAATGCTTGGCGGCCTTGCAGAACTCCCAGAAAACGAGGTAAGCGGAATCAGGGATTATGTGTTGAAGAAGTACGGGCAAAAGTAGGTTCTAAACGTCAAGATACAACATATCACAATGCTATGACAATAAGACCAAGTCTCTTCTGCTAATGAACACATTTCGCCCAATTAATCTGACAAAATCGACTCCGCTGAGAATTCTTAGTGTCTGTCGTGTGTTCCTAGCATCATGGGATGAGCGTAGGTATGAAAACTGCGTTCGAGGCGTAGGATTACGTATGCTTCGCCTAAGGCGCGTGAACTATCGATTTGAAATCTTAGATGCTTCTCGAACGATTTTCCATCTTTCGAGAAAAACATCCCGCAACCTTCCGTACCTAAAGCCTAACTGCGGATCTGGTTCGTATACAGCGGACGTCCTGAGAAGAGCTGCCTGCGCCTCGTCGAGGTTTTTGAATAATTTCAGTTTCATTACGATAGGCAACAGTGCACCGATAGCAGGACGTTCTTCCATCACTTTCACCGGAATTCCGTAAATCGAAGCCCTAAGCTTATTCCACCAGTCAGAGTTTGTTCCTTCGCCCGTGACCAGAGCCTGGTTTATTTTACGATCAAAGAGTTCCTCGAAGAGGTGTAGGTAATAATATTCGAGAAAAGTCAACCCCAGAATCATCGATCGAACCACGCGTCCTCGAGCGTAATCTCTCGGCGAGTCATCGCGCCAAATTCCCAGAAAAGAAGCGCCAACATTGGGATCGTCAAATGGGCTACGATCTCCTTGCGGAAAGTAACTGAACTCAGTTCCAGGCGGACATTGCTCTGCTAAACTGAAAGCTTTCTCACGAGTTACACCGACGACCTTCTCAATGAACCATTTCAGAGTTGCTCCCGTAACCGGCGCAGCACCCGCAAAATATCCTTTGAAGGGATGCTTGTAGTAGTAGACAGCCGAATGGACTTTCAATTTATCGGAAACATACTTGAAGACGGTCGCATCTCCTACACTGAACCCAAAGTCCCCTTCTTTAACGCAACCTACACTAAGGGCAGCTGAGTTTCCTTCCGTCATACCATGGAAAAGCTTTGCACCCTCCAGGCCCAAGTCTTTAGCCAACTCGCTTCTGGCCTCTCCTAACTCTTCCCCACAAGGGACTAGGCGAGGAAACTGCTCAAGGTCGATACCGACATCCCGGAAAAATGGTTCATACCAGATAGGTTGGTCTTTGGTCGGGTCAACGCCGAATTTCAGTCCGTTCGTCCAATCAGTGCAAATGTCCTTCCAGACCTCTCCTTTTGGGTATGCCAGTTTGTATAGTAACCATGTTGTTGGAGAAAGAACCCATTTGAGCTGGGTAAATCGTTGCGGGTGCTTCCTTCTAGCAGCGATGATTTTTGGAATTGGGGAAGTGGAGGATGTTGCGACGCCTCTTTGAGCGAGTTCGGTCGTGGACTTCAACGAGGCTATTTCTGCCGATTCTGTCACGGCTCTCTCGTAGTACATGAGGGGCGGTAGGATCCCATCACCGTACTTGTCCACCAGCAGGACTGTACCGGACGTGCTCTGAGCTGATAGGATTAGACCCCTCGAGCCGACTGCGTCCTTGCTCCTTGCTATGGCGTGTCTCAGAGCGGTCAACCAATTCAGTTCTTCCTGTTTTCTTATCTCTCCTTGACCAGACCCAAGAATTCGTCCTTGCAGGTCGTAGGACTCATACCGCAACCGAGAAAGTCCCAGATCCAGTCCCATTAATCTGGTCAAATTGAAGCCTCACCCGATTTGTCGCATGAGAGCCGACGTATCACTGGGATTTTAGCGTGAGGTACTGGTTGTGGTCACGAATATGATCACAAAGCCATGAATCTTTGAGCGCCAAATTGAACGGTTAGTTTCATGAAAAGGTACTTTAAGAAAACACAAATATGTGCCCTGCCTCGGTTGCGGCGAGAAATAGGTGTATGAAATGTCCCACACCGATGATAAGACGCTTAGAGAGTCAATGTACATCAAACCAGAATCCATAGACCCCGACCGCCATATCACTGCAAAATACTACGTCGAAGGTAACGCGCCGATGAATAAGATGGCCGAGGAGGCCGCGATTGAGAACTCCACCGGCACATGGACTCTAGTCGGGTATGAGACATTAGAGGTTAGGAAGAAGTTTGGCGCCAAAATATTCAGGGTGACAGGGTCGAATGGGTCTGGTTTCATTGAGTTAGCCTACGAGGCCGCAAACTACGACCCAGAACTCGGCGGAATCAATTGCTTACTCTCAGACATAGCCGGGAACATCTTTGACATGAAAATCCTCGACAACGTCAAACTGATGGAACTTAGCTTCCCCAAGTACTGGCTGCAAGCTTACAAGGGACCTAAGTTCGGGGTCGAGGGCACAAAGAAATCCGCAGGAATAACCGAAAACCGTCCCGTCGTTGGATCCATAACAAAACCCAACATAGGGCTCGACGCTAAAACCTACGGAAAATTAGCTTACGAAACGGCGCTTGGAGGAATTGATTTCATAAAAGACGACGAGGCAATCGTCAGCCCGAAATACTGTCCTTTGGAAGATAGAGTAACTGAGGCCATGGCAGGAATTGATCGAGCGAAGCAGCAGACGGGTAAGAAAGTGCTCTTCGCAGTAAACATTACGACTAGGCAAGATAAGCTTCTGGAATTGGCGGACAAGGCGATTCAAGCTGGAGCAAATCACTTGATGGTTTGCGGACCATACATCGGTTATGGAGGATTGCAAGCATTGGCCGAAGATCCTTCAGTGAAGGTTCCAATTCATTGTCACAGGGTGGGTCATGCAGCCTTTACGCGGAGTGCGAAGCACGGAATTGACGTTTCTTTATGGTCTAAGCTTATGCGTATGTGTGGTGCGGACCAATTGCATATCGGCAGCGTTGAGGGCAAATTCTACTACGATGAAGCCGAGACGCAGCGAAACATCAAAGCACTTCGCGTCCCATTGGAGCATGTCAAGCCAACGATGCCTTGCTCATCGGCCGGAAATCGTCCGGGAAATCTGGGAGTTAGTGTGCAAACCCTTGGCACCGATATGATGTTTCTAGCTGGCGGAGGAGTACATGGACACCCTGACGGATCAACAGCTGGGGCGAAGGCTATGATGCAAGCACTGCGCGCAGCGATGGCGGGAATTCCAGTAGAGCAAGCAGCGAAGGAGAACAAGGAACTAGCACGCGCGCTACCAACACTTACGCTGGCACACTGAGACCATGCCCCTCAGCCAGCGATCCCATTCATTTTCTCGAGCATGACCGCTATCGAACTATAATCCAGTTTCGAATAACCCTCATTCATGGCAGCCGTGTACAGTGCCAGAACTGACGAGGCTACGGGTAGACTGATTCGTCTAATCAGTTTTTCCTCCTCGACCAATGCAAGATCCTTCCTCATCATTTCCAGCGTGAAGGTAGGCGTGAAATCCTTCTCTACAACTAACGGTCCTTTGTTTTCAGTGTAAGAGTTTTTGTGATGCGTCTTGTTAACGAGATCGACGAAATCCTTTCCAGATATCCCCAATTTCTGGGCAAGTGTCAGAGCTTCTGAGAAACCTGTCGCGAGCACCGCCAGGTACAGGTTGAATGCCAGCTTCATGCTGTGTCCAGATCCGGCTTCGCCCACGTAGACTACTTGATTGCCTAGAGTTCCTAGAAAAGCTGCGTGTTTGTCGAAAACGTTTCGTCGTCCACCTACCATAACTAGTAGTTCGCCTTTGTATGCGCGCTGCGGCCCTCCCACTACCGGCGCATCTAACCTCTCAATCCCTTTCGCGTCACATACCTTGGCGTGCTCAATTGATTTCTCGGAGAGAATTGTACTCATGTCAATCCATACACCTCCATGCTGCATGCTACCAACGAAACCGTTTTCTCCAAAGGCAACCTCGCTAACTGCATCCTGATCCGAGAGTATCGTGATCACAACGTCTGCATTCCCAACTGCCTCCCTCGGAGACAGGTGAAATACTAATCCATGCTCAACGAGAGGTCTTGCCTTTTCTCGTGTTCTGTTATAGCCGTGAACTTCATTGCCCTTTGACAGAAGATTTCGGGCTATCTCGGTCCCCATCAGGCCAAGCCCCAAAATAGCGATACAAGTCATAACGAATACGCTCGAGATTTCCAAGATACCTTGTTCACTATTATTTCTTCAGCGAAACTTTCGGAGTGATGAAGAAATCGAGCATTGCTTAAAATAAGCTGAAGAGAAAAGGACTGATTGGTGTAATGGTCTAATGGTTAAGTGGGGGATCCATTCACTTCTCTGGACTGAACGTTTCGACGTTAATCCCGAACCCGTCGCTAAGAAAGCTAAGTCGTTTGGTTTTGATGGGATAGAGATCTATGTTGCTCCTTCTCAAATTGATTCTTTCGATAAGGGCAGAGTAAAGATGGCGTTACGCGAAAATGGCCTTGAATGCATCGGTTGCACGTGTCTCGACAAAGAGACTGATGTGACCAGTCCAGATGAAGCAGTTAGGAAGCGCGGAATCAGCCACCTTCAGAAATCTGCCGAGCTCTTCTCGGAGCTTGGCGGGAAGTTGTTCTCGGGGGTTACGTATGGGGCATGGGGAAAACTTACCGGAACCGGTCCCACGGAGGAAGAGTGGAACCACTCGACGGAGTCGCTGAAAACTGCGTGCCGTCTCATCCGGGATACCGGAGTTACGATCGGATTAGAACCTGCGAACAGGTTTGAGACCTATGTCCTCAACACCGCCGCTGACGCGGTGAGACTGGCAAGGAAGGTTGGTGAGCCTAACATTGGAGTTCACCTTGACACGTTTCACATGAACATCGAAGAAAAGAGCCCATACGATGCAATCGTGAGCACAGACAAACTCCTCAGCTACGTTCACCTCTGCGAAAACGACCGAGGCATAGCCGGAACTGGAAACATTAACTGGGATAAGATCTTCAAAGCCCTATCAACGATCCACTACGACAAATGGATCACATTGGAGTCATTCACACAGGACATCAAGAGTGTTGCAGCCAGTACCGCGATATGGAGAAAGGTTGCGCCTAGCGCCGACGCCATAGCCTCGGACGGGTTAAAGTTTCTAAAATCAATGCGAGAAAAATATCCTACCCAGTAAAGAACCCGTCAGTTCTGATGCAAAGTTAGCTTACTGCGATTTACCGCGCCCAGCTATTGGCCAGACAGCTTCAACTTTTCCGTTTCGCATTGCATAGAGGTTGTCGTGCAGATTCGCTGTCGTGCAGCAATGGCTCGGTATCAACTCAACCTTATCCCCGACGGATAGATGATTCTGGGCGCTCACAGCAATCATTCCATGCTCTTCGGATTGATGATAGAATTTCGCGCCCTCAATATCCTTAACCTCACCTAAACCCATTTCAGGAGTCATGGTCTTCCACCCAGCATCAACAATGACCCGTTCAGCAACGGGTCTGCTAATTACGGTCGCTAGGAGAGTGAGCGCGCAATGAAAACCCAGGCCCTTCAATTTTCGATACGTCGAATCCATAAACACATATGACCCAGCCTCAACTTCCGTGACCCTCGAATGTTCACCCGCGATGTTGTATGTCCCAGTTGAACCGGCTGAAACAATGTCCACCTGAGCCCCGCCCTTCTCGACCATCTCCACGGTTTCCGCGAATTTGTCCAACAGTTTTGTTGCCCCCGCCTTTCTGGCGTTGAAATCTGAGACGTCTAGGAACGGCCCCTCGTAACCCATCAACCCGCGAAAATCAATTCCACTCACCTTGACAATGTCCTTGACGAAATCAACCGTATCTTTGCCGGGAACTCTTCCGCATCTCTTGTTTCTCACATCGACTTCGACTAGAATTCCCTGTTCGACTCCTTGCCTTCTCGCGATCTCTCCCATTTTCTTGGCTATGGAGAGATTATCCACGGCTACTTTCACGTCGGCGTAGTTGTTCAAGGCGATAAGGCGTTCCAGTTTTCTTGGTTCAACGACTTCATTCGTGATTAACACATCCTTGACGCCGCTCTTCACCATGACCTCCGCTTCGCTAAGTTTTTGCACGCACACGCCGTTCGAGCCAGCGGAGATTTGCTTGTGCGCGATGTATGGGCATTTGTGAGTCTTAGAGTGGGCGCGTAATGTCGAACGCCTTCCAGAGAAGTATGAGGACATTTTCTCAATGTTCTCCTTCATTAAGTTGAGATCTACCAGCAGCGCTGGTGTTTCAAGTTCTGACTTGTCGTTTCCGATCACGTTGACGTCCTGCAAATTATTCTCACCGCATGCTGATTCGCGTGAGGCGATTCGCTCACTCTGAAACACGAAAACCTATCCAGTCCTTCAATAACCTTAGCGTCCAACTCTCACTCACGCGTCGTTGACCCTTGAAACGACACGTAAACCAAGAGATTAAGAACTGAGCTGTATCGCATAAGGACACAGACAGAAAAACGATCGAGCATAGGGCAACTGTTTTGAAAGTTCACGTTACCAAATCAACTAGCGGACTTCACTTCAAAACGGTTGTAGTCGTTGACGTTTTACGTTCAAGTTCAACCATCGTAACCGCGCTCAACAATGGCGCAGAAGCAGTGATTCCTTTTACGAGCGTATCGAAAGCCCTAGAGGCTCGCAGGAAGTCGAGACAGAGCACACTTCTCGCGGGAGAGCGAAAGGGAATTACTCCGAAAGGTTTCGATTACAATATTTCTCCCTTTGACATGAGCTACAAGAACGTGTACGCCAAGAAGATTCTGTATACTTCAAGCAACCTTACGAGAATATTGGGCAAAGTCAGAATAAAGCACAGAGTTCTCATTGGCGGAATCACTAACGCCAGAGCTGTTGCGAACTACTTGCAGCGTCGTCAAGAGAACGCAGTGATCGTTGCTTGTGGAACGAAGCTGGGGACAGCTGTGGAGGATTTGGTTGGCGCAGGAGCCATAGCAGCTGCGATTACACACGCTGATTTCTCAGATGACGCTCTTGCAGCTATCGGATTATCTAGAGCGAAGGAGTGGCGGGATTTGGTCAGGCGAGGGCGAATTGCGAAGCTATTGATTGAGTTAGGTTTCAGGAGAGATATTGAGCCTTGCTTGCGGCTTAACTCAAGTAAGGTTGTTCCCGGTTTAGTTGGGAACGAGATAGTGGATGTGGCGCGCTGAGGTTACTGGAGTTTTCCCCTACCCTCAACCCTCAGTGTTCCTTCAACTTCCCCTCGTCGTGCAATCACGTAATTATCGTGTAGGCAGACTGTTGTGTCTACGTGCGTGGGCACCATCTCCAACCTCTCGCCTGGGCGCGTAGACTCGGATGGTTTCGCTAGCCTATAGTGGCCGTGTTCCGCATTCAATCCGATACACTCCAAATCCTCCCTACCCTTGATTGGTGGGAGGCCATGGTCTGCGCTGATCGTTTTCAACCCTGCATCTACGATTACCTTTTCCGGCCTGGGTCGGCTGACGACGCCCGTTAAGATAGTGAGAGATTGCTCGAAATCAATGCCGGCCTTCCTGTAACTCGTATCCATAAACACGTACGAACCAGCCTCAATCTCAGTCACTCCTTCCACTCGACTAACGAGATCGTAGGAGTTAGTTCCGCCGGAGCTCACATCCTCCACCACAAGCCCCGATTTCTCAATCATCCGCCTGGTTTCGATAAGTGGCCCTAGCGCTTCCTTGACAGCATTCGATCGCGCTTCAGGAGTTGTAAATTTGCGAAGTGATCCCTCGTACCCCATCAACCCCTTGAACTCTAACCCATCCAAACCAGCAATCTTGTGGGCCAATTCAACTGCCGGTTCACCTGGAGGTACCCCACACCTATCCAGGATACCTTCCAGATTACGGAATAGGTTCACCTCGATCAAAAAACCGATCTTCGAACCTGTCCCGGTTGCGAATTTGGATAATTCTCTGGCGTTTCCGATGTCGTCAACGAGGACCCTAAGGTTGCATTGTTTTGCGAGGCTAGCTAGTTTCCTGATCTTGTATGGCCCGATGATCTGATTCGCGATCAGAATATCATCGATTCCTGAGTTAGCCATGACTTCTGCTTCGCTTAGTTTAGCGCATGTGATGCCTGGCGCTCCGGCTGCGATCTGTTTGTGGGCGAGGAATGGGGATTTGTGAACTTTCACGTGAGGTCTCAGGTGTACTTTCTTTCCGCGGAAGTATTCGCCCATGCGTTTTATGTTCCGTTCAGCGGCCTCAATGTCAAGAATCAGTGCAGGCGTGTCGTATTCGTGAACCTTCAATTTCTAATCGAGCCCCTTTGAAAATTAGGGATTGATGCTGCTTAGAATGTTGTTTTGCTAGTGCATGCCTCTTCCGCCAGCGACGATGAGGAGTTCGCCGGTGACGAAGTCTGCCTCGTTGGAGGCGAGGTATACGGCTGCGCTGGCCACTTCGTCTGGGCGCCCGAATCGCTTCAATGCGGTTTCATCTAGCAGCATTTTTTCTGTTGCTGGGTCGTTGTGGGCAACCATCTCCGTCTTGATGTAACCCGGACAGATGGCGTTGACTGTAATGTACGGGCCAAGCCTTAGAGCAAGTGCCTTAGTCATTCCATTCATTCCAGCCTTCGACGCAACATACTCAACATAACGCATCGATGAGGGGTGGTAAAGGCCGGAATTTGAGGAGATGTTGATGATTTTGCCCTTCTTCTGTTTGATCATAATGGGTGCTACTTCTTTTGAACACAGGTAGGCGCCCTTCAGGTTGATGTCGATAGTCTTGTTCCAGACTTCTTCACTGGCAGCGAGGAAATCTTCGGGGAACATTACCCCGGCATTGTTGACGAGTATGTCAATTCGACCGAACTTTTCCAGTGTTGTATTCACTAGTCGTTTGACGTCCTGGGAGTTGGACACATTGGATTTTATGCAGATTGCCTGTCCGCCCTTTTTCTCAATCCCTTTAGCGACTTCTGACGCTTTAGCATCTTCAGAGTTGTAGTTGATGACTACTCTTGCGCCCTCGTTAGCGAAAACTTCGGCAATCGAGCGGCCTATTCCACGTGATGCGCCGGTTATTATTGCGACTTGGTCTTTTAGTCGATTCAATGATTATCGCAGCGTCAGGCTAGCTCGCGCTGCCTAAAGCGTTACTGGTTGATTTCTCGTTGACTTATCATTTAGAAGATTGCAATAGGGTTGAAGAGTGATCCGGTTCCCTTCGGGAGCCGTAAGGGTGCTGCAACTACCATGAACTCCCACCGTTTCTCCTCCTCGCACACTTTCACTAGTTCTTCGAACTGGAGGCTATCGGCGCACGCCATGCCCATTGAAGCTATTTGCAGTGCATGGATTGGGTATCCTACACCCTCAACACCGCTGGGAACAGTTTCCCCGTCCCCATCGGGTAGGAAGGCTGCAACTTTCCGCTCGTGCAGTAATTCCATCGTACTCGGATGAAGCCCCGCCTTTCCCTCCCCATCATAGCCACAATTCCATGGGCCAAGCTCCAAGCGACGCCTGTGGTGCCCTGTGCGAAATACGAAAATGTCTCCCTCCCCAAGCCTCACTCCCTCCGCTTTCTCGGCTGCGAGAAGCTCTTCAGTTGTGACGGCTTCGCCTGGTTCCACCCATTTCGTACCTCTCAGACGAGGAATGTCTATCAACACACCGCGGCCGACGATGCCGTTTGCATAGTTGGCAATGTCCATTATGCTGGCGCCTTGAGAGCTTACGGCGCTTACTGGTTTACCGTTGTATAACTGGCCCTGATATCCTATGTGGCAAAGAGCGTCTATATGAGTGTGGGAATCACCGTGACATGCACAGGCAAGGTAGTCCATTGAAAATTGTGGTTCTCCATGCGGTAACTGTGTGTCGTAGGTTAATGTCATGAGGTGTACGGCGGGGTTGGGATTGTCTGGGCCAGCCACTTTGTTGATAGGTATGGTGAGAGAGACAGAGCGACCTGAACGCACGAGTGCGGCTGCAGCACGTATATGTGATGGGGTTATGTAGTTTAGGGTTCCACGCTCATCGTTCGGTCCCCAGCGTCCCCAATTACTAATCTTCTTGAAAAGAGCGTCAAACTCCTGTTTCGACATTGTTTTCGTAGATTTCATTTCTAGTCACTCAAAACTTCCAGCAGTTCAATAGGCTAATGGAAAGTGGAAGATTGGCGTTCAATCTCCTTTCTAAATGAATTGATATAATTTCACAGCTGTTTTCCGCATTCCCTTTCATTCAGCGATAGTTGGGCGTTTTCTTCAAATGGTAGCTTTCACTGACGTGGTTGGCTTGTTGGGGAAATGTCAACGGAATTCGCTGCGAAGAATTCACGAACCTTAAACCACGTTATCTTTGATATGGATGGAACCTTAGTCGAGAACATGGAATTGATTGTTAGATCCTTCAATTTCGCGGTGAGTGATATTGTTGGCAGAGAATTCTCGCGGAAGGAAGTATATTCTCGGTTCGGACCAACGTTAGAGCAAATGATTATCAAAATTATTCCTGCTAAGAATAGCGACAGGGCGATTCAAAATTACCATGTCTACTATAGAGAGCATTTCAAGGAACTCGCAGGCGTTTACGCAGGAATCCCAGACCTGATAACACACCTACAAAGTCAGGGAATTGGTACTGCGATTTACACTGGCTCTGACGGCCGAATGACCAAGACTACGCTTGAGCTAACGGGTTTACGGGAACTCTTCCCGATCGTAGTCTCCGCCGACGATGTGAAGGAGCAAAAACCTGACCCGGAGGGGTTGATTCGGACTCTTGATTTGATGCATGGAAACAGAGAGGGAGCGCTCTACTTGGGGGATGCGGTCAGAGATATGGAGACCGCTAAGAGAGTGCCGATGATGTCAGCAGCGGCACTTTGGGGTTTCGGAGACCCAACTAGGTTGAGGAATAGCAAACCAGATTTTGTTTTTGAAAGCCCGCGTGATGCGCTTCGGCAATTGGCGCGAGCCTGACTGGCCTAGTGTTACTGAACGATTCCGTCAGTGGGAGTGATTTTCTTAATTTTGTTAACGTCGTGTGCCAGGAATATTCTCGTTGTCCATGCGACGTTGGCGTTTGGTTGGATTGATGAGTAGCTTTTCCATTGGTTGACGGCGGTGTTGAGATTGTCAGGCCTTCCCGAGCTTGGTTCTAGGGCGATGTGGTAGTGGCCTAGGTAGCCGCCCCAGTTAATCCATACAAGAATGTAGGGTAGGACTGTGGCGTCGAATGAGAAGCCTATGGCTTCGTGTCTTGATTCGTTAAGGGCGGCGCACCACGAATCATTAAGCTTGGGGGTGTAAAGATTCTCCCCAGTGCCCTCTGTAGGTTGCCCTACCTTGCTAAGGTCAACCGTCCTACCAGCCTTGTCGACTGTGGTTGGCCAAGGGATTTCGTCCTCGAAATTTCCCAGCCTGTCTGTGATGGCGTATCCTCGTTTTAGCTTCTGGACTTCTGGTGGTAGGATTATGCGGTAGTTGGGGTTGATGTTCAGAGTGTTGTGGCCGCTGTAGTGGTATTCGAGGCGTTCGTTGGAGAGATTTGTTAATCGGTAATTTAATTCGAGGCTGGGCTCGTTCTTCGTAATCGTCACACTCTTGTTGACCATTAGTGGATAGACCTGGCATTTCCGTTGCATTGCTACCGTAATTGACCGTGCCGTTTTCCTCTTCCTTAGGACTCGCCATGGCTCGGAGGCTGTCTCGCCATACATGGGCAATTGCCATTGCTTGTAAGTGCAATTTTCGCATGTTGGAACGCAGTCGAAGAGTCCGCTCATGTCTTCGAATTCTGGTTTGTAGGAGGGTTTCATGATAGGGACGCGAGGATTGTGCCAGACGAACTCGGTCTCAGTGGGTTTGTAGATTATGCTAATGACACGTGCCCCAAACTCCGGCATTAGAACGGTCCGCAGCTTCTCGTTCTCTAAGACGAATCCCGACATTCCACCTACAGACGTTCCGGTTACAGAAATCGACATCTTCACAGTCACCTTCCATTAATTCTCGATTTCAAGGTCCATCATAGTTTTGCGTTTCGATCAGCGACAGTGGCTGGTAGGCAACTATTTTTACTGGTCATTATAGCAAGTCGGGGCTATGTCGTTGAATTCGTTTGAAGAATTCGTGTCTGAAGGCGTGAAGATCATCAAAGGAGCTGAGGAAAAGAAGGTTACGCTCCGACTGATGGGAGCTCTAGCAGTAAATTATCACTGCCCAAAATACAAACATCTGCATGAACAGATGGCCCGAACACCGACTGACATCGACTTCGCCTCGTTATCGAAACAGAAGGAGAAGCTTACAGCCTACCTCCACGAGTTGGGTTATGATGTTGACCAGCAACTGATGAATTACCCCACTTACGCTGAAGGAAAACGGTACATGTACTTCGGCAAAATTCACGTTGACGTGTTCTTTGACGAACTCAGAATGTGCCACCGCATTGATTGGACTAAGAGGTTAGAAGTAGACAACCCAACGATCCCCTTAGCAGACATAATTCTCGAGAAGCTTCAGATCGTTGAAATCAACCCAAAAGACATCAAAGACATGATCCTGCTATTCCTAGAACATGATGTGGGAGACAACGACAAGGAAACCATAAACGGCAAGTACATTGCAGAATTGCTATCGAAAGACTGGGGATTCTGGTATACGTCCACAACGAACCTGAACAAAGTACTCACCCTACAGGGGGAATACGTCAAGTTGCCTGAGGACGAGAGTAAACTGTTGATGGAACGGGTCAACAAACTGCTAGCTATGATCGAACAACAACCAAAGTCCATGGGTTGGAAGATGCGAAGCCGGGTCGGAAACAAGCAGAAGTGGTACATGGACGTGGAAGAGGACCGCGGAGTCATCAAGATAGAATAAGCTGCACTCTTCCTTTCCGTTACTTCCTTACTACATCACAAACACTCGCCGAGTGGAGTTCAAGTCCCGTGCGAGTGTTGAGACGAGCTTTTTCTGAGAGGAAACTCTCGTAGCATGACACTTGAGGTTTGGCGGATGGAGCAAACTGGCGCTGTAACGCTGACGAAACTTCTGCTTGCGTACAAAGCGAATACTATTTTTGGGGTCCCAGGAGGCCAGACCCTGTCGTTCTACGACGCGATCGCAGACCATGCGCCGGAGATAAGGCATGTTCTGGCGCGTGATGAGAAGGCTGGGGGGCTGATGGCTGTAGGGTTTTCACGGGTTTCATTTCACCCAGGTTTGTGCGACGCTACCGTTGGCCCCGGAGCCGCCAACTTGCTTCCTGCTGTTGCCGAAGCTTATACTGGTTCGGTGTCGATGATAGCGATCACTAGCAACGTAACTACAGAATCCATGGGTAAAGGAGCCTCACAAGAACTCGACCACTTCGCCCTCTTCAGACCATTCATCAAGATGAGCTTGCGGCCCAAGAATGTCGACGATATACCAAGAACAGTCAGCCACGCTTTCAAAGTAGCAACGTCTGGACGCCCAGGTCCCGTTCATTTGGATTTACCGCAGGATATCCTCGAAAGCAAGACGGAGAAGCCGCTACCGACTCAGGCGG
>Ga0335078_10007199_pt1 | contig 16495 bp, 18 predicted proteins | sample Lox_Sample_32_FD_206711 | JGI IMG/M metagenome (GOLD analysis project Ga0335078, IMG submission 206711) | Soil microbial communities from Loxahatchee National Wildlife Refuge, Florida, United States - Lox_Sample_3.2 | ecosystem: Environmental > Terrestrial > Soil > Wetlands | place: USA...
TTCCCTTCACTGGTACCGGTACCGAAGCCAGCGTGAGCAAGATGACGCGCGAGGATCTAGCGAGGTTCCACGACACATGGTTCAAGCCGAACAACGCCACTCTGCTGGTGGTCGGTGACACGTCGCTGGAAGAAATCAAACCCAGGCTGGAGAAACTGCTGGGATCGTGGAAGGCAGGAGCCGTTCCGCACAAGGCGGTCACGCAAGTTGCGGAACCTGCAAAGGACGTGGTCTATCTGATCGACCGGCCAGGTTCCGGACAGAGCGTGATTTTCGGGGCGCAACTTGCACCACCGCGAAATGACCCCGACGCCGTGGCTTTACAACTGGTGAATGATGTTTTTGGCGGAAAATTCGGTTCCCGCATCAATATGAACCTGCGCGAAGACAAGCATTGGTCGTACGGCGTTTTCAGTACGATGCCGGCGGCGCGCGGCCAGCGTCCGTTTATAAGCATCTCGGCTGTACAGAGCGACAAGACCAAAGAGTCGATGGTCGAACTGGTGAAGGAATACAACGGGATCGTAGGCGCAAAACCGATTACCGCCGAAGAACTAACGGACGAGCAAGGCAATGCCACGCTAGGACTGCCCGGCAGCTTTGAGACGGTGCAGCAGCTTTCCGGCGCCTACGGAACGATCCTGCAGTATGGCCTTCCCCAGGATTACTACAATACGTTCACGCAGAAGGCGATGGCGTTGACACCGGAAAGTGCGAACGAAATCGCAAAGAAATATATCTTGCCGGATCATCTGGTGTGGGTCGTGGTTGGAGACATGGCCAAGGTTGAATCGGGAATCCGCGAACTGAACCTCGGTGAAGTGCACAAGATTGATGCCGACGGAAATCCGGCGCAGTGAGTCGTTGCTGCATGAAAAATTCATGGCTCGCCTGTGGAAACAAGGCGAGCCATGTTTGATGCTAAGGGCAGGCTTAGCTCTGCGGTGAAGAGTTGGGCGCGGCGCCCGGGCCCTGACCATTGGGACCATGCCCATGCATCCATTGTTCCCGCTTGCTCTGCATGGCGTCCCACTTCTTTTGTTGGTCGGCATCGAGAAGTGCGCGGATCTGATCATCCGACGCCTTGTGGATGTCCATCATCTTCGACCGGCGATCATCCCGCGAAAGCGAGGAATCCGATCGCACACCCTCGGCTTGCGATTGTTCCGACTTCAGGATGTCTAACACTTTGGCCTGCTGGTCCGAAGTGAGTTGGAGTTGTTTGGTCAGCATCTCAGTCCGCTTTGCGGGATCGAAATGGCGATGCCCGTGTCCCTCATCGGGCGGCGGACCCGCCGGCGCGGTTTGCTGATCGTTACTTCCACCGTTTTGCGCGACTGCGGGCGTAACCGTCCAAACCAGCCCTGCCAACAGCAACGCGAGTAAGCAATGTTTGAGCATGGAAATCTCCTTCTGATATTTCTTCCTGGACAGTGGTATGAACCAGATTATGCGCCTGGAGTTGCGAAAAAGCGGAGCTTTTACGAATCTTTACTCGCCCTTGGCGATGGGCCCTCGAAAATGAGCGCGACCATTCTGGATTCTTGAACCGTCCAGGGTTACGGGGAACCTGCGTTTAGGCCCCATTTTTACAGGCGTGACAAGGAGCACAAAGACAAAATTTTACGGAGTGTGCGAGCCGATCAAGCTATTATCCCATCACAGGTGAGTTGTCGGCGACCGCTGGGGACGAATGATCGATGAGCACAATGGGCACATGCATCTTAGGACTGAGAGTGCTGAGCTTGTCGCTTCTGCTTGTCCTCAGTTCTTCTGAAGCCCAGACTTCGCCCGAACCACCTCCCTCAGACAACGCCCAATCCGGTCCGATGCAGACAACACAGCCGACGACGGGAACGATTCACGGCATTGTGAAATCCGGCAACATGCCGATTCCGGGCGCGGCCATTTCGATCTCGATGGGATCCTCCTCGGAAAAAATCTCCGTCTGGACCGATGTGGATGGCAGCTACTCCGCACAGGTTCTTTCGTACGGTTCGTACACCGTGCAGGTACAGATGGTCGCGTTTGCGAACAGTAAGCGGGAGATTGTGATCGACGCGTCTCACCAGAGTGTGCAAGCGAATTTCGAATTGACGCTTTTGTCGCGGACGCATGAGGCAAGTCCTACGCCTCGAAGGTTTGGCGGTCCGGCGGTTGCGCAGCGCGGGTTTCAAACACTTTCTGCCCTGCAGAATATGACTGGGCAGGATGCGGGCGGGAATCAGCTGAGCGATGTCGTGCCCTCGGGTATGCCCGTGCCTGGGATCGATCCGAACAGTGCAACCGAGTCGATCGCCGTCTCCGGCAACGTATCGAACCCTTTCAATTCGATGAGCGGAGACGAACTTCAGCAGCGCATCAATGATGCCCGTCAGCAAGGCGGAGGGTTTGGAGGCGGAAACGGTTTCGGCGGAGGCCCGGGAGGATTCGGCGGCGGCGGGCCGGGACGCCCGATGACCATCACCGGCCGCCGTGGTTTTGATATCAATCATCCTCACGGTTCGATTTATTACGGAATCGGTGATTCGGCGCTCAATGCTGCACCCTTCGAATTGACCGGCCAACCGCCCATGAAGCCGACCTACGAGCAGAACAGTTTTGGCGGCTCCATTGGCGGGCCCCTGAATATACCCAAGATTTATCATGGCGGCGCGAAGACGTTTTTCTTCGTTAATTTCAACGGCCACCATGGAGAGAATCCTTTCGATCAGTTTTCTACCGTACCCACTCTTCTGGAGCGTCAGGGGAATTTTTCGCAGACCACCTACGCGTCGGGAACAGCCGCGGGAAGTCTAGTGCAAATTTACGAGCCGGGAACAAGCACGCTGTATCCCGGGAGTCAGCTTCCCTCGCCACCGGCAAACTGTGTACCTACACTGGGTGTGATGAGTTGCACAGCGCTCAATTTGCTCAACTACATTCCCTTGCCGAATCTGCCGGGTGATTTTCAGAACTTCCACTACGTAACCTCAGCCACCAGCGACAGCGATGATCTGAACTTGAGAGTGAATCACACGTTCGGAGCCGCGCCGATTGGCGGGCGGCGTGGCGGGGGACGGGGAGGTCCCCGTAACAATCTGACCTTCGGCTTCCACTATCATCAATCGAGCTCAACGATCACGAATCCTTTCCCCACCGTTGGCGGCAATACGAGCGCTCGCAGTTTCGACGTGCCGATCGGCTATGTGCGAAGCATCGGCAAATTGACCAACAGTCTCCGCTTCGACTTCAATCGCAGTCGCACACACACGCAGAACCTTTACGCATTCCGTAACGACATTGCGTCGGCGGTGGGAATCACAGGAGTCTCGACGAATCCGTTCGACTGGGGACTGCCGAGCCTTTCGTTTGGCGATATCAGCGGACTGCAGGATATAAACCCTCAACTTCTGCGCAACCAAACGTTCACTTTCTCCGATTATGTCGTCTACACACACGGCAAGCACTCCTGGCGGTGGGGCGGAGATTTCCGGCGCGTGGAGATCAATACAGAAGCCAGCAGCAACGCACGCGGGTCATTCACTTTCTCGGGCGTGAACACCGCGTTGCCTGGAGGGCAACCGCTGACCGGTTCGGGTTACGACTTCGCCGATTTCCTGTTGGGAGTGCCGCAGTCGACGTCGGTGCAATTTGGACAGGACAATTATTACTTTCGCGGAAATTACTGGGATCTTTACGTCCAAGATGAGTGGAAGGTCCGCGCCAACTTCACGCTGAATGCCGGAGTCCGCTACGAATACGTGTCGCCGTTCACGGAAATAAACAATCAGATTGCGAATCTCGATCTATCGCCAGGCGTACTCAATCCCGCGCTCGGGATGCCGGCAGTCGCGGTAGTGAAAGCCGGGGAATCCGGTCCTTACAGCGGCAGCCTGCCCGCGAGCCTGGTAAGGCCGGACCGTAACAATTTTGCTCCGCGAATTGGCTTCGCCTGGAAACCGCTTTCGAAGACAGTGGTGCGCGGCGGATATGGAATCAACTACAACACGGGAGCCTATCAGACGATTGCGCAACAACTGGCGTTTCAGCCTCCATTTTCCACGGCAGAAACCAACATTCAAAGTGCGCTGGGAGAACTCACGTTGGAAGATGGGTTTCCAACGCCGGCACAGGGCGTTACCACCAACAGTTATGCCGTGAATCCTAATTACCGATTGGGTTATGTACAGATCCGCAACCTGGACATTCAACAGCAGATTCGTCCGACGCTGTTGCTGAATATCGATTACACCGGAACGAAAGGTACGGATCTCGACATTCTGGAAGCACCCAACCGAACTCTTACGCCCACGCCGCCATATATCCAGCTGCGGATTAACAATGTGCAGGCATTCACTTTTGAAAACTCCGCCGGCGATTCCGAAGCTAACGCGGCATCGGTGCGCCTGCGCAAGCGGTTGGCGAGCGGATTTTCGATTGGAGGGATCTACACGTTTTCCAAGTCGATCGATGATGCATCTTCCATTGGTGCGGGCGCGACATCGGGGTCGGGCAGCGCGGGACTGGGAGCCGGAGGCACAGGGGCTGCCGGCGGAGGCGCGACTGCTTCAGCCGGGAGCGGAGCCAACAGCGTGGCGCAGAACCCCTTCAATCTCAGCGGGGAGCGCGGTCTTTCAAGCTTCAACCAGACGCACAGATTCACCGCGGATTATCTGCTGGAGTTGCCCTTTGGACACGACAAGCATTGGCTAACCAACAACACCCCATGGCGGGCGATCTTCGGAGACTGGCAGTGGAGCGGAGACTGGACGATCGTGTCGGGACTTCCCTTCACACCTCGATACGTAAACAACGCCAGCGAAATCAACGGCGGTACGAACGGAACACTACGTCCCGACCTGGTTCCGGGCCAATCCATTCAACTGGCGCATCCTTCAATCGGCGCGTGGTTCAACATGGCCGCTTTCACGGCACCGCCGAACGGCCAATATGGAGACGCGCGCCGAAATAGCATCATCGGTCCTGGCAGCAAGGTCTTTGACATGGCGTTCACCAAGGTCATCCCCTTGCAAGAGTCGCGTGTACTGGAATTTCGCGCACAAGCCACTAACGTCTTCAACATCGCTAACTACAGTTCGATCGATACCTCGCTCGGATCGCCGACGTTCGGTCATGTAACGGCGGTCGGGTCGATGCGGCAGATTACGATGACTGCCCGCTTCCGCTTTTGAGGAGAACAGCGATGACTACGACTCAAAATCGAATGGCATACAAGACGATCGTAGTCTTGATGGAAATCGCACTGCTGTGTTCCTCAGTTGTGGCCCAGGAGCAAACCGACTACACGGTTCGGGTGCAGGCGGAGCTTGTCCTGGTCAATGTGACGGTTCGAGACAAGAATGGCAACTTTGTTCGAACTCTCAAGCCGGGGGACTTCACGATTCTCGAGGACAACAAGCCTCAGAAAGTTGTCTCATTTGACATCGAGAATATTGATGCTGTCGCGATGCAGGATGTCGCGCAAGCAAAGCCGTTATCGAGCCCGCTGCCACAGCCGGCAACCCCAGCCGCGGCGGCGCCGGCAACAAATTCAGACAATCAGTTCAAGGATCGCCGGCTGATCGTTCTATTTTTCGATCTTTCCGCGATGGAGCCTGATGAAATCGATCGCGCCATCACGTCAGCCGAGCACTATGTCGATACGCAAATGGCTCCGGCAGATCTTGTCTCGATTGTCTCGCTTGGCAGTTCGTTGCTGGTTAATCAGGACTTCACTTCGGATCGCACTCTGCTCAAGAAACAGTTACAGGCGTTCGGCGAGGGCAGCGGACAGGGCTATGAAGAAGGAACGACTGGGACGACCGAAGGCACTCCAGACACAGGCCAGCCCTTTACCGCAGATGATACCGAATACAACATCTTTAATACCGACCGGCGCCTGGAGGCCCTGCGGTCTGTGGCGGAGAAGCTCTCTCATCTTCAGCAAAAAAAATCGCTGATTTATTTCTCCAGTGGCATGGACAGAACGGGAATCGAGAATCAGTCTGAACTACGGGCAGCCATCAACGCGGCGGTGAGGTCGAATCTAGCGATCTACACCATGGATCTGCGCGGCCTGCAAGCGCTGGTGGCGGGCGGTGAAGCACAGAGCGCGAGCCTGCGCGGAACGTCTGCCTACTCCGGCCAGTCCATGATCAATGCCTTGAACTCAAACTTCACCACGCAGGAGACGTTAGTCACGCTGGCCAGCGACACTGGTGGACGCGCTTTTCTCGACTCCAACGATTTCGGACAGGTCTTCAAAGGAGTACAGCAAGACACTTCGAGCTACTATCTTCTGGGTTATCACAGCAGCAACCCGGCGAAAGACGGCCGATACCGTCGCATTATTGTGAAGGTAAACGTGCCAGGAGTGAAGGTTGATTATCGCCGTGGTTACTACGCTCCCGCCGATTACCAGCATTCCACGAAAGAAGATAAAGAGCTTCAGCTCCAGGAAGAGCTTGCCTCCGAACTGCCGACAACGGACCTTCCCCTTTATCTTGGGCTGGCCTACTTCCGGATGGAGCCAAACAAGTTTTCCATCCCGATTTCCCTCGTCGTACCGGGATCGGAGATTCCTTTCACACGCAGCAGCGACCGCGACAAGGCGACCCTGGATGTCATCGGCATGGTGCTCGACAGCGAAAGGCATCCGGTCACCAGGATTCGCGATACGGTGAAACTCGCGGTGGATACTTCTTCGGAAGTGCGCAAGAAAAATGTGCAGTACGACACCGAGCTCAGTCTGCCTCCGGGCAAGTACCACTTGAAATTTGTTGTGCGGGAGAATCAGACCGGACGCATGGGATCGTTTGAAACCGACCTGAACGTGCCCGACTTGAAATCGCAGCCGTTGAAGATGAGTTCAATTGTGCTTGCCAGTCAGCTGCAACCGGCGAAGAAGGGTTCAACCGCGAATCCTTTGATCCGCGACGGTTCAGAAATTATTCCCAACGTTACCCACGTTTTCTCTTCGGGGCAGCATCTGCGTCTCTACTACGAGGTGTACGATCCGGGACGGGCGGCTGCGGGGCAGTCCTCAGACTCAGCGCAGGGAAAGTCCGGAATCCACCTGCTTTCAAATGTCGCCTTTTTCAGGGGCAAAGCAAAGGTCTTCGAGAGCTCGCTCGTCGAGCTCACGGAGCTGAACGAGAAGAGCCGGAAGGCGGGCGTCTTCCAGTTGGACCTGCCGCTGAGCCAACTCAAGCCTGGGTTTTATACATGCCAGGTGAATGTGATTGACGACGCCGCGGGCCTCTTTCTTTTCCCAAGGCTCGCATTGTTGATTCGGCGCGAGAGTGTATCCGGCACTCGCTGACTGTCAAAGCCGCAACTAGTTGCCGTAAATCGCGATGATCAATCCACCGGCTATGATCAGCAATCCTCCTGCGATCACCGGCAGCCTGGGCATCTGACCGAACCGTATCCACCCAATTCCCTGCGCCAAGAGAAAAAACAATACGACGTACAGCCCCAGCAATCTTCCGAACGACCAGCGCGGCAAGTTGACCACCAACCCATAAGCAGCGAGGCAAACTGCACCGCCAAGAAACGCCACTGCCCGGCTGGCCCCCGACGAGCGATAGAGCGCCGATTGAAAACAAGAATCTCCATACGCTTCGAGAAACGCTGCTGCCAGCAGAGCAACAAGAGTACCGCTACGGTGGGCAACGAGGTGATCCAGGATGTCTCTCATTGTGTAGTGCGGTTATCGTAACAGGAAGGAAAAATCGCGCGGCCTCGTTTGCATCAAGGCACATGCGGCCATCCCTTGTGATAGGACGAGTTCGTCGCATTCGGGAGCGTGTTAAACTATAGTTCCGCGCGCCGGAGAGGTGGCAGAGTGGCCGAATGCGGCGGTTTGCTAAACCGTTGTACGGGCTAACACCTGTACCGAGGGTTCGAATCCCTCCCTCTCCGCCAGATTAGAATCAAGGGCTTGGGAGTATATAGACGGACGTCGATATAGGATTTGAAGGACCTCGCCAGCCTGAACGGGCGGCAATGGGCGGCGGGAAGTTCAGCGCAACGGCCTGTTCTCAAACAGTCATCTGTCGCCTATACTCGACTGCGACAGCTTTCATATGCGAGGCCGCAATATAGCACTCGGCTCAGGAGTGGTCCTAACCGTAGCGATCTCTGCAATTGTTTTCTACAACCTGACGGTTGTCAGAGAACCCACAACGGACGAGTACCGCGTGTATTCATCGCTCCTCCAGCATCTTGCGGACGACGACCTGCTTGCGAAAAAGCAACTGATTGTTATCAATCAGACCAGCAAGCTGACTTTACCGAATTACGACCTCTCGGCTCAACCGCCCACACCCACCGAGTTGAAGATCACGGCCATTGATGATTTATCCTTCTCGGACTTCAAAAGCTTCTGTGGCCATTGTGCCAAAGACTTCGCCAAGAAAAACCTAAACAGTTGGTCCATCAGGCCGACTGCAGAATTTTTGGTCGTGGATGCTACGCAGCCGCGAATCGTGGGGAAAAACGCTGCTCGAATCACAGTCTCTAGAGTTGGCTTCGACGTCTGGCATACCCGTGCCGTTCTTGCATTTGAAGCTGATTGTTCCGACGCGGAGAAATCCCTCATGTGTTTGGAGATCGGGAAGGCCTCTTTGAAAAAGGAAAACGGACGCTGGACAGTAGAGAAGCTATTTGCCACAACCCATTAGTGTTTCTCAGTTAGCGAAACATCGGCATTTCACTTATCTTCCCCAAGGCGGTTAGTCTGACCGCCACAGTTCCGTTGCGGAACCTGGGCTTGGGTTCTTCCGCCGTCCGTTCAGCCGCCCATAGATGTCGTATCATCGGTGGCAAACCGAGGCACAGTGAAACAGCGCACCCCTAAGTTAAAGGCGCTTCTGAATCGCGGAGAGAACGCGGTACTTCATATAGCTGAATCAGTTTGTGCTGAGACGGGCACCAAGGTTTTCGCGAAGGTACGCATCGCAGATGTGGTCCAGGTTGACGGGTCGGGAATCTCTAACGATCTCTATCGTTACGCCTTGAGCGCTCACTTCGACGTTCTCGTAGTGAAGGACAACGAAGCCTTTCTCGCAATCGAGTTCGATGGAAGCGGTCATGACCCACGCAATGATCTGAAGAAGGCTCAGCTGTGTGACTACTTCCACGTTCCGATGGTAAGGGTGAAAGAACATCATTTGCAGGCGAGGGTACTAGGGGACACCGCCGTTGCGTTCCTGATCTGGCAACTCTCGTGTGTTGACGCGTTCATCGAGCAGTGTGGCAATGACCCCTACGAAATTTACGACCCTGCCTTCTTCGTACGAGTGGCGGGCAAGAAGGGGCAGTTTCCCTTTATGTACAGCCAGCGGTGGCGCGGCAAGCTGGCCGAGCCGTTGCGCCGCGTGGCCTCCACACTTTGCCCGCAGATCAGATCGTCCTATTCCTATGGCTTGGTCCAGTTTGGCGCGGTCGATTTCGCTTATCGTCGCGGGATGGAGTACCGCTGTCTCTGCGCACAGATGCTTGCAGAGGACACCTTCGTCTACGGAGAGGCGGAGCTAGGAATCGAAGTACATGGTTTGGAGGATGAGCGCCTCTACAATTTCTGTGAGATATCAACCTTCGTCGAAGGAATGGCGGCGGAACAGATGCATGGTCAAGTGCTTGCCTTCCTAGACGGGTCCACATCGAACGTGAGTTCCCGTCAAGGCCTTCGCGCCAAGCAAGCGGAGTGGGAGAGAGAAGGATTTCGCTTGAAACACGCCTTCGATAGTATTCCCGAGCAGAACCATCGTCCTTGACCCTACCCGCTACTTAGTCCCTGAATATCGGTTTCGCTGACCGCCGCATTTACGCTGCGGGACTTGGGCTTGCATCCCCGCGCCGTCCGATCCGTGGGCCGTTACGAGGCCTTTTTCTGCTTTCGAGAGCTGAGGTGGGCTGCGAACGCGGACCTCGTGTTCGGCGTGACAGGCCTTCCGCCAAGCCACTTGTCGAACTCTGCCCAGTGGAACACCACGATGTCGGTGGGCACTCCGTTCACGGAGAGGCCCTTCACGATTTCGGACATGAAGTCGTTGTGGTCCTCGAACGGCTGTCCCGCGTCTCCTGGGCGGCAGCGGTCGAAGTCCTCCTGCGAGTCGTAGGCAGGGATCGACAGCGCATGGGACTTGTACCCCATGGCCTGCGAGCTGGCCCACGCCTCGGTGAAGTTGAGGACGTGCCCTGGCACCCGTTTGCGGTCTTTATCGGTCAGCATCGGCTAAGTCCTCGCGGCGGTCTCGCGCTCGCTCGGGTCGTACTCGCCCTCGAACGGGAAGCCCATCCCTGCCTTGTGCAGCTTCCACTCGCCGGACGTGCCGCAGTTCGGGCAGGTGACCTCGATCTTCACCACGACGGGGTCTCGCCCCTTGAAGTCCATCTCGCACTGCTCGCCGCACTCGGCGCAGACCACGTGTAGGTAGTCCCCGCTGGGGACGATGTGGTACATCGGCTTTTGGTGGTGCTCCATCGACATAAAGCACTCCTTCGTCGGAGTCTAGCACTCTCTGCCTTCGAGTGCCAAGCCCCAAACCGAGTGCCCACCTTCCGCGCCGCGGTCTCCGTGTTGGGCCTCGGAGGGACGTCGCCAGCTGTTTGCCTTCGGCGCCCGGAACACTCCCAGGATCGGCCCGGATCACCGCCCGACGTCGGGCCTCAACGAAGGACCTCCGCTGTCTTGCCTAGGTGTTCCGAAAACCCTAATAACGCCCTGATACCAGGCTCCGTCGCTTATGAAAGGCCTTTCATGGGGCTTGCCAGCTTTGCTTCCCGGTCGTGGAGGACTAGTCGCCCGAAAGTGGGGACGACTAGCGACTAGCGACTAGGGTACCGGTCAAAAAGCCCGTAAGTATAAGATAATAAAGAAGAAGGCGTAATGTTTTCATGCTCTAGTCACCGGTCACTAGTCGTCCCTCTTTTTCACCGGCTGGCAGGCGACTAGCCCGACGACTAGCGACTAGTCCTTCCTCTTGCATTGCACCATAGTCCATGGAGTACCACGGCCCAGGTCGTAGCTTTAACGCCGTCTAAGCTAAAACAGTTTGCATTCAGTAGCCCACTTTTGTGTATATTTAGAGAGTAGTTGCCGTCCAGTCTCGGCTGGCTGTCCTAGCCATAGGGCAGAAACCGCGGCCTTAGGTTTACCACGGAATGAGTCCGTGGGAAGTTCCTCAAACCTTATGGCCGATCACACACAATTTAAGGACTTAGCCTTGCCTGCCCTGGACAAAGGGCTGAAGGTGTGCAGGCTCAGACCAAACGACAAGCGTCCCCTCTCGGAGGGGTGGGTAGAGGAGGCGACGTCCTCCAAGTCCGTGGTCGAGGGCTGGAACGCGGAGAACCCCGCGTACAACTGCGGGGCGGTCGTGACGAGGGGCTGCGGGTACTGGGTCGTGGACGTGGATTGCCTCCAGTTCCTCATGGACTCTTGCCCTCACGAGATTCTGCCCAGAGACACCTACGTGGTCCAGACGGGCGGCGGCGGAAGGCACTACTACTTCTCCGGCGAGGGTCCGTTCGACTCCATCAAGCACGTCAAGAACCCTAGCCCGGAGAAGTACAAGAAGGCGGACGGGAGCGAGTGCAAGTCCGTCATGGACGTGGTGTGCGACCGAGGGCAGGTTTTGGTCGCGGGCAACGTCCATCCGAAGACCCGGAAGCCCTACGCGGTGCTGCAAGACTGCCAGCTGGCGGAGTGTCCTCCGTCGTTCCTGGCATGGCTTAGGAAGACGGTCGAAGGCAGGACGGCGGAGAGGCCGAAGGCCCAAAGCGAGAAGAAGCAGGGCAAGTCGATCCTGGTGCGCAGGGGCTGGGTCCCAGAGGTGGAGCTGGCGAAGGCGGGTCTGAAGTTCGAGGCCAAGGAGCGGGACGGCAAGGTCTTCCTGAACTACCACGCCCTGATGCCGGAGGGATGCCTCAAGAAGGGAGGCAAGCACCATACCGCAGACGGGACCGAGGAGGGCAACGAGTGCTGCGGCTTCGTGGTGAGGGACCTGGGATTCGCCTGGGACCTTGGCCACGCCTGCCACACCGGATGCGGTGGAGGCGGAACGATAGAGTGCCTAGCCGCGCTGGGGATCGAGTTCAAGGAGATCGTCCACGTCGGAGGGGTACGCAGGGCGGTGCTGGACAGAGGCGACTCCATACCTCCCGAGCCGATCAGCTGGCTATGGCCGAGGTACATACCGCGAGGGAAGCTGACCAGCTTCGCCGGGCTGCAGGCCCAGGGCAAGTCGCCGGTCACGAGGGACCTCGTGGCTAGGGTGACATCTGGGGCGGATTGGCCCGACGGAACCCCCAACGACCTCGGGAAGAGGACCGCGATCATAGTCTCCTTCGAGGACGACTGGGAAAGCGTGATGGTCCCCGCTCTGGCCGCGTCCGGGGCAGACCCATCGAAGTACTTCAGGTTCCGAATGACGCAGTCGTCCGAGGAAGCCGACTCCTACGAGGTGCAGATGGCGTTGGACCAAGACATAGCCGAACTCGCCAGAGTGGCGAGGGAGGTCGAGGCAGTGCTGATCGTCATAGACCCAGCGACCAGCTTCCTCGGCAATCTGCACCCGAACAAGGAAGAGAAAGTCAGGCCGATGCTCGACCGCCTGTCATCAGACCTCGCCGATGCCTGCAATGCGTCGGTGCTGTTCACCGGCCACCTCAACAAGAAGCCTGACCTGACCAACGCCAACCAGCGAATGATGGGATGCGCTGCTTGGACCGGAGTACCGCGAGCCAACCTATTCGCTGACGACGACTCAGAGGCCGAGGAGACCGACCAGTACTCCCACGTCTTCTATCCCCACCGCACACCGAACAAGGGACCTGCCCTGAAGTACAAGACCAAGCAGGTCTCGGTGACGATCGCCGGCAAGACGTTCGACGAAGTAGTGGTCGTCGAGTGGGGAGGCGAGGCGGACATGGTGTCGGAGGTCTTCGCCCAGTCCGTGAGCAAGGCCGACAGAGGCAGAGCGGCCGAGGCGGGTGAGCTGGTCGCCAAGATGATCCGAGACTCCAAGGAAGGTCAAGTGGCAGTCAGCGTCATAGCAAAGGAATTGGCGAGGCTTGGCTACGAAGACCTCTGGAAGAACTCTGGGCGAATCAAGAAGAAGGTCCCGGCGGTAGCGGTGAAGGAAGAGAGGATCACCTTCTGGAAGCTGAAGCAAGACAAGGAGCAAGAAGGCATGTTCAATGATAAGGAGAACGGAAATGACTGTTGAAGAGAAGCACCTGGAGAGTATGGCCCTGAGGACCCTGCTCCGGCGAGGAAGGATGAAGGAAGGCAAGCTCGCGGCTTGGTGCCGCCGTCCCATGTTCATGGAGTCCTGGCGCGACCTCATGTCCAGGCTGGTAGGCACCGGGCTGGTGTCCGCAGAGCTGACGGGCCACGGCAATTCCCGCGTCATCAGGCTCACGCCAGCTGGCGTCTCGGCCGCCGAGAAAGCGAAGGCAGACCTGAACGAGGAGACGGCGAGGCAAATCATGGACAGCTCGAAGGAGGCTGCGTCATGAACGGGCCAAAGATAGAGCAGATTCCAGGAGCGAAGAAAGAACTCCTCAGGAGAAATGGCGGCAAGTTCTATCTTGAGGTGCCGACGAAGAAAAGGCCTCGTGTCGTGAACGTCGCCTCCAACGTGCAGGTATGCCAGCATCCGAAGTACCCGGGCCTATGTGAAGTCTACTTCGAGTGGTACTGCGCGGCCTGCCACGAAGTCCACTGGTCGGTGGAGGGATGCATAAACTTATCCCTAAAGGACGACGGCAGATGGGGAGTAGGCCTGGAGCGTCTCGGCATCGAACTCTCTTGCTCGTCGACTCTCGTCTACATGCCTTGGGCGCAGTACAGAGAAGATAACCCAAAGCGGAGCAAGACCTCCATATACGGCCAGGCACCTAAGAGGTGCGGGTATTTCGTCAAGCGCAGCGATTTCGGCCATGAGGCGGCGGTCACGCTTTATATAGAGCAAGGGGCGGAGGAGCGGGACGAGGCCTCGCAAAGCGAAGAGCTGTCGTGCGAGCTGAACCGCGAGGTCGCGGCACAAATTCAGGAGAAGCCGTGAGCATACCGACCGAAGAGCAGCACATGAACGGGCACGCGTCGGAGTCCATCTGCAAAGCCTGCCTCCTGGACGTGACCTACACGGAGGTGGTCCTCGGCGGAGTGAGCTTCGCGCTGTGCCGGAAGTGCGCGGGGAGCGTCGCCAGCTGGCTGAGTTCCGACATCGCCGTGGGGACGCGACAGCGTGGAGGCTTCTCCGGCGACTTCGAGAAGGTCGAGGGAACAGTGCGGTCGAAACTCAAGATGCTCGCGCTCCTAGGCATCAGGCCGACAGACCAAGAGCTGCGCAACCTGATGGAGTACGTGAAGGAGCGGGAGTGACCGGCCTCCGCATGTCTCATGGCCGTTCGCGAGAAGTCCCGACGCAATAAACGATTCCCCGGCCGGCTCCCTTTCCAGCCGGAAAGCGAAACAATAATGATGCGCGACCGAAAACGGAGGATACGAGAATGAAGTCACTGGAGTCCAAGCTGGCGGAGTGCGTCGGGAAGATGTCCGAGGCCCAGCGCGAGAAGTTCATGAAGACCCGCACGTACGGCGCGTCGACCGAGACGGTGCTGAACCTCGCGGAGTCGGTCCTGGGCGAAGAGCCGGTCCGAGCCGCCATCCGGCGCAACAATGGAGGCCAAGCCGTGCAGGAGGCCGAGTACTCGATGGACAAGGCAGACGCCATGCTGATCGAGGGCCTGCGATCCCGAGGATGCCTGCCTCAGGGCACGGTCGAGTGCCAAGAGGCTTCCGCCCTGCAAGGAGCGGCCCGCAAGGATTACGAGTTCTGCCGCCTGATCGGGATGAGCGAAAGCGACTCCCTGAAGTCGGCGTCGAAGGTTCTGTAGCGATCTTCCTGGCCAAGGAAGTCCGGAAGCAGGGCCGTTTCCCAAACGTCGTCCGACCAACGGCACGGCCCTGTCCTTAACAAGGAGGAACAGTCAATGCCCGTAGACCCGCGCGTCTACCCGACCGGACCAGGACAGCCCGGACACCTGACCTACCCGCCGCAGGCGACGGTTCCCGACCCGTCCCTGTGCCCGTCTCCCGAGTGCTACCCGCCTCCCGAGACGCTGCCCGAATAAAACGAAGGAGAAAAGAAGATGGCCACGATACTGAACGTGCTTTCAAAGGACCCCGAGATGACGAAGTACTCCACCGTCTCGGCTGAGGACCTGAACGCCGGACGCCTGCCGGGATGGCAGGACGACTACGACAAGAGGTTCCCAAAGGCCGCAGCGACGCCCAAGGACGAGGACTGGAAGGCGGAGCTGGCGGAGCTTGAGAGGTTGGGCGTCGGTTCGCTGCCGTCCGTGTCCGAGGCCGAGCAGGCCCTCAGGTCTCTCGAGGACGGGCTGGAGGCACAGGCGAAGGACCTGACCACGCAGGCCCGCAAGTCTCGCCAGCTGGCGAGTTCCGAGGCGTTCTCGCTGTCGGCCCTCGACAGGACCGAGCTGCTCCGCGGAGCCGACAGACTGGAGGAGAAGGCGTCAAGGCTCAAGGACTCGTTCCGGATGCGCATAGCTAGGGCGAAGGACCTCGTGGTCCAGACGCGCACCCACGGGACGGCGCAGAACAAGAAGCGGCTCCAGGAGCTAAGGACTCGCAAGGCCAAGCTGGACGCGCTCCTGGCCGACCCCTCGAAGGTCTCCGTCGCAGACCCCATCAACATCTGAACCAAGTCGGCGGCCGGGAGCCTTAGACCGGACAAGCCTCAGGCGTGCTTGTCAAAGGAACCGCCTGACAGAAGTATTCCATTGGGAACGGCCAGGACCCTAACCCAGTCCTGGCCTCTTTTTATTGTGAGGAGATTTCCATGGGTTTTGTCGCAGACGAGTCGTTCAAGTACGCGAGGATCGGGCGGAGCGGCAAGAGGCCGCAGATCGTGACCGCCTTCCGGGGCGGCATCTGGCGAGCGTGGCTCGACGGCAGGGGTCATGTGGTCGCCTTCGGCCAGACCGAGCGCCAAGCGAGATTCAACCTGAGAGGTCTGCTGTGAGCATCGCAGATAAGATGCAGCAGCCCACGATGACGGCGGAGCTTCGCGCACAGCTGGCGGAGCGGCGATTGGCCGACGTGATCCGCTTCTACCAAGAGCTTCGCCAGCTTTACCGCGAGGCCACCGGGATCAACTACATCCCCGAGGAGTACGCCGAGAAGGCGGAGGTCACTCCCGACGACAACGCCTTCCTTTCGGACCTGGGCATCGCGCCGATCGAATAGCCCGAGACGCATCTCCAATAAGAGGACCAATGCCTGCTTCGGAAGTAGCGGTACTCCTGCGCAAGATCGCGGAGCTGAACCACGAGATTTCCCTCCTGCAGCTTGGCTACGCCGAGCTTAACGCGAGGTTCGAAAGCCTCGGGGTCCTAGCGGAGCTGGTCCGCAGAGAGGACGAGTGCCGCATTAGTGGAGAGGCCGGGGAAGACCTCGTGGGGTAGCTGCCTTCCT
>Ga0335078_10007201_pt1 | contig 16495 bp, 16 predicted proteins | sample Lox_Sample_32_FD_206711 | JGI IMG/M metagenome (GOLD analysis project Ga0335078, IMG submission 206711) | Soil microbial communities from Loxahatchee National Wildlife Refuge, Florida, United States - Lox_Sample_3.2 | ecosystem: Environmental > Terrestrial > Soil > Wetlands | place: USA...
TCAGACGCTCCACCTTGCGAAAGTTGGAATCCTCCGACCTCTGCATCAATTGCGCCTGGGGATGGTTGGGAGCCACCAGGGTGTAGCGATAGTAGGGGTTCGTGGTGTATTCGAATTCTTTCATTTCTTCCGCGTGGGCTACCTTCCGCGCCTCCATCTCCGCCTCCAGCCGCTCCCGCAGTTCGCGCCGCACGGCCGGGCGATGGTGACCGTCGGCAATGGGCAGGTCCGGCATCGCTACCGGACCCACATAGCCGGCCGGGGCCTTGCCATGGGCCGGGCTCCCGGGTTTAAGCAGACGGTAAAGAAGCGTGTGGATGTCCCAAGCCCTTCCCTTGGGCTCCTCGCCGAAAACGTCGGCAAAGACCACAATCTCGTCGAAGCCGGTGCAGTAATCCTCTTTCTTGGCGGCCTCCACCAACCACTTCAACATGGCCTGCGACTGCTTGAATCGCTCCTCGGCTTCGCGAATGCGTCGAGCGGCGTTCGCGTCCAGGTTCTGAAGCTGGCGCACGGCCACGCTTTCCTGCCAGCGGTCGTCACGCTCGCATTTCCACAGCGCCCGCGCCAGCCGCTTAACCAGCCGCGCCTCGAACCCGGTGGCGGGCTGCCATTCGGCGATCACGTCGTTCAGTAGCGACTTGAATCCATCGGGATCTTCGCCCAGCGCGCGCAGGGCCTCGCCCTCCGCTTGCGAGTAGAATCCATGCACGGTGTTGGCCTCGCGCACTCGCTCCAGGCCCTCGGGCGTGTCAGGTCCGTGGGAGAGACGGCCGTTGGCCTGATTAGCCGCGATTTTCTCCGCCGTCATCTCCGGTTTCTTGGTCAAGGACATCGAAAAACTCTCCTCCTCATAACCGTCGCGTTTATCATCAATCAGTAAGCATACCCTAAAGGTTCAGCTCCTGTCAAGTAAAATCTTTTTGCCCGTCCTAGGGGGGTCGGCTAGGGTGGACTGGCTAGCTGAAGGACAAGGTTCTTAGCTCCGGAGGGGCGACAGAGAGTAGCCCAGGGCGACAGCCCTGGGTTCAGGTACCCCCAAAAACCACAAAAACTATAATTTGCCGGTCCTCTCCCAGGGCTGACGCCCTGGGCTACTCTCTCCGAGATTTGTAGACGATCCGGGCTTTGATGATCCAGAATAAGCGAGGAGGCGCGATTCATGGAGCCAGATCTGAGAGGGAGCTTGCAGTTCTATTCGGAATCCGCCGGAGGCCGGAAAATTGCCACGCCGTCCGATTATCTAGGGTGCATCTTCGAGTACGAGGGAGAGAATTTCGAATGTCGGTTACTTCTGAAAGATGTGGGCCCGATTGCTCCTGGTGGGCGGGCGACTGTCCCCATAAAGTTTCTTCGGCCTGAGCTCGTCAAGCAGCGCTTGCATGTTGGAAATCGCTTCAGGTTGCGTGAAGCTAGGACCATCGGAGAGGGCACTGTGGAGAGTATCGTAAACGATCCAAGAGGCTCAAATGCTGGGGACTCACCTATGGATCAATGCCTGGGGCAACTGGCTTACGGGGACCGGCTTGAGCGCGTACTCCGGATGCGCGCAAGGGCTGCCGAATTTCGGGGTGAATGGCAACAACCAGCTCACCAACACTGGGTTCACCTACGACCTGGCCGGAGACATGACGAATGACGGCACGAATGCGTACTTCTACGATGCCGAAGGGCGCCAGAGCAAGAGGATTTGTCAGTTCAGACGCGACCGAAGGCGTGAAAAACCCTCAGCCCCGGAGGGGCGACAGAGAGTAGCACCGCCACGGCTAAGAGGCCACCAACAGGTTCTCGGCGAACGCCCATTCACTGTCCACCCATTGCGCCACACACTCGAACCCGGTCCGTTTGGCCATCTCCGCTGCCTCTTGCCGTCCGTACTTATGGCAGCGCTCGGTCCAGATGGTCTCATCGCGCTGGAAGGTGAAATTCGCCCCTCCGATCGAGATCGTCTGCTTTTCCAGCGACCGGAGATGCATCTCGATGCGCCGCTCCCGGGCGTTATAGAGCGCCACGTGCTCAAATCGGGACAGGTCGAAGTCACCTCCGAGCTCCCGGTTGATGCGGGCCAGCAGGTTGCGATTGAACACCGCGGTCACGCCCAGCGCGTCGTCGTAGGCGGGAATGAGCTGGTCCAGGGGTTTTTCCAGATCGGTACCGAGCAACAGCGCATCACCCGGCTCCAGCGCACGGCGTATCTTGCGCAGGAAATCCTCGCCGGGCCCGCGATCGAAGTTGCCGATCGAGCTGCCCAGGAAAAGCACCATGACTCCCTCACCCGGTTCGCGGCGGGCCACCGCCCGGCCGAGACCATCCAGGTACTCGGTCTCGAATCCCAGGATGCTGACATTAGGCAAATCGTCGAGTTCGCGCTCACAGCTCTCCAGCGCCGTCGAAGAGATCTCAATGGGACAGTAGGTCGTCGATTGCCGCTGCGCGAGTGCTTCCAGGATCCGGCGGGTTTTCCTGCCGCTGCCGCTGCCCAGCTCGACGGCAATCCCGTGCGAAGCGAGCCGCTCGGCAATGGCTCCGGAGTGCCGCCGCAGAATTCTCTCCTCCGCCCGGATGAGCCCGTATTCAGGAAGCCTGGTGATCACTTCAAACAAGGCCGACCCAACGTCGTCGTAAAGGTACTTGGATGGCAACTCCTTCTGCCCGTCGCGCCCGAGCCCCTCACGCACGTCTGCCGCGAACGAGTTGACCGGATGGGTTACGCCGCCACGAATCAGCATATCGGCTCCCTACTCAGTTGCTCACACAGCGGAAGGATGCGTAAACGAACGGATAATGCGCCTGGAACCAGTTGCGGAAGGAACGTCGCAACATGCACGCGGCCGTGCGCGGCGAGGCCCCTTTCATCACATAATGCTTTCCGTCGAAGAAGTTCGCCGAGTAGCCGCGGTAAAAGGGAAATGGCGCGAAACCCGGAAAGGGTGCAAAGAGGGAGGAGGTCCATTCCCAACCGTTGCCGAGAGTATCCTCCACTCCGAAAGCGCTGCGCCCGCCGGGATTGGACCCCACGGTGACCGGATCCCAACGGTGGAAGTCGAAGTTGCCGCGCGCCATGGTGGGGGGCGTGTCACCCCAGGGATACAATCGCTCCCCGCCTTCCCTGGTCCCATAAGCGGCGCGATGGAATTGCGCCTCGGTGGGCAAAGACTTGCCCACAAAACGCGCGTAAGCCGAGGCTTCCGCGTGGCTGACATACACCGGCCAGCCCAACGGTAATGGCAGCTCCTCAAACATGCCCCGATAGAACCACTGGCCTTGGCGCTCGAGCCAGAAACGTGGATAGCCGAGGTTCTGTTCCTTGATCCAGGCCCAGTCGGTGCCGCTCCAGAAGCGGTGGTCGTCGTACCCGCCTTGGCGCATGAACTGGAGAAACTCGCCGTTCGTGACTTTGTAGACGTCGATCGCGAATGTGGGTACTGGCAGCGAATGAACCTCAAACTCGTTGTCCCAGCCAAACGATTCGCGCCCGGTTGGAATTCCCAGGGTTACCGTGCCCGCAGGGATATCAACCATTCCCGTCCGGACTGGCGGGCCGGGCTCGGCGGCGGTCGAGAGTGGACCATAGCCCGGCGGCGCGATCTTCCGCCCCGGCGGCAACTGGTGCAGCATGTAGGCCAGCGTTTCGGCGTGCATCAGCCGGTGCTCGATGGCCACGTTCAGGATGGTCTCAGGAGGATACTGCCAGCGGCCGGCCGATGCCTGCGACCGGTCCCTCAAGATCTTGTCCAGTTTCTGGCGGACTTGAAGATTATAGGCGTTGACCTCCGCGAGGCCAGGCCAATCGGAGGGTTGATCCGTCGGGAGGCCGCCGCCCACGGGATCGATACCGAAGGCAAAAAGGCGATCGAATTCCTGGTGAGATGAGCCGAGGCCCAGCGCCTGGTCGGCGATCAGATTCCAGTCGAAAGCCTCGAGGTGGCCGATGTAGAAGACAATTCGGTGCCTCTCAGGAATCGGCCGGTCATACAACGCTTCCGTACGCACTCTGCGAAACAAGTCGTCGGTCATCGACCGTGATTCGGCCAGACGAGCCAATAGCCGGTCACGATGGTTCACTTGGGTTGCCGTCGCTTCCATGGGCGATTCTCTCTTTCGATAAGGTTCTCAGGATACTGTTGCCCAACTCAATCCGGCGCCTCCTCACCCCGCCACCCGCAAAACGTGGGGTCGGCTTCCCTGTGGAAGGCGAAGACGGGGAAACTCAAATCGTCGCCGCCGGTACGCCAATTGGGCCTTGACACTTACCCAAACGGCTCGATCATGACCTCATCGATGTAACACCAACCCCAATTCTCGCCCGGCTCAATCGAGCGCATAATGGGGTGCTTGGTTCTATGAAAGTGCTTGGTGGCGTGTTTGTTCTTCGAGGAATCGCAGCATCCGACGTGACCGCAGATCTCGCAGAGGCGCAAATGAACCCAGGAATCGCCCATCTTCAAACACTCCTCGCATCCCTTGGTCTTTGGGGATGGATGGCGAACCTGGTCGAGGTGTGAACAAGCTTCCGGCATCGTGTCCTCCTTCATGCGGTCGGCGTTGCGGCTTTCGGCTGGGTCACAGGCAGGTAAACCTGGAATCGAGTGTCGCCGGGATGCGAATCAGCGCGTATCTCACCGTGGTGATTCCTGATGATCCGGCAAACCGTATCCAGTCCCAGACCCGTGCCTTCGCCGACTCCCTTGGTGGTGAAAAAGGGTTCATAAATGTGGGGCAGAACCTCGGGCGGGATTCCCGGCCCGTTATCTCCAATCTCGACGAGCACGCGGTCAAGTTCCCGCGCGGTCCGCACCCGCAGCTCACCCTTCCCTTGCATGGCCTCAATGGCGTTGGAAATCAGGTTGGTCCAAATCTGATTGAGCTCGCCGCCGTAGGCGCAGATTTGGGGAAGCTGCTCGTCATATCGGCGGACCACCTGGATGCCGCCCTTGAGGCGGTGGTGGAGAATGGTCAACGTATTCTCCAGCCCCTGATGCAGGTCGACCAACTGCATCGCCGCCTGGTCCATATACGAGTATTCCTTGATCGCTTGCACCAGATGCGAGATGCGTTTGGTGCTGATCTCAATTTCGCCGATCAGTCTGGCGATGGTAAGAAGGGAAGCGATGCGGATGAGCGCATCGCACAGCACGATTTCCCCCACGTGGGCGGCCAAGCTATCGAGCTTAGGGATGTCCACGCCCGCATCGGTGAGGGAGGGCGCAATCTTCCAGGCATCCGGCACGCGGCGTTCTTCCAGCCAGGCCGTGATGCGCTCCTCGCGATCGCTCTGCGCCAGCGGGTCCGCAGGAATCGCGGGGCCCGGCTGCCCTGCCTCGCGTTCGAAGGCCGTAATCATCTCTCGCTGCTCGGTGGAGAGGGCGTGGCGCGCGAGCCGGATGCTGGCCTCGCGCACCGTCTCCAGCGCCTCGCGCAGGCTGGCAGTGGCTCGTTGGGCGGCGGCGGCGGGGTTGTTCAGCTCATGCGCCAACCCCGCGGATAGCTTGCCCAGCGCCATCAACTTGTCGCGCTGAGTCTCGATCCGGGTGGTTTCGCGGATGCGGTCGGCCATAAGGGCCACCAAACGCTGGCCGAGCACGGGAATTCGCTGCACCATTTCGGGGAACAGGCTTTTGTGAAGCAGCGCCACCCGGGTAGGAAGCACGGCTTGGGCTGTGCCGCCGTAATGCGTCAGCCGCGAGTACGGGAGCATTCCGGTAATCTGGCCGGCATGCACCAGGAAGATCAGCGCGTCCGGGCCGCTGCCTCGTTGGATACGAATCTCGCCCTCGAGGACCACGGTGAGATGGTCCAAAGGGTCACCCTCCCGGGCGATGATCTCGCGCGGCTCGAAGTGCCTTTCCTCAAGCTTCTCCGCCAGCCAGGCGAGATGGTCCGGGGGGAGGTCCGCAAGAACCCCGACCTTGCGCAGATCATCGATCAAACTCGTGCTCGTTTCGGCCGCAAGGTTCTCCGCCAAGTCACACCTCACTGAGGTATTGGTGCACGAACTGCACCGCGATCGATCCTTCACCAACGCCCGATGCCACTCTCTTCACCGAACCGTGCCGAACGTCGCCCGCCGCGAAGATGCCGGGCACACTGGTTTCCGGCCAGTAAGGGTCACGGCCCGATGGCCATCCCGGGGGGCGTTTGCCGTCGCGCACCAGATCCGCCCCGGTAAGGATAAAACCGCGCTGGTCACGCTCCACCACTCCCGCCAGCCATTCCGTCTTGGGCTCGGCGCCAATGAAAATCGAGAGCATGCTGGCGGGTACCGTTTCGGTTTTACCGCTGCTCGTGCAGTGAATGGAAACGGATTCGAGGTGTCCGTCTCCGTGAACTTCCACCACCCGGGAGTGTGACGCCACCTGGATGTTCGGTGTTTTCTTGATCTGGTCGATCAGATACTGCGACATCGAGGCCGAGAGAGATTCGCCCCGGACCAGCATCACCACTCCCCGGGCATACCGGGAGAAATGCATGGCGGCTTGCCCGGCGGAGTTCGCGCCCCCCACGATGTAAACGTCTTCACCCTGACACGACATGGCCTCGGTCATGGCCGAGCCATAGTATACGCCGCGCCCTTGCAGGCGCTCCGCTCCGGGCACGTCCAACTTGCGGTAGGCGACCCCCGTGGCGATCAGCAATACTTTGCAACCGATCTCGGTTTGCTCTGCCAGTTTGACGACGCGCGAGGGGCCCTCCACGCGGACGCCGGTGACCTGCTGCGGGGCGAGAATCTCCACTCCGAAGCGCCGCGCCTGGGCCACGGCGCGCCGCGCCAAGTCGCCGCCGCTTAACCCGGAGGGAAAACCGAGGTAGTTTTCAATGCGCGAGCTCATGCCCGCTTGACCGCCGGGCGCTTCCATTTCCACCAGCACCGTCCGCAGGCCCTCCGAGGCGCCATAAACGGCCGCCGCCAAACCTGCCGGGCCGCCACCCACAATCACCAGATCGTAAAACGCCATCTCCGGCCGCACGCGCAGCCCGAGTTTTTCGGCCAACTGCCCCGTGCTCGGATTCGCCAGGGAGGTGCCGTCGGGGAACAGTACCATGGGCAAGCAGGAGGCTTCCGCCCCGGCCGCATCCACCAGACGGCGCACCTCGGCCACCTGCCCCGCCGTCTCCACATCAATCCATTGGTAAGGCGCCTGGTTGCGCGCCAGAAAGTCTCGGATCGCGTAAGAATGGGGCGACCAGCGCGTGCCGAGGACTCGCACCCCTTCAAAAGGAGGCCGGTAAGACGCACGCCAATCCTCCAAAAGGTCATCGAGCACCGGGTAGAGATGCTCCTCCGGTGGGTCCCAGGGCTTCAACAGGTAGTGATGGATTCTGGCGTCGTTGATGGCGCGAATCGCCGCATCGGTGTCGGCGTAGGCCGTCAGCAGGACGCGCTTGGCGTCGGGGAAAATCGACATCGCCTGCCCGAGGAACTCTACGCCCGTCATCTGAGGCATCCGCTGATCGACCAGCAGCAGCACCGCCGAATCGCCCCGCCGCTTGAGTCCCTGGAGCACCTCGAGGGCGGCCGCGCCGGAGTCCGCCCGTAGCACTCGGTAGTGCTCGGCATACCGGCGCCGCAGGTCACGCTCAACGGCACGCAAGACTTCCGCATCGTCGTCTACCGTCAACAGTATAGGCTTTGCCATCCCTTTGCCTCTGAGCCAGGCCCAAGCTGGGTAGAAACGGCGCGGATCGCTCCTCTGACCCAACGCCGCCCTTCAGCGACTTATTGGATGAGCCTCGACCGTCTTCGGCTTCGATCTCGCCGCCGGCTTGACCTCTGCTGCCCTGGGTCAGCAGGAGGCTTTGAACTTGCCAACAACCTGCCGGCGATGATTCCGGTGACCCCGCTTTCAAGGATCGCGACAGGAACGTGCTGGTGACCTCGTATGCGGTCGATCGCCCGGATGGAAACTGGGCCCTTATGATGGTGAATCGCGACGAGAGCAGTCCTCACACCGTGCGGGTTGTTTTTGAGGATTCCCAGACCAAGCGAAGCAGGTGGTTTACGGGGCCGGTCACGATGGTGACTTTCGGCAGCGAGCAGTACGTATGGAAGAGCGACGGCACCAACAGCCAAGCCGACCCCGACGGACCGCCGGTGGGGACGCGCGTCGGCGGCGGCCGGCAAGCTATCTATACCCTGCCGAAAGCTTCCATCACCGTGCTGCGAAACCGGGTGCAGGGTCTGGAGCACTGAGTCATGGTGAGCGGGAGAATAACGGTTTGAGGGTCTATCCGGCCCTCACCTTCTTGATCTCTTCGATCAGTGGCGGCACCAGTTCGAAAAGGTCGCCGACGATCCCGTAAGTGGCCACTTCGAAGATGGGCGCTTCTTTATCTTTATTGATAGCCACCACGGTGCGCGAGCCCTTCATGCCCACCTGATGCTGGATGGCGCCGGAGACTCCGAGGGCGACGTAAAGTTTGGGCGCGACTGTTTGGCCGGAGCTGCCGATCTGGCGGTCCATGGGGAGCCAGCCGCTGTCGCAGATGGGTCGCGACGCGCCCAGTTCGCCGCCCAGAGCCTCGGCCAGCTTCCTTGCCAGATCAAGATTCTCGGGCTTCTTGATGCCGCGGCCGACCGCCACGATAATCTCAGCCTGGGTCAGGTCGACGGCCTGCTTGGCTTCGCGGAAGCGCTCGCCGGGCTTCTGGCGGATGTTCTCGGGGGACAGCGTGGCCGCGAAGGCGGTAACCTTGGCGGGTGTGGCGCCGCGCCGTACCGAGTCCTCGCGGAACGAAGCCGCCTGGAAGCTCACCAGGTACGGAGCGTCTCCCGCGAATTCCACGTCGGCGCTGAACTTGCCCTGGAACAATTGGCGCACAAAGATCAGCCGGCCGCCCTCACGGCGATAACTCAGGCAGTCGCCGATGAAGTTGCGATCGAGCGCCGCACCGAGCTTGGGGACAAAATCGCGCACCAGGTAGGTATGGCTGAAGACCACAAACCGCGGCTGCCGCTGAACGATGAGATCGCGCAACGCCAGCGTGTAGCCGTCGGGAGTGTAGTCGGCGAGCAGGGGCGAATCGACCGAGACCACCTCCGTCAAGTCAGCGGCGGCCAACTCTGAAGCCAGCGCTTCCACTTTGCTGCCAAGGATGACGGCAGAAACCGTCGTGCCCAGGTCCGCGGCAAGGGATTGACCGGCGGCGACGGCCTCCCACGTGGGTCGGGTCACTCTTCCGGCTTGATGCTCCGCAAAAATGAGTATGTCGTTGCTCATGGCGTGTCCTTACTCTTACCCTGTTCCCTGTAACCTGTTCCCTGTTCCCTTCACAGCACTCTCGCCTCATTCTTCAGCTTATCTACCAGCTTCGCCGCGACATCCTTCGCACCCCCTTCCAGATACTCGGTGTGCGCCTTCTTCACCGGGACATAAACCTTGGCGATCTTCTGCCGGGGCGCGAGGTCTTGCGCCTGCAGGCCGAGATCGGCCGCGCTGAGTCTCTGGATCGGCTTGTTTTTCGCCGCCATGATGCCCTTCAGCGTGGCGTAGCGCGGCTTGTTGATTCCCGACTGAACGGTGAGCAGCGCGGGCAGCGGCATCTCGATCCACTGGAAAAATCCGGCCTCCAGCTCGCGTTTCACCTTCATAGTTTTGTCCGTCACCTGGATTTCCATAATGATGGTGGAGTGAGGCAGTCCCAGGATTTCCGCCAGGATCACTCCGGTCTGGGCAAAGCCGAAGTCGTCGGATTGCAGGCCGGTGACGATGAGGTCGGGATTCTCCTTCTGAATGGCCCGGCTCAAGGCGCGTGCGACGCCCGAAGCATCAAGGCTCAGGAAGGCCGGATCGTCCAGGTGCAGGGCGCGGTCGGCGCCCTTGGCCAGCGCCTCCTTGATGGCCTGCTGAGCCCGCGCCGGTCCGAGGGTGGCGACCACCACCTCACCGCCGTGCTTTTCCTTCAAGCGTAGGGCTTCTTCGAGCGCGTAGATGTCCGGCTCGTTCACTTCGAAACTGATATCCGTTTCCTGGACCCAGGTGCCGGCAGGGTTCAACCGCAGGATGGCGTCGCGCGCCGGGACTTGCTTAAGGCAAACAATGATCTTCATGGTAGTTCTCAGTGGTCAGTACTCAGTGATCAGTTGAAAGACCAGCGGTCAGAACGCTTCGTAGCCGAGTTCTCACCAGCGTCGCCACGCGGGGATCGCGCTGCTAATTCGCTTGGCGCAAGGGTCACCGCTGACGGCTGAAATCTCATCCGGTGAATCGCTTCAAAATCAGCGCCGCGTTCGTCCCCCCGAAACCGAACGAATTGGACAGCGCGTACTCCATCTCCGTCTTGCGCGCCTGGTTCGGTACGTAGTCAAGGTTGCAGTCCGGATCGGGATTCTCGTAGTTGATGGTTGGCGGCATCACCTGATCGCGCAGCGCCAGCGCCGTAATGCCGGCCTCGAGGCCGCCGGCGCCGCCCAGTAAATGTCCGGTCATGGACTTGGTGGAACTGACTGCCAGCTTGGCCGCGTGGTCTCCGAACACCTTGTTAATGGCCAGCGTCTCCAGGCGATCGCCGGCGGGCGTAGAGGTGCCGTGGGCGTTGATGTACTGCACCTGCTCGGGCGCGATCTTCGCGTCGGCCAGGGCGATGCGCATCACGCGTGTCGCGCCGTCCGCGTCTTCGGAGGGCGCCGTGATGTGAAAGGCATCTCCAGACATCCCGTACCCCACCACTTCGGCGATCACGGGAGCCCCGCGCCGCACGGCCAAGCCTAATTCCTCCAAGATCAGAATTCCCGCCCCCTCACCCTCGACAAAGCCGTCGCGCTCGCGATCGAAGGGCCGGCTGGCACGTTGGGGCTCCTGGTTGCGAGTGGAAAGGGCGCGCATGGCGGCGAACCCGCCGATGCACAGTGGAGTAATGGAAGCCTCCGTGCCGCCGCAGATCATGATATCAGCCGCGCCGCGCCGGATGATCTCGGAGGAATCACCTACCGCGTGGGCGCTGGAAGAGCACGCCGTGCAAGTGGCGGAATTCGGACCCTTTGCGCCCCAGCGAATGGAGACGAAACCCGAGGCCAGGTTGGCGATGCTCGCCGGGATGAAGAAAGGAGAAATCTTGCGCGGACCGCCCGCCAGTAATGCGCTGTGCTCGCGCTCGATCACGTCGAACCCGCCGATGCCCGTACCAATGTACACGCCGGTGCGCTCGGCGATCTCAGGCGTGATCGAAAGCCCTGCCGCCTCCATCGCCATCTGCGCTGCCGCCAGGGCAAACTGAATGAAGCGGCCCATCTTCTTGACTTCTTTTTTCTCGATGTAGAGAAGGGGGTCAAAACCCTTTACTTCGGCGGCGATGGTGGCAGCAAAGCCCGTGGTATCGAAGTGCGTAATCGGTCCCACGCCGCTCTGGCCCGCGAGCAGGTTCTTCCAGGTTTCTTCCGTGCCGATGCCGACCGCGCTGATCAGTCCCACTCCGGTTACAACGACTCTACGCGTCAAGCTTCTTCCTCCGGTAGCGCTTCTTCCCCGAACCGCCCCCGACCACCAGTAAACCAGCGCTACAGGCTCGAGAACCTCTCCCTGGCCCGGTCAATTACTTTGAGCCTTTGGAGTGGGCCTGTACATAGTCGATGGCGTTCTGCACGGTCAAAATCTTCTCCGCGTCCTCATCGGGAATTTCAATTTCGAACGCCTCTTCGAAGGCCATCACCAGTTCCACGATATCGAGCGAGTCTGCGCCAAGGTCGTCTACAAAATGAGCCGTTGGGGTCACCTCAGATTCATCCACGCCCAGTTGTTCCACGATGATCTGCTTGACCCTTTCGTCGATGGAAGCCATTCAAGTCCCTCCTGAGATTAAAAGGTGACTAGTGACGGGTGGGCTAGTCACTCATAAAGAAGCCGACGACCGTAACCCGTGACGGTCTCGAACCAAAGCGAACGAACAGTATAAGCAAAAATGTCGATGGCGTCGATTGCTAAGCTGGTGATTCTTTTCTTGCTCATTCTGCCGGTCAATTCTGTGAGCTGAGCCGCGCAAGGCATGGTTGGGTCTTTTACCCGTCGCTGGGCACTCGTCACTCGTCGCTCGCCACTGCTTATCCCATGAACATGCCGCCGTTGATGTTGAGCACGTGCCCCGTAATGTAAGAGGCTTCGTCGGAAGCGAGGAACCGCACCCCGTGCGCCACTTCGCGCCCGGTGCCCATGCGGCCGAGGGGCGCAAGGCTGAGTATTCTGTCGCGGACGCTCTGCGACAGAGCTTGCGTCATAGCCGTATCGATGAAGCCGGGCGACACGGCATTCACGGTGATGTTGCGGCTCGCGACCTCGGTGGCGATCGCCTTGGTCAGGCCGATCAAGCCTGCCTTCGAGGCGATATAGTTGGCCTGCCCGAAATTGCCCGCCTGAGCCACAACTGAAACGATGTTGATGATGCGACCATAACGCTGCTTGACCATGCCGGGCAGCACCGCCTTGATGCAAAAGAAAGCGCCTTCGAGGTTGGTTGCCAGCACCTCCTCCCATTCGTGCGGCCTCATGCGCATGGCCAGGTTGTCGCGGGTGATGCCGGCATTGTTCACCAGAATGTCGATCTTCCCAAATACCTCAAGCGTCTTGGCGACTGCCGCTTTGACGGACTCGACATCGGCCACATCCAGGCCCAGCACCAGCGACCTACGCCCCAAGGCCTCAATTTCCCGGCACACGCCCGCGAGCTTCTGCAGTTGACGGTTGCCCAAGGCAACGTCTGATCCGGCTTCCGCCAGAGCCAGGGCGCAATCCCGCCCAATGCCCTGCGCGGCTCCAGTGACCAGCGCCACTCGACCTGTAAAATCCATAACCTGACTCCAATGGTGCTCTTATTCTGACTTCGGACTTCTGACTTCTGACTCCTGTCTTCTCAGCACCTCATTCAGGGACGCCATGTCCTCCACGTGCAGGCAATCAGCCTGCCGGTCCATCTGGCGCATGAGGCCCGAAAGCACTTTGCCCGGCCCGACCTCGATGAAAAGCCCGACGCCTTCCCGAAGCAGCAGGCGCATCGACTGCTCCCAGCGGACTGGTGACGTGACCTGGCGTTTCAGCCCGTCCCGCACCTCACCCGCCGACCGCACCAAGCGTGCGTCCACGTTGTTTACCAGGGGGACCCGCGGGTCGGCGATTTCGAGAGCGTCGAGGTCGCGAGCCAGCCGGTCTTGCGCCGGCTGCATGAGCGCGCAATGGAAAGGGGCGCTGACGTTGAGCATAATCGCGCGCTTAGCGCCGCGAGCCTTGGCCAGTTCCACGGCGCGGGCCACCCCGGCCGCGTGTCCGGCAATGACGATCTGCCCCGGCGAGTTGAAATTAGCCGGCGAGACCACCTCGCCTTCAGACGACTCGCGGCAAACCTCATCCACCAGGCCCGGGTCGAAGCCCAGCAGCGCCGCCATGGCGCCGTGGCCAGCCGGCACGGCTTCCTGCATGTATTCACCGCGCTTCCGGACCGTCCTCAGCGCATCGCCCAGTCGAATGGAGCCGGAGGCCGCCAAGGCCGAATACTCGCCTAAGCTGTGACCGGCCGCGTAATCCGCTTGAACGCCCTTCTCGCATAGCACCGCGGCGGCCGCTGCCGACGCGGTGAGGATTGCCGGCTGGGTGTTGGCAGTAAGTTGCAGTTGCTCGGCCGGGCCCTCGAAGCACAGCGTCGAAAGGGAGAAGCCCAAGGCGCGATCGGCTTCCTCAAAGACCCGGCGCGCGACCTCAAAGTTCTCCGCCAGTTCCCGACCCATACTGGGAACCTGCGATCCTTGGCCGGGGAAGAGGAATGCAACCTTGGGCAAGTTGGCCATCCTGGAAAAGGAGTCGAAAGTCGAAAGTTAAGAGTCGAAAGCGGAAGCGGTCGGTCCTGACTTTCGACTTTTGACTCTCGACTTTCGACTCTTCACTTGCTACCACCGCATCAGCACCGCTCCCCACGTCACCCCGGCGCCGAAAGCACACATCAGCACCACGTCGCCCTTCTTGAGTCGTCCCGAGCGCACGCACTCATCGAGACAGATGGGAATCGAAGCCGACGAGGTGTTGCCGATGCGGGCGATATTGGAGTAGACCTTTTCTTCGGGTACTCCCAGGCGTTGTCGCACGGCGTCGTTAATCCGCTGGTTGGCCTGATGGGGAATGAAGAGGTCAACCTGCTGGGGGCACACATTGCCCTTCGCCAGCACACTGCGCGTCACTTCTTCCATGCTTCGCACGGCCACCTTGAAAAGCTCGTTACCTTTCATCTTAATGTAGTGCAGGCCTCCCCGTACTGTTTCCAAACTCGCGGGGTGCGCGGTTCCACCTCCTGGAATGTAAAGGGTCTCGGCGTAGTTGCCGTCCGTGTGAAGCTCGGAAGCCAGAATTCCCGAGGGAGGTTCGGCCGGGCCAAGCACCGCCGCCGCCACGCCGTCGCCGAACAGCACGCAGGTGGCACGATCCTTCCAATCGACGTAGGGGGAAAGCAGCTCAGCTCCGACCACCAGAGCGTACCGGACCTTGCCCGTCGCAATGAACCGTTCCGCGATGGTGACGCCGAACAGAAAGCCGGAGCACGCCGCCGCCATGTCAAAGGCGCAGCACGCGGGCGCGCCCAGGCCACGCTGGATGAAAGCCGCCGTCGAAGGCAGCGGCATATCAGGCGAAATGGTGGAGCAGATGATAAGGTCCAGTTGCTGAGGTGTAATCCCGGCCGTCTCCAGCGCCTGCTTTCCGGCTTTAATGGAAAGCGATGACGTGGTGTCCCCGGGGCCAATCTGGCGGCGCTCCCGGATCCCGGTCCGCGCCTGAATCCACTGGTCCGTGGTGTCGACGATCTTCTCCAAGTCGAAATTGGTGACAACCTTCTCCGGCAGCGCCTTGCCCGTTCCCAGGATTCCCGCCAATGCCATGAATGCTCCGCATCAAAACTCGAAGGTCGAAATCGAAATTCGTGAAGAAGGGCCTAGAGCACAATGCGTCCCTGATCAGCGAATTGCGCATTTCGAACTTCCACGATCTATCTGGTTCTCAGTTCTTGATGACCAACTGGGTTGCTGCGCGGGCCAGTTCCCGCTCGATCTTCTGGTTGACCCGGCCCTCCGCGAATTCGGCTGCCACCCGTACGGCATTCTTGATGGCGTTGGGGTTGGAGCCGCCGTGGCAGATGATGCACACGCCGCGGACACCGAGCAGGGGCGCGCCGCCGTATTCCGAGTAGTCGAGGCGCTTCTTGAAATGCTTGAAAGCCTGCCTCGACAGGACAGAGCCCAGTTGGGAAGTGAGGGTGCTTCTCAGAGCTTCCTTAAGCAGGCTCGAAATCGCTTCTACCAGCCCCTCGCTGATCTTGAGCGCGACGTTGCCGATGAAACCATCGCACACGATGACTTCCACCCGCCCGTTGTAGAGATCGCGGCCCTCCACATTCCCCACAAAGTGGACCGGCAGTTGCTTCAGCAGCCCGAAAGACTCACGCGTAAGTTCGTTGCCCTTGTGGTCTTCGGATCCGATCGAAAGCAAGCCCACGCGCGGCCGGGCCGCGCCGAAGATCACCCGGTAATAGATTTCGCCCATCACGGCGAATTGCTCCAGGTGGGTCGGCTTACAATCAACGTTGGCGCCTACGTCCAGAAGCACGGCCGCGCTTCCCGGCGCGGTGGGGAAGACGGCGGCCAGCGCTGGCCGGTCGACTCCTTCGAGCGTGCCGAGCACGATCTTGGTGGTGGTCATGACCGCACCGGTGTTGCCGGCGCTGATCAGGCCCTCCGCCTTGCCGTCCCTCACCAAGCGGGCGGCGACGCGGATGGACGAATCCCGCTTGCGGCGAAACGCCTTGGCCGCCAGGTCTTCCATAGTCACGGCCTCGCTCGCGTGCACAACTTCGATGCCGAGCCGCGTGGCGTTGCGCTTCGCAATCTCGCGCTTGAGAATGTCCTCCGGTCCCACCAGGAGCACCTGGGCCGAGCCCGCTCGCACCGCCTCGATGGCCCCTTCCACTTCAGGCACGGGCGCGGCGTCTGTCCCCATCGCATCCACTGCAATGCGTCGCATAAGAATGGTCGGGCTCGCCGGCGGCGCCGGGCTTCAGTCCGGCCCGCTTCTGCAGCGAGAAGAAGTCAGGTCGAGCTTGAGCGGGGTACCGTCGGCCCCCAAAGCGCGGCTTACTCTTCTTCTTTTACCAGAATCGCTTCGCGCCCCTTATAATACCCGCAGTGCGGGCAAGCCTGGTGAGACACCTTGGCCTCATGGCAGTGCGGGCACTCGGCCAGGGCGTGCGCCGTAATATGATCGTGCGCCCGGCGCCGGTTCTTTCGCGCCTTCGAATGTCGTCGTTTTGGGTTTGGCATCGGTCTCTTTTCCCTGATTCCAGAGTGCTGCGAATAGTGCTGATCCCTGATCGTGCCGCGGTCTCGCGCTCGGCAACCTGAGGGCTCCCCCCTCAAGGGCCGCGCCGCGTCGCGCCTGGGGAATCTACGCGGCGGCCCCTAACTCATTGGAAGATCAACTGATAATCGATCATGTCCGGTTCCGCGGTCACCGCCTGGGCGCCCCCCCGGCTC
>Ga0335078_10007203_pt1 | contig 16491 bp, 15 predicted proteins | sample Lox_Sample_32_FD_206711 | JGI IMG/M metagenome (GOLD analysis project Ga0335078, IMG submission 206711) | Soil microbial communities from Loxahatchee National Wildlife Refuge, Florida, United States - Lox_Sample_3.2 | ecosystem: Environmental > Terrestrial > Soil > Wetlands | place: USA...
CGAACAACACCTGGAGCCGGATCTCCACCCCGGTGGCGCCCCCGCCCCTCTACTCGTTCTCGATGACGTACGACGCGTCCGACGGGTACGTCCTCCTCACCGGGGGCTGCTGCATCGCCGGCGCGGATGCCCGGGCGACGTGGGCATTCCACGCGGGGGCGTGGACGAACGTCACCTCGGGTCCGGGCCCCGTCGTGGATGCCGACAGCGCGATGACATACGATGCCGCCCTCGGCGAGGTCGTCTTCGTCGGCGGCTACGCGAACGGCTACGTCGCCCAGTCGACGTGGACCTATCACGCCGGGACCTGGGTGCGGCTGTTCCCGGCGATCTCTCCCTCGAACCGTGCCGGGCTGGGCCTGGCGTACGACACCGCGCTCGGCCGGGATGTCCTGGTCGGCGGCTACACGAAGGTGACGACCGGCGTCTACGTCAATCTCACCGACACCTGGCAGTACGAGAACGGGAAGTGGCAGAACCTGACGGCGACGCTTGACGGCACTCCGCCCTTCGTCACCTCCCCGACCCTGGTCGCCTACGACCCCCCGCGGGATGCCCTCGTGCTGTTCGCCGGCCCCGGCGAGACGTGGGAATTCAAGTAGGACCAGACGCCCGGTTCAGCCGCTCGTCGGGTCGACTGACGGCGCCGAGAACGTGGGAATCCTCGCGAGGTGGACCCCGACCACGGTCGCCCAGAGGAGGACCGGGGCCACGATCAGCCGCTCCATTCCCCCGGCCTCGAGCGGCCCCCAGGCGCGGACGCCGAGCAGGATCAGCGCGACCAGGCCCACCAGGCCGCACACCACCGAGAAGAGCCGGTACCCGTCCCACCGGGTGTCGCGCATCATCGCGAACGCGAGCACGATGATCGCCAGGTTCGAGCCCGCGAAGGCCAGGACCGCCGACGCGACGTGCACGGGCGGGATGAAGTCCTCGGGAAAGAACCCGACCCCCATCGCGCCGATCCCCGCGACGCCGAACAACCCGAGCCCGATCGTTCGACTGCGGCGCGCCGCGAACGCGGTCTTGAGCAGTGGGGCCGCGAGGAGGAGACAGAGGCCCATCAGCACGATGAACCCGCCGAAGACGAGGTGGCCGGGGGAGCAGACGTACCGCCCACTGAACGACCCGCAGTGGATCGCTCCCAGGTCGCTGATGTAGTTCGACAACAGGCAGTACACCGGGGTCGGGGAGGATCGGTAGTAGTCCCACGCCCACTGGGTGATGCCGTTGCCGAGGAAGAACGCGACCACCCCGCCGAGCAACAGATAGGCGGCGTGGTGGACCGTCCGGTGGACCAGCGGTCCGCGTCGGCCCGGGCTGGCCATCGCGACGACCGGCTCAGTCTTCGCGGGCGTTCCGCTCGTAGGAGGCGTCGCTCGCGCGCTTCAGGCGGGCCCCGTCCCGGTCGCAGATCGGGCGGGCGCTGGGCGGCACGTCGATCACGTACCCTCCGCCACACTTTGGGCATTCGTAGTAGGGCATGCCAGCTTCCTCGACCCCTGTAGGGGGGCCTCATATAAAGGGCGCCGGCTCGACCGGCGGGGGCGACCCGTGCCGGAACTGGGGGGATGGGTCGTCCGAGCGTCCACCACCCGGCGACCGAATCGCTCTCGCCCGGGCCCCGGGGTGCAGCCGTCCGCCGCGTCCGCTCCACCCCCGGTACCCCCCTCGACGTTCGAGCGGTTTCGGGAGTTGGACTCGTACCGGGTGAACCGGGAGTGGAATCGGTACGAAGGAACCGCCCAGCGGGACCTTCTCCGCACACTCCGCGAGCGATTCCTGCGCCGCCACGCAATCTCGGCCGGCCGCGCGCTCGACCTCGGATGCGGACCGGGGCGGTTCCTCCCGATGCTGGTCGGCGGGCCTGCCCGGGCGGTCGGGCTGGACGTTTCGGCGGAGACCTTGAGGCAGGCGGGCGAACGTCTCGGGGGCGATCGCTACCCAGACCGAGTCCGGGGGGATGCGCGCCGGCCGCCGTTCACCCCGGGATCGTTCGGTCTGGTCGCGGCGCTGGGAAACCTCGTGGGGTTTGCCGGCCCGGACGGCGAAGCCCTCCTGGGATCGGCGGCCGCCCTTGTGGCCCCTGAAGGTCGGCTCCTGGTCGAGGTCGCTCCCGGAGCGGGGGAGCGTTCCGCCTATCTGCACCGGCTTCCGGTGTCGGCGCTCGGCCGACTCTTTCGGGCGCCGACCTCCGCCGTGCTTCCTCGGATTCGCCGAGAGGAGTTTCGGGAGGAACCGGCCCGAAAGCGGCGGGCGGGCGAGTTCGAACGGTGGTCGGTCGCCCGAACCTCCGAGTTTCTTGTACGATTGGGTTTCGAGGTGGTCGAGGAGATCTCCATCGCACCGGCACTGGGCGGGTCTCCGACCCGGGTCGACGCGATCCGGGGCGACCCGAAAGCCTGGGACCACCTGGTCGAGGTCGAGGAGCTGCTAGGTCACGACCGAGCGCGGTCCCCCGCCTCGGCCGCCGTGCTCGTGGCCGCCCACCGGCGACCTCCCGACCCAAGGCACTAAGTATCGGCCGCCCCCCTTTTCCATCGTAAGCTGAATGGCGAAGCAGCCGCCGGCGAAAACTCCGCCTCCCGCAACTCGCTCGGTGACCGTCCCGGGTCCGGACGACCTCGAGATGGCGAAGGACGACGCCCTCCTTCAGTTGCGGATCGGGCGGTCCGCCCACCTGTACACGGTCGGGGTCTCCGCCGCCCTCGCGATCGATGCCGTCCTGCTGCTGTTCTTCTACCCCAGTCTCCCGACGCTGACCCAGAGCGACACCGGCTTCGCCGCGCTCGGCGCCACGTTCTTCCTCCTGCTGCCGGTCGCGGCGGGCGTCGCGATCGCGCTCATCGGGCTGGTCTCGAAGTGGGAGGCGTTCCAGCTGTGGCCGTGGGAAGCCCATTTCTCCACGACCGTCGGCGCCCTCCTCGCGAACATCGCGATCCTCGTGGTCTACGTCCTCCGCATCGCTGCCGTCGGCCCATTCGCCTCTGCCGCCCTCTACCCGTGGATGTTCCCGGCGTCGCTCGCGGCGATCTCGCTCGCGATGATCGGGATCGTCCTCACCTGGAGCGGCTGGACCGGCCGTCAGTGGGCGAGCGCGGTGTGCGCGGTGCTGCCGGTCGCCACGAGTCTCTTCCTGTTCTTCCATCCCCGGGGCACGAGCGGCGACCCGGCCGCGCTGGCGGTCGCTCTCCTCCTCTCGGCGCTCCTCTACCAGACCAGCGGTTCGTTCCTCCACCTGATGTCGTCCGGCACGAGGCCCCACGAACGTGAGCTGATCACCTCGGGCCAGAGCAAGATGTTCCGGCTCGCCGACGAGGTGCGCCGGAAGGAGGAGGCGCTCCAGTTCCGGGAGACCTCCCTCGTGAAGCGGGAGGCCGACGTCGAGAACGGCGAGCAGTCGCTCCGCCGGCAGAACGACGCGCTCGCTGAAGCCCGTCAGCAGCTGGACGACCTCGAGGAGGGGTACCGCCAGCGGTCCGACGCGCTCGTCAAGACCGAGCGGGAGTGGGCCGGAAAGATCGCGGAGATGGACGGCCGGGGCCGTCTGGTCGACGACCGGACGAAGGCGGTGGAGATTCGGGAGCAGGAGATCGCCCGCCAGGTCGCGCAACTCTCCACCCGAGAGGAGCGGATGGTCGCCCGCGAGGGAGAGCAGACGAAGCGGGACGTCGAGCTGACGCAGCGGGGCCAGGAGCTCGACCGCCGGGCGGCGGCCCTTCCTGAGACCGAAGCCCGTCTCGAAGCTCGCAAGAAGGAGCTCGACCAGCGGATGACCGACCTCCTCCGACGCGAGGCGGACGTCGCGGCCCGCGAGTCGAAGGCCGGCCCGGTCGCGCCCCCGATCCCCGGGGCGCCCCGGTCGGACCTCGCGGAGCGTGAAGCCCGGCTCGCGCAGCTGAAGTCGGTCCTGGACGATCAGAACGCCGCGCTCGGACGGAAGTCCCGCGAGGCCGCGGAGAACGCGAAGACCGTCGCGGAGGCCATGCGGAGCCTCGCCCAGAAGGAGGCGTCGGTCGCCTCCCGGGAGGTGGCGCTTCGCGCCCAGGAGGCTCGCCTGCAGGACCTCCTGAAGGCGGCCGACGAGCGGCGGACCCAGTACGAGGCGGCGTCCAAGGAGTACACCACACGGCTCACCGACCTGAACCAGCAGGGGGTCGATGTCGCGCAACGCAGTTCCGACCTTGGACGCTCACTGAAGACGGCCGAGGAGCGAGCCGCCAGCCTCGACGAACGCGAGCGCCGCCTCAAGGCCGCGCTCGCCGAGGTCGAGCAGCGCGACCGGGCGGTCACCGCACGGGAGCGGACCCTGTCGGCCACCGAGGCGGAGGTATCCCTTCGGCGTCAGGAGATGGCCCGCTCGGGCGAGCTCGGTCTCGCCGGACTCGCGGCGATCGCGACGGCCGACCGGGCCAACCGACCGATCGGCTCGACGACCGGGGGCACGCCAACTCCCGAGATCCGGGACCTCGCCTCCTCCCCCGGTGCCTCCGATGCTCTTCAGCCGGCGGCCGGGAGACATTACGCCGACCGCCTCCCCTCCGGGACCCCGCGCCTCGATGACCTCCTTCTCGGGGGCCTGCCCCCGAAAGGCCACGTCGTGCTGCTCGGAGACGCCTTTGTCGGCAAGGAAGTCGTACTCTACTCGTTCATCGCCGAGGGACTGCGTCGCGGGGAGCCGGCCGTCATCCTCACCGCTGCCCGGTCCCCGACCGAGGTAGCCGAGAGCCTCGGCGTGGTGCTGCCGCAGTTCCTCGAGTACGAGCAGATGGGGATGGTGACCTGGATCGATGCCTCCGGTTCGGGGGCCCCCTCCAGCGAGCACCGGATCGTCGTGAAGGGGTCCGACGACAAGGTCGGTCTTCTCTCGAACCTCGTCAAGGTGGCGAAGGGGCTCGAGGAGGCCCATCGCGGTCCGTTCCGGGTGGGGTTCCTCGGTCTCTCGGCGGTCCTCGCGCACGGGGATGAGCGCGCGGCGTTCTTGTTCCTCCAGAACGCGGTCGGGATCCTGAAACCACGGAACGCCCTGGCCCTGTACTCTCTCGAGGGCGGGGCGCTGTCGGAAGCGCAGGTCACAACCCTCCTCAGTCGGATGGACGGCGCCATCGTGTTTCGCCAGGACCGGGACAAGACGTTCCTCACGGTGAAGGGGTTCGGGGACGCCGAGACCCGCGACTGGGTCGAGTGCCGGGCCACGGGTCGAGCCCTGATAGTCGGGTCGTTTGCTCTGCAACGGATCCGGTAACCAGGAAGGCGCGGGAGTACGCCCCCGGCCGACCGAGTCAAGGCGATCGCGCTCGTCCTCATCCGCCGATCGTTACCGAGTTTGTTAGCGGGTCAACCGCGCCCCAGGCATGGACCCTCCTGTAGAGGGTCCAGAGCCAGGACCGCCCTCACCGCCGGACGCGTGATCCTGCGGGATTAGCTGGGTTCGTACTCGGAGCGGTCGACGAGGTGTTCGGGACGCTCTCCCGCGAAGAAGCGTCGCAAGTTCGCGAGGGCCCGCTCGAGCGCGTACGCCTCCGAGCCGGGACCGAACGCGGCCGAGTGCGGCGTGCCGACGAAGTTGGGGAGTGCAGCGAACGGAAAGCGGCTCTGGAGCCGACCGTCCGCGAACCCTTCCTCCCACCAGACGTCGAGCGCCGCCCGGAACTCCGGGTGGCTTTCGAGATGGCGGTAGAGGGCCTCCTCGTCAACGGTCGCGGCTCGTCCGACGTTCACGAAGATTCCGTCCGGGCGCATCCGGGAGAGCTCCCGAGCTCCGATCGAGCCCCGAGTCTTGGCGGTCAACGGTCGAACGTCGACGACCACGTCTCCGAGCGCCAGCGCATCCGCGAGTCCGTCCGCGGGGAGCATCGCGTCACAGCCGGGGGCCATCGCACCGGTCCGGTTCACCCCGAGAATCCGAACCCCGAACGGGGCGAGCCGGGCCGCGATCGCGCGGCCGATCTCCCCAAACCCGAGGATCACGACGGTCCGGCCCGCCAGCGGGCGTTGCGCGGGGGGCGGTCGGAGTCGCCCGGCTTCGACCATCCGTCTCGCCCCGAGGAGGTCCCGCCCGGCGGCAAGGATCAACGCGACCGCGTGCTCGCTCACGAACGGCGCGAATCCCCCCACGTTTCCCGCGATCTCGACGGGCGGGGGAAACCGTTCGAAGGGAATCTGGTCCACTCCGGTATAGATCGACTGCAGGAATCGAAGTCCGGGCGTCTCCGCGACCCGAAACTCGCCGAGCTCCCGGGCGGGAGACCCGAGCAGGATCGCCGATACCTCCGAGAGGTCGACGCCGCTCCGCGCGGCCAGGTAAACGAATGGCGTACCGGGGAGCGCCGCGGCGACACGGTCGCCGAGCCCCTCCCGCTCCTTCAGGGCCAAGAGCAACTTCGGGCCTTCGTTCATGCTCCCGGAACGTGAGTCGGTTCAAAGTATTTCGCCGGCCCGCCACCTCTGTTTTGAACCGAACCCGATTGGGAGGCGCATGCGCCCCGACCTGAGTTCCGGAGGGCCGACCGTGACGCTCGACCTTTGGCACACCCTGATCTATCTGCCTCCGGCCGACGAGGAGGCGTACATCCATGCCCAGTCCGATATCGCGACCCGGATCCTCGCCGGGTCCCCCCGAATACCAAACCGGTCCAGCTCCGGGTCTGAGGACGACCGGACGGCCTTCGACGCGGTCTACCAAGCCGCGGTCGACGCCTCCATGGAAGGTCGAACCGTCACCCCTGGCGAGCAGTTCCGGATCGCGGCCGGACGCGCGGGCCGGGAGGCTAGCCCCTCCGACTATCTCGCCTTGCTCCAACGGCAGGTCCAAGGGATGGCGTTCGGACTCGCCGACGGCGCGCTCGAGTTCCTTCGGGCGCTCCGGGCCGACGGCTATCGGGTGGTCGTGATCTCGAACACCGTCGGCGAGCCCGGCGCGTTCCTGCGGCCAATCCTTTCCAATCTCGGCTTCGACCCATACGTGGAAGCATACGTGTTCAGCGACGAGCTCCCGTGGACGAAACCCAGTCCGGAGATCTTTCGGGCGGCCCTCGGTCGGGTCGACGGACGCCCCGAGAACTCCCTCCACGTCGGCGACGGGTGGTCGGACATCGAGGGAGCGCGACGGGCCAAGTTCCGCACCGCCGTCCTGTTCACGGGACTTCACGAGTACGGAGCGCGGTACCTGCAGCTTTTCATGAGCCGTGGATGGGACCGACCGCCCTCCGACCATACGGCCGCCCGGCTGGACGAGGTCGCCCGGATCATCCGGCGGGAACTCCCGCCGTAGGCCCGGCGAAACTACTCTTCGCCCATGTGGCGGGGTTTTGGAACGACCCGCGGCTGGTCGGCCGTCGTCGGCATCCCGGATTTGCCGACCACCAGGTCACAGTCCTTCCAGTTGACCCCGACCGTCACGTTCGGGAACGCCACCTTGAGCGTGTAGTTCGCGAGCTTTCCGACGACCAATCCCTGAGAGCCGGCCACCAGGTTCGGGTTCATCACGGATAGATCGCGGGTCAAGATCACCCGGGTTTGCCCGAAGACGACCTTCGCGAGGTCCGACCGGTCTTGCATGGTTCGAAACCGCCTAGCAACGCGGCCCGATAATCCTAGCTCCGGGTCCGATCGGCCGGGTTTCCCGGCTGTAACAAGCAAATGCCGTCGAAAACAGGGATTATCTACCTGAATGCCGTGTGCCAGCCTGTCATGCCAGCTGCCGGGGAAACGATGGAAACGGCGCGCGGGATGCAGGACGCACCAGTGATGAAAGAGGAGAAGCCAGAGTGGTGGGCAAGTTCCGCCACTGTCGGTCTGATGGGCTTCGCCCTCACGACGATACTGGCTGGACTCTCGAATCTGCCTCCCCCGTATGTGAACGGATTTGCCAACAACTGGACGGTCTTCGGCATGGCGATTGCGTTCGGTGGGGCCGCTCAGCTGATCGCGGGCATCATCGCCCTCCGGAAGGGCAACATGTTCGCCGGCTCAGCGTTCGTCGGCTATGGGTCGTTTTGGCTGGCGTTTACGTTCATGCTGACGACGTACATCGGACAGGGGCCCTTGGCGGCCACCGCCACCACCCCCTCTAACCCCGTGGGCTTCTACGGCGTTGCCGGGTTCGCGTTCGTCTGGATGATGTTCACGTTCGCGTTCATGATCAACGCCCCGAAGCACGGGTGGGGAATCACAGCGGTCTTCGTACTGCTGTGGATCGCCTTCATCCTGCTGACCGTCAAGTTCTACCAGCTCGGCGGAATCAGCGCGACCAACATGAACCCCATCTCCAACGGGGAAGCCTGGGCGATCGGCATTGAGATCATCCTGACCGGTGTGGTCGCTTGGTACGTCGGGATGGCCGACGTGACGAACTGGAACTACGGACGGAAGGTCCTCCCAGTTTAGGCGGGGCGCCGCCCCGCGAGAGCCAACCCTTTCTTCTTCCCTTTCTAATTTGACCGTCGTAAGAACCGTGCCCGGATCCCGATTTTCGCGAGCGGACTTCGTACGGAAGGGGCGGGGCGTCGTGGGTCTCGATCTCGCGGGAAGCCCCCTACGTCGCACCGGATTCTGCGAGCTGCGCGGTCCCCATCGGGTAAGTCTCGCGGTTCTGGGCGACGACGAGGAGATCGTGAGTCGGGTCACGTCCACGGCCCCGGCCCTCGTGCTGATCGACGCCCCCCTTTCGCTACCGAAGGGACGCCGTACCATTGACGACCGCACAGGCCCCCACTTCCGGGAGTGCGACCTCGAGCTGCGGCGGCTCCACATTCCGTTCTTTCCACTCACCCTCGGACCGATGCGGATGCTCACCTCCCGTGGATTGGCAATCGCAGCCCGGCTCAAAGCCGCCGGGATCCGGGTCTACGAAGGGTATCCCGGCGGCGCCCAGGACCTTCTCGGGATTCCGAGGAAAGCGGCCGGAATCGGACCCCTTCGACAGGCTCTGAAGCGTCTTGGCCTTCGGGGTGACCTTGGGTCGGACAAGGAACTGACGCACGACGAACTGGATGCGGCCACGCTGGCCTGGGTCGCCCGTGAGTTCCTCCTGGGCCGGGGACGACTGATCGGCGATCCGGATGAGGGTCAGATGGTGCTGCCCGAGGGACGCCGCCGGCGGGCCGTGGTGCGGGAGGTCACCGCTACGACGGCGCTCCCTGGCGGGAGTCGTGGCGCAAGAACATCGCGAGCCCACCCCGGACGATCCCGAGCGCCAGGAAGAACAGGACGATCAGGAACAGGTCGGCTCCCGGCCACGAAACCCCAAGTGCCTCGCCCGCCCAAAAGACCGAGAACGAGAAGATCACCGACGTCGCGCCGAGCTTCAGCCACGGCACCTTGATCCGGCGGATCCGCTCATGGACCGCGAGGGCGAGGACGACCAGGAGCGCTCCCGCAGCGGCCGCGCCGACGATGGCTGAGCCCGCATAGCCCGCGGCCGCGAGCGCGATGAGGACGACCACCGTTTCGGTCGCCTCGATCGCCCCGACCGTGAACCCGCCGGCGAATTGAGCGACGTTGTGGCTTTTTGGCGGGGGTCCACCGCCACCCCGAGCGTGGTCCCGAGCGCGTCGGTACGTCCGGAGCGTGCTTCGGAACAGGAAGACGCCGAAGGCCGCCAGCACCACCGCGGAAGCCCAGAGCAAGACCGTGTGCGGCAGGGCGATTAGCGCCGCGCCGAATGCCAGGGCGAGGAGGGCGACCGTCGCGGTGCCGGCGACCGCACCGTAGGTCCCGTGGCGAAGCGTGCTGTGATCCGCCCCGAGTGCGAACACGAGGGCGACGACCTCGGTCATCTCGAGCATCGTGATCACGAAGGCGACCACGAGTGCCGGGAGGTACAGGGCAAGCGACCCGACCATTCGATAACCGGCCCGGGGAGGGCCCGCGGGTTATCCCCTTAGCGCTTCGACGGCGCCGCGCGCTGATACTCCGCGACCTGAGCCCGAAGCACGGGCAGCCGACCCCGGAGGGCATCCATCAGATGGACGAGGTCGGCGCGCCCGAGCGTGCCGTGGATGTCAAGTGTCAGGGAGTGCCCTCGCTCGCGGTGCACGTGCCGGACGACCAGGTCCGCCCGAGTGGCGCCCGGCCCGGATAAGCGGACCGCGAATGCCCGGGACTCGTCGATCGGTTGCCACTGGTCGTTCTCGAGCGCATGCAGCAGGTGGCCGATCGGCTCTTGATTGCCGCGATGAGGTTTCTCGGGCAACGCGAGCCAACCCCCCGGCACCACTTCCCAATGGTCGACCGTGCGGAAACCTTCGTGACTCAACGCATGCAGCGTCAACGCCGTCGTCCGCAGGAGCCCCATCCCCTCCACGACCTCCTGTTCCCGGAAGAACGACTCGAGGCGTCGGAAGATCTCGAGCTTCGGGGACGTTAGGCGCTCGTGCCGCAGGTCGACCTCGATTCGGACGTGCGAGTAGGTGGACAGCGTCTTGCTGCCGCGGCTCTTTGACAGCCCGACATTCCCCAGAATCGGGTTGGCTCCGGTGAGTCCCGGCGCGGCCGAGGGAATCGGCGAGTTGGAGCGAGGAGCCATCGGCGGAAGGTTACCTCGTAGGGTCAAAGTCGTTTGCTTCCAGTTCCGCCCGGAAGGTTGCCGGGCCCCGGGGCGGGGTTACGTGCGGTCAAATACGCGGGCCGGGTGAATCCCTTGGACCTCCGCTCGATGGCCCGCGCACCGACAACTGGCATTGCCGGGCTGGGAGTAGAGGTCGTTCCGATCCCATTCACTTCGGACCTCGTGAGCCTTCACGGGCTCCTTGCTCGCCGGTCGAACGGAACCGTGCTGCTCGAGACCCTCGGGGCGCCCGGCGTATCGATATTGGGCTGGGCACCCGCGCTCACCTTGACCGCGAGGAGCCACTCCGTGACCGTTCAACTCGACCCGAACGTGGCAATCGGACGCCCCCCGCGGTCGACGAGGGAAGTTCCCGAATTCATGGATTCGTTGCGCTCCCGGTTCGAGGTTCCGGGGGTGGCGGCTCGGGCCACCGGTGTCCCCTTCGTCGGGGGGTTCCTCGGGGTGGCCGGATACGAGTGGGCATCCGCCCAGGAAGGCCCGGATCGTCCACGTGCCCCCGGAGTACCGGACCTCTGGTTCGGCCTCTACGACCGTGCCGTCGTCCGACTGGCGAGTGGGGAACACCGGCTCGTGGTGGTTCCGGGCATCCGCGGGGCGCGCGCTCACGACGTGGGGCGAGAGCTCGGCCGACTCGCGTCGAGGACGAGCGCCGTTCCGGTCGCCCCGGACCTCCCCACGACCCGATTACCGCTCGAGTTCCCCCGAGAGCGATTCGAATCGGCGGCGCGCGAGGTCCGGCGTCGGATCCGGGCGGGGGACGTCTATCAGGTGAATCTGGCCCAGCGGGTTCGTCTTGGGGGCACCGACCCGCACCAGATGTACCGAGCTCTCCGCGAACGGAACCCGAGCCCCTTTTCTGGGATCCTCTCCACGGGGTCCTTCTCGGTCGTCTCCTCGTCGCCGGAGCGACTGCTCCGGGTTGAAATCGACCCCGAAGGCCGCCGGCGAGCCACGACCCGGCCGATCGCGGGGACCCGACCGCGTGGTCGCGGTCTCCAGGATATTCGCAATGAGCGGGCCATGCTCGCCTCGGCTAAGGAGCGGGCGGAGCATACGATGCTGGTCGACCTCGGTCGGAACGACCTGGGGCGGGTCTGTCGAAGCGGGTCCGTCGAGGTGGACGAGTGGTTCACGGTCGAGCGGTACTCCCACGTGATGCACCTGGTCTCGAACGTCGTGGGGGAACTCCGGACGGATGTTCACCTCGCGGACCTTCTCCGGGCCCTCATGCCCGGCGGCTCGGTGACCGGCACGCCCAAGATTCGGGCGACCGAGGTGATCCGGGAGCTGGAACCGGTGCCCCGGGGCGCGTTCACGGGGTCGCTCGTCTACTACTCGCTCGACGGGTCGTTCGACTCGAACCTGCTCATCCGAAGCGCCTTCTATCCGGAGGGAGGGCCGGTCGCCGAACTCTACGCGGGCGCGGGTATAGTGCATGCTTCGAACCCCGCTCGGGAGTGGTCGGAGACGCTCGCGAAGCTCGCGGCCCTCCTGGAGGCGGCGGAGGGCCGGCCCTCGCAGGGCTTTCCATGGGCGCCCCCCCGCCCGCACCGCTCCTGGAGGGCTTCGCCGGCGCCGGGAGCCCACCCCGGATGCCGGGTGCTTCTCATCGACAACTACGACTCGTTCACGTTCAACCTCGCCCAGTACTTGGGCGCGCTCGGCGCCTCGGTCACGGTCGTGCGCAACGACGCGGAGTCGGTGGAGCGGATGCTCGCCCGACGCCCCACGCACGTCGTCCTGTCCCCCGGTCCGGGGCGGCCGATCGACGCGGGCGTGACAATGGCCGCGGTCCGCGCGTTCGAGGGGGTCCCCATGCTGGGAGTTTGTCTCGGCCTTCAGTCGATCGTCGAAGCGTACGGCGGCGCGGTCGACCGGGCGCCGGCGCCGTACCACGGTCGATCGTCGAGGGTGCAGTGGGATTCCGACCACACGTTGGGCGAACTAGCCGGGGAGTTCCCCCTCGGACACGTCGTGGGCCGGGACCACTCCCTGGTGGCCCGGCGGGTGCCCTCGAGCCTCCGGGTTACGGCTCGGACCGCGGATGGCTTGGTCATGGCGGTGGAACACCGCCGGTACCCCACGATCGGAGTTCAATTCCATCCCGAGTCGGTCCTAACTGAGGGGGGCATGACTCTGCTCGACCGGTTCCTTTCGCTCTCCGCCAGCCCGAGCGTCGCCGCGACATGACGACGGGGAGGACGTGGTTCCGTGACCTGGAGTCGGAGGGTCTCGCCATCGAGCTGACGCCCGCGATCCGCGCGGGGGACGGGGTGTTCGAAACGATGCGGACGTTCGGCGGCCGGATCTTTCGTCCCGCCACCCACCTCGCCCGGCTCCGCGAGGGGGCGACCTCGCTCGACCTGGGAGAACTCCCCAGCGAAGCGACGCTCACCGAGCTGGTTCTTGGCATTGTCGAGCGGACCCGGGTCGACCCGGACGAGGAGCGAGTCGTCCGGATCGGGGCGTACGCCGGGTCCTCCGTCCCCGACCTCCTCGTCCAGGTGGAGTCCCGCCGGCTCCCGAGCGTCCGGGTGGTCCCGCCCAGCTCCCGAGTTGACACGGCTCCGTACCCTCACCCCCAGCGCTTCTTTTCCGGCGAACGGAGCGCCCCGCCCAAGTGGGCCGCCCGGGGCCCGTTGGCCCACGCGCTGCGACGGTCGCATCGCTCCGGTTTCGATGAGACCCTCCTTGTGACGCCCGAGGGGTGGATCATCGAGGGGAGCCGTTCCAACCTCGTGGTCGTCTCCGGCGGCCGATTGGTCGCCCCAGGCCCCTCCGCCGGGGCCCTTCCCGGGGTAACTCGCGCGGCGATCCTCGAGGTCGCCTCCCGTCTCCGTCTGGATTCGGAGGACCGGCCGGTCCTCCCCCGGGAGCTTCGGACCGCGAGCGAGGCGTTCCTCACCTCGAGCCTGATGGGCGTCTCCCCGGTAACGGTCTGGTCAGGGCACCCCATCGGGGGCGGCTCGGAAGGGCCCGGTCCCGTCACGACCCGGATCGCTGCCGGCTATGCGGACCTCGTCGAGGCAGAGTGTGGACGGTCCCCCGAGACGGAGAGCCGTTCAGGGCCACGCCCGGTCACTTCCGCGTCGGACTCGAACCCGAGGAGAGCGCCGCCTCGCTCACGAGCTTCGCGGCGACGTTCACCACGCTGATTGCCTCGCTGGCGCCCGCCCGGCGGAGCTTGGGGAGGGAGCTGTCCGCCGCGGCCACGGCAACGATCCGCAAGCCCGGAAGAAGGGCCCGCGCGGTGATCACCGTCAGGAGACTCTCCGCATCCGACGTCTGGGCGACGATGAGCGCGCGTGCCCGGTCGACTCCGACGGCTTTCAGGTCCTCTTCTGTGGAAGGGTCCCCGTGGTGGGTTCGCAGGCCCTCCGCCTTGAGCAGGTCGAGGCCATGGGCGTCGGTCGCCAGGATCACCGTGCGGACCCCCTCTTCGCGTAATGCCTCGGCGGTAGCTCGCGCCTCCGCGGAGACGCCACAGATCACCACGTGGTCGCGGAGCTCGTCCATCTGGGCCCGCTCCAACCGTTCGGTGATCCCCTCGAGGCGTCGCTGCAAGAAGGGCAGAAAAAGCACCACCACGGCGGATAAGAACGTTCCCACGCCGAGGAGGATGAGGATGACGACGTACCACCGGGCGGTGTCGGTGAGCGGGGTGTAGTTGGACCCGTTCGTCGAAATCGTCGTGATGGTGAAGTAGAGGGCGTCCCCCCAGCCCTGGATCCCAGGGGCCGGGGCAAACTGGCTCCCGAGCCACCGCGCGCCGACCATGCCGAACAGAAGGGAAAGGAGCGCCGTGACGACCACGAGGAGAGAGGTCGCTTCGGGACCGGCCCCGGAGCCCCGAAAGAAACCCGAACGGTACGGGAAGATCGCGGCGACCACCAGGCTCGAGGCCACCGCGGCGGTGATCGAGAATGCGTTCGGGCTCACGACGGCGACGAACACCGCGAGAGTCGGCGCGATCAAGGAGAAGATCCACGCGACGGGGCTCCGATCCCGGATCCGGATTGAGAGCGCGACCAACAGAAGACCGGCGATGACGTCGAACGGCGGGTCGTACCCGCCGAGTGGATCGCGATAGATGTCCGTCGGGACGAACGTAGCGGACAGAAAGCCGAGGATGACGAGGAGCAGTCCGACGAGCGCGGCCGCGGCGCCGAGATACGGGGCCCGGCTCCTCAGCCGGAACCGGGGCCTCACCTCCTCCCGACGAGCCCCCGCCACCGAGACCGACGTCATTCGGCGGGGGAGATGCCTACGAGGTCAAAAGCCCGAAGGCGAACCGACTGCCTAAATCGTCCCGAACGTTGAACCGTCGATGGAGATCTCACCGTCGCTCGAACGGTGGTTGATGGACGGGTCTGACCCCGCGGTCCGTCGCCGGTTCCTCCTGGATCTGAAGGGTCGGAACCCGGCGTCGCCCGAGATCCGTGCGCTTGACCGGGAGATGCTCGAACAGGGATGGCTCCACGACATCCTGGCCCTCCAGCAATCCGAGGGCCAGTGGAACTCGCCCGTCACAACGCCGCACGAGCTCTACGCACCGAAGTACATCTCCACCAACTTCAGTCTCCTCGTCCTGGCGGACCTGGGGGCGACCCGAGAGACCCCCGGGATCTCGAAGGCCGTGGAGCTCTTGTGGAGCCGCGAAGGCGGCCCGGAAGGAGGCTACGGCGGGTCGAACTCCGAGGTCTGCTTCACAGGCAACGCGTTGCGGATGTTTCTTCAGCTCGGGTACGCCGACGATCCACGCCTCCAACGGATGATCGACTGGCTCTGCGCGGCGCAGAAGGCGGACGGAGGATGGCACTGCTTTCCTTCCGACACCGGCACCCTCGACTGCTGGGAGGCTCTCGCGGCTTTTGCCCGCCTGCCCACGAACCTCCGCTCCGAACGGGTCACCTCGGCGATAGCGCGAGGCGCGGAGTTCTACCTGAAGCGCGAACTGCTTCACGAGGGGTCGGACCCGTATGCCCCATGGACGCGACTCCACTACCCCGTCCACTACTACTACGACTATCTCGTAGGCCTGGATGTACTGGCTCGACTCGGGTTCGCCCGCGATCCCCGACTCGAGCCGCTGCTCGACCGTTTGGAATCTCGGAGGGACCAAGAGGGACGTTGGTGGTTGGACGCGGTCCACCCCGACATCCCCGCAGAGGACGAGTACCAAATCCATCCCCCGGTGTATCCGTTCATCCTGGAGGAACCCGGGCGGCCGAGCCGTTGGTTGACCCTCACCAGCCTATTCATTCGAAGCGCCGCGGGATTGGAGTAAGATCTTCGAATTCGGGCGACGGGCCGAACCCCTTAACTCACGGGCCGGCGGCCGGCTCCCCCGCTTGGCGGTTCTCTACGTGTAGCCCCACGAGGCCAATCGATCGTCGACGTCGAGGTCTCGCTGCCCAGCGGGGTTAAAGGCCTCGGCGGCGGCCGCGCGCAGAAGTTGGAGAAGGTTCGCATCGGTTCCGCTCCCGCTCACCACATGCGGATTCACTTCGTCCGGGTCTTCGTCCACGTCGACGGACACGCATCGACCGCTGCCCACGTCCAGGGTCACTTTCGTTGAGCCGAGATATCCGGTCAGGGCGGGGCGGTCGAGCTCGTCCAGACGCGAACGGCTCATCCGTAGACGGATCGGCTCTCCGATTCCGTCTGCGACCGCCATCGGCAGAGTGGGTTCGGTGGCGATCTGTTCGCAGAGTTTCGAGGGAGGATCGAAAAGTGATCGCGCTACGAGACTCTCGATGATGCTGCGGACGGAGGCGATTGAGGTCCAACCGTCGAGAAGCGGAGAGGGTCCCAGATGCGCCGGCGCCCGAACCCACAGCGGGATACGTACCAACGATTCGATGTTCTTGAGGCCATGGAAGAGCATCCCCTGTTCGCCGAAAGCTTGACCGTGGTCG
>Ga0335078_10007204_pt1 | contig 16491 bp, 13 predicted proteins | sample Lox_Sample_32_FD_206711 | JGI IMG/M metagenome (GOLD analysis project Ga0335078, IMG submission 206711) | Soil microbial communities from Loxahatchee National Wildlife Refuge, Florida, United States - Lox_Sample_3.2 | ecosystem: Environmental > Terrestrial > Soil > Wetlands | place: USA...
GCAGAAGGGAAACGTAATGCGCTGGTACCACGCTTTGGCGTACTTTTTCGGAGGCGTCTTCCTGGCGAACTCGCTTCCACATCTTGCGAATGGTGTGTCAGGTCGTGCCTTCCAAAGTCCATTTGCCACTCCGCCCGGTGTAGGGTTGTCGTCCGCGACGGTGAATGTGCTATGGGGTTTGTTCAATCTCGCCGTCGGTTATCTGCTGGTGTGCCGGGTGGGGAGCTTCGAACTGCGCAAGACCTGGCACGTACTCCCGCTTGCGGCGGGCATTCTGATCATGTCGGTCATGCTCGCTCGCACCTTCGGCCGCTTTTATGGAGGTCTGTGAGTTTTGTGATTGCCTGGTGCCCCACTCATCCCTTCGTTTTGGGATGAGTGGATTCGCAGCAAACAACCCCTCAGTCAAGCCAGAACCGGATCTTGGAAGGCACCCACTCATTCGAAAGCCGCGAATGAATGGGGCCATCCGAATCGAATCATGGGTGATCTGCTTCGTTGCGCCGGGACCAACGGGAATAAGGAAGAGCTGGCGGGGAACGCGCAACGGAAGAGAAGACAGCACCCACTTCCCATCCGGAGAGAAATCGTAGCCCACACCGTCGCCAATGCGTACCGGCGCGGAACCATCGCTTCCGCGGAGATAAAGATCGTAATCGGGACTGATGTCGCTGGCGTCGTTCACCAACAGCAGTTGTTTGCCGTCGTGTGAAATGGCAGTAACCGCACTGGACAGCTGGACGAAGTGTTGTCCCCGGTCCTCAGCTCTCCCGATTTTCGAGACCTGGGTGAGCGTGGCAAGACCCGCTTGGGTGCCCCGTTCTAGCCTTCTTTGGCTAGGGCGGGGCAGGGCGCGAGATCACGCCTGACTTTCCTGCAACGTCCGCATGGCCTGCCGCAGCCGCAGCTTCTCCTGCGCCAGCTGCGCCCGCGACATCACGTCCTCTTTAGCCTCCAACTCCTTTACTCGCCGCTGCAGCTGGTCCAACTCGCGCTGCCCGCGTCGCCGCCGCAGCGACCGGATCGCGCTCTCCAGCAACTCCGGTGTCAACTCCTCGTGCTCTTCCATCAGGATCGCCGCGAGCAAACCACGGTCCGCTTCCTCCAGCGGCAGCACCATCGGGTCCAGCCTCTGCTCATGCGCCAGCAGCAGCACGTTGATTAGCGCCTCCGCCGACGATCCCTCATGCAGCCGCTCGCGACTCAGCGCAAAATGCGCCTGGCGCGCCGGCTCGAAATCCAGGTCTTGACCTTCGCGACTGCTCAGCGGAGATTGCGACAGATCCTGACTGGCCAACGCCCGCACCAGCACCCGCTCGGCATCGGCCAAGCCGCCTCCCGCCACGCTCACTCGCGAAGTCGCACGCGATCCTGCAGCATGACGCAACTCCTGCCGCAACACCGCCGAATCGATGCCCAGTCGCTGCGATATCTCATTCGCCCACTCGTCGCGCACAATTCGGCTGGGCACCCGCTGAATGTGCGGCAACAAATAGTTCAGAGCTTTGACCTTGCCTTCCGGCGTGCGCACCGGATGCAGCGCCCGCGCCCGGTCGACCAGGTAGTCGAAATATTTCTGGGAGTGTCGCAGCGCGTCTTCGTAGGCATCCCGACCCTTCCGCCGAATGAACAGGTCGGGATCGAGTCCTGCCTCCAGCGTCAGAACCTTGATCTGGAAATCCTCACTGATCAGCAGCGCGAGCGACCGCTCCGCCGCCGCCGCCCCCGCCGTATCAGGATCGAAGTTGACGATGATGTTCTTCGTAAACCGCGCCAGCAGCCGCGCCTGCACTTCCGTGAAAGCCGTTCCAGAACTGGCGATGACATTCTGAAAGCCGGCGCTGTACACCGAGATGCAATCCATCTGTCCTTCGACCAGAATGGCGTACTCGAACTTTCGTATCCACTCCTTCGCTTTGTCGAGATTGAACAGCACTCGCGACTTCGAATAGATCGGCGTCTCCGGCGAGTTCAGATACTTCGGTCCCGCCTTCTCGTCCGCAGACAGCGTCCGGCCTGTGAACGCGATGACTTTGCCCTGCTCATTGCCGATGGGGAACATCACCCGATTGCGAAAGCGGGAGTAAGCAGCTGTCAGTTGTCGCTTGTCAGTTGTCGGCGATTCATTTGAACCGTCGTCTGACAACTGAGAACCGGCAACCGGCAACGGCCTTTCTGACGGCTGAGAGCTGAGGGCAGGCGGCTGGTTTTTCTCTTTCCAACTGAACAGCCCCGACTCGCGTAGAAGCTCTTCATCGTCGAACTGCCGGCGCAGAACATCGCGCAAGACAAACCCCAAGTCCGGCGCGAAGCCGATGCGAAACTCGGCGATCTGCTCCGCCGTCAGCCCTCGCGACGCCAGATACTCGCGCGCATGTGCGCCCTCGGGCCGGCGCAACTGTTCCTGAAAGAACGTGCAGGCGCGTTCATGAATGTCGATCAGCCCGCCGCGGAGCTTGGCACTCCGCGCCTCTTCCGGCGAAGCGTAACTCATCTTCGGCAGCGGGACCTTGAGCTTCTCTGCGATCAGCCGCACCGCTTCCGGGAAGGTAATGTTTTCGATTTTCTGCACGAACGCGAAGACGTCGCCCGACATCCCGCAGCCAAAGCAGTGGAAGAACTGCCGGGTCGCATGAACCGAGAACGACGGCGTCTTCTCCTGATGAAACGGACACAATCCCTGGAAGTTCTGCGCCCCGCTTTTGCGCAGCTTGACATACTCGCCCACAATCCGGACGATGTCCGCCTGCTCCTTCAGGCTCTGCGCAAAATCTCCAAGGCTTGCCATGTGAACGGTGTCGGAAAATAAAGTCACACCATCTTAAACAGCGACTACGGGGTTGCGAGAAGTTAATCGCGTCAACCGGGTGTTAGTACCTCTCTGAGCATGGAAAACGTGTGGGAAACGAGGCGGGGTCTGTTGAAAAGGCAGGCGGATAGTGTCGCTTAGGCTTTGGGTGCCCCGTTCTAGCCCGATTTTGGCTAGGGCGGGGCATTTCTTGTGCTTTCCGAACCTTTCCCGCATCTTACAAACGATGCCTGTTTCCATCGAGGACTACGCCCTCATCGGTGATTGCGAAACCGCGGCCCTCGTCAGCCGCGGCGGTTCCATCGATTGGCTCTGCTGGCCGACTTTCGCTTCTCCCGCGTGCTTCACGGCTTTGTTAGGCAACGACGAGAACGGCTTCTGGTCGATTGCTCCCCAGGCCTCGAGCCGATCCTCGCGTTGCTACCGCGATCACACGCTGGTTCTGGAAACGACTTTCGAAACCGATACCGGCTCCGTCATCCTGACCGATTTCATGCCGCTGCGCAATCGCAACTCTGACATCATCCGCATCGTGCGCGGCCTTCGCGGCCGCGTCGACATGCACATGGAACTGGTGCTGCGCTTCGATTACGGTCGCAGCATACCCTGGGTCACGCGCATGGACGACGGCGCCCTGCGCGCCATTGCCGGGCCCGACATGGTGGTGCTGCGCACGCGAGCGGCGCTGCGCGGTGAGGATCTGAAGACCGTCAGTGACTTCACCATCGCCGACGGCGAGTCGCTCACCTTCACTCTCACCTACGCGCCCTCGCACGACCGGCTGCCGCATCCGGTGAATGCCGAGCAGGCGCTGCGCCAGACGCTCAGTTTCTGGCAGGACTGGAGCAGTCGGGCTCACCTTCACGGCGAATACGCCGGCGAACTGGAGCGCTCGCTGATCACGCTGAAGGCGCTGACCTATCGCCATAGCGGGGGCATTATCGCCGCGCCGACTACATCGCTGCCGGAATGCATCGGCGGAGAGCGTAATTGGGATTACCGTTATTGCTGGCTGCGCGATGCCACGTTCACGCTCCTGGCGCTGATGAACGCCGGTTACACCGAGGAAGCCTTTGCCTGGCGCGACTGGCTGCTGCGCGCTGTTGCCGGTAGTCCCGACCAGGTGCAGATCATGTACGGCATTCGCGGCGAGCGCCATTTGATGGAATGGGAAGTGCCATGGCTCTGCGGATATGAAAACTCAAAGCCGGTGCGCATCGGCAACGCTGCCTCCGAGCAGCTTCAGCTTGACTGCTACGGCGAGGTCAACGATGCCATGTTGCATGCCCATCTCGCCGGTATGCCGCCCAGCCAGGACGATGTGAATCTGCACACCGCCTTGAACGAGCATCTGGAGAAAATTTGGGATGAGCCCGACCAGGGTATCTGGGAGGTGCGTGGCGGCCCGCAGCACTTCACCTACTCGAAGGTCATGGCGTGGGTCGCGTTCGATCGCGCTGTGAAAGCGGCCGAGACCTTTCGCGGCATCATCGATGTGCAACGCTGGCGCGCGCTGCGCGAGCGCATCCACGCCGACGTCTGCGCGAAAGGTTACAACTCGCGCGTGGGCGCGTTCACGCAAGCCTACGGGTCGGATCAACTCGACGCCTCGGCGCTGCTGATTCCGCAGGTCGGCTTCTTGCCCTATGAAGATCCGCGCGTGCGCGGTACCATCGAAGCCATCGAGAAGCGTCTCATGATCGATGGCCTGGTGCTGCGTTACCGCACCGAGCAGACCGACGATGGCCTGCCGCCCCGCGAAGGCGTCTTCATCGCATGCAGCTTCTGGATGGTGAGCGCGCTGCGCATGCTTGGCCGAACCGAGGACGCGCGCAAATTATTTGAACGCCTGCTGGCGCTGCGCAACGATGTCGGCTTACTGGCAGAAGAGTACGATCCGCGAGCGAAGCGCCAGCTCGGCAACTTCCCGCAGGCGCTCTCGCACATCGCCCTGATCAACGCCGCCTACGAGTTCAACCGCGCCGCCAGCCCGGGCGAGCAGCGCGCCGAATCATCGGCTGCGAAGCAGCATGTCGGGGCAAAGCGAAAAATGAGAGGGTAGGGGAGTTTTGTATCAGGGCACGACTTCAGTGGTGCCGATAAGATCGTTATATTTTTCGTGAGTCGGCTTCAGCCGCCGGCACAAAATTGAGGCCCACAGGCGTCGCTTTGTTTGGCGAGAGAGTGGCTTGTGTTTACTCCGCCTGCGCCCCTACCGGCTGCGCATTCCTGCGCGGCCTGCGATTCGATTGCAGAATCTTCTTGCGCAATCTCAAATTGTGCGGCGTCACCTCCACCAGTTCATCATCGGCGATGAACTCGATCGCCTGCTCCAGGTTCAGATTCTTGAACGGCACCAGGCGGATCGCCTCATCCGCCGTCGACGCGCGCATGTTGGTCAGCTTTTTCTCGCGCACCACGTTGACATCCAGATCGTTGTCGCGCGAGTTCTCGCCGATCACCATGCCCTCGTACACCTCGACACCCGGTCCGGCAAACAGCTCCCCGCGCTCCTGCAATCCCCACAGCGCGTACGCCGTCGTCGTTCCCGCGCGATCGGCCACCAGCGCGCCCGTCGGACGATGCGGGATCTCGCCCTGCCACTCCGTGTAGCCGTCGAACAGCGAATTCATCACGATCGTTCCGCGCGTGTCGGTCAACAGCTCGCTGCGCAGTCCAATCAACCCGCGGCTGGGGATGACAAACTCCATCCGCACGCGTCCGTAGCCGTGATTGTGCATCTTCTGCATCTGCGCCTTGCGCGTGCCCAGCTTCTCGATCACCACGCCGACGAAACCCTCCGGCACGTCCACCGTCAGCCGCTCCACCGGCTCCATCAGCTTGCCGTCGATCCGCTTGGTCACGATTTCCGGCGTGCCCACCGCCAGCTCGAAACCTTCGCGCCGCATCATCTCGATCAGGATCGCCAGTTGCAGCTCGCCGCGCCCCATCACCTTGAACGAATCGGTATTCTCCGCGTCTTCCACGCGCAGCGAGACATTCGTCAGCAATTCCTTCTGCAGCCGCTCGCGCAGATTGCGCGAGGTCACGTATTGCCCTTCGCGTCCGGCAAACGGGGAAGTGTTGACGATAAACTGCATCGCAATCGTCGGCTCGTCGATGGTAATTACGGGCAGCGGCGCGGGATTCTCCACGTCCGTAATCGTCTCGCCAATGTTGATGCCGGTTACGCCTGCGACCGCGACAATGTCGCCCAGTTCGGTTACGTCGATGTCGGTGCGCTTCAATCCGGAAAACGAAAACAGCTTGGTGATCTTGATCTTTTCCAGTGAGCCGTCTCTCTTAGCAATGGCGACGTCTTCGCCAGTGCGCAGCGTTCCGTTGAAGACGCGCGCAATCGCCAACCGCCCGAGATAATCGCTGTAATCGAGATTCGCGACCAGCACTTGCAGCGGCCCGTCAGCCTCGCCCTTAGGCTCAGGAATCGTCGTCAAAATCGCATCGAACAACGGCCGCAAATTCTGCCCCGGCTTGTCCACATCGGTCGTCGCCGTCCCCAGCTTTGCGTTCGTATAGAGCACAGGAAAATCCAACTGGTCTTCGCCCGCGTCGAGATCGATGAACAGGTCGTAAACCTCGTTCAGCACCTCCTGCGCGCGCGCATCCGGCCGGTCGATCTTGTTGATCACCAGCACCGGCGGCAGCTTCGCCTCCAGCGCCTTGCTCAGCACGTAGCGCGTCTGCGGCAGCGGACCTTCGCTGGCATCCACCAGCAGCATCACGCCGTCCACCATCTTCAGCGCGCGCTCCACCTCGCCGCCAAAGTCGCTGTGGCCGGGCGTGTCGACAATGTTGATCTTGACGTCGTGATAAAGGATCGCGGTGTTCTTCGCCAGGATCGTGATCCCGCGCTCGCGCTCCAATTCGTTGGAATCCATCACTCGCTCGACGTGCGTCTCGTTGGCGCGAAAGATACCGCTCTGATTCAGCATGGCGTCCACCAGTGTGGTCTTGCCGTGGTCGACGTGCGCGATGATGGCGATGTTGCGAATGCTCGTGCTCAAACTGCTGTCCTTTCCTGCTATGCGGAAAACGCCGCGAAAACCGCGCTCAACGGCGAAACGGAGGGAGTCAGAACCGTACGATCAGTTTACAATAAGCGGCTTATTTCACCACTCAGCCCACAGAGAGCACGGAGAAATCTGGGTGGCCCGTTCCAGCCTGACGTTGGCCAGGGCGGGACAGCATGGATAGCTGTGCTGCTGATGTTCCCTCAATGCCCGCAGCCTACGCAGCCGATGCCCCCTAATTCTTATCTTTGAAACTTCATCTCCACCGTGACCTGCACTGGCACCGGATGTCCGTCCTTCTCCGCCGGCTTGAACTTCCATTTCTTCACCGTAGTGACTGCGCTCTTCTCGAACGCCGCTTCATCGCTGCGAAGAACGCGGACAGCTTCCACGCGCCCTTTCGCACTGACGCCGATCAGCAGCACGACGGTTCCGCGCGGTTCGGCATCGGCGGGCAGATCGGGGAACTTCGGATCGGGCGCCGACGTCGCCTTGGGAGGCTTCATGCCTTGGGTCACAGGCGGAAATCCGGCGAAGGCGGGATCGTCGGCGGCGCCAGCCGCGGTTGAGATGGTAGAGGAAGAATCGGATTGCGCGGTCGCGCTCTGCGCTTGTGCCGCGGCTGAAAGAACTAACGAGATCGCCAAAGCGATCGCTAACAAGCGCATGCGGTTGCCCCTGAAAAGGCGTCCCTCAGAACAGCTCATCCGATTTTATTCGATCAGCGAATTCCTCAAAGAGCCCGGATCCGTCGATTACCAAGGAGGGCTAATCCCTGGTCCCTAACCCCTGATCCCTGGCCCCTGAATCTGCGCGATAATAGATGTAGATGCTGAATCAGATTTCTCCCCTCAAATCGTCCGTTCCAAAAACCGAAGACGCGGCTGATCTGCTCACCGGCTGTCACGATCGCATCCGGCACTTCACCGGAGCGGCCGTCAGGCTGGCGCACGCCCAGGGCGCGACCGCCGACGACATCAGCCAGACCGCGTCGCGCGTTCATCGCTACTACACCGTCTCGCTGCCTTTACACGAGGCCGACGAAGAGGACACGTTGCAGCCCCGCCTCGCTGCCATCGCCGACGAAAAGACGAGCCACGCGCTCACTGCCATGCACGAGCAGCATCAGGCCATCGACGAGTTGCTCGAACGCCTGCTGCCACTGCTGGTTCTCGTGATGAACAAGCCCGAAAATCTGCACGCGGTTGCTGGCGAGATGTGTTCCATCACCAGGGCCCTCGACGAGGCTTTCCGCGCTCACTTGCAGATGGAAGAGGAAGTGATCTTTCCGGCCATTCGCGCATCGCTGCCGGAAGACGTTCGGGAGGCGATGGCCGGCGAGATGCGCGCGCGCAGAAAGCAGGGATGAAAAGTGCGAGGGATCAGGGACTGGGATTAGCTGATGAGGATGGTTCCCGCCAGCGACCTACTCGAGATCAGGCTGAGGCAAGATGCGAGGATTACCCGTCACCAGCCTAGCCCCTAATCCCTAGCCCCCAGTCCCTGCTTTTTCTACCTTCCCACGATGTCGCCCTTCAGCGATCCGATCGCGGTCATCACTTCGTTCTGTTCCTTGGCGGGCACTTTAAACTTGTTCAACGTTTCGGTGAGGTGCGCCGCCGAGGTGTTCCAGTCAGCGTCGGTGATGTGCAACCCAGTGTGGGCCGTCTTCATGTCCTGGCCGGTATAGATGCAAGGTCCGCCGGTCGCTACGCACAGGAAATCGATCACGTGCGCCTCCACTCGCGCCTTCGACGTGTCATTCAGCCCGATAAAGAATTTGCCGAGCTGTGGATCGGTTGCCAGCCGCCCAATGAAGTCCTTGGTCACGGCCACAATCGCATCGTAGCCACCCAGCCGCACATACAGAGACTGCGCGGCCGGCGCGTTCATCTGTTGCGGAGGTGCTGCCATCGCAAACGGCACGACACCTCCAATCATCGCGAAGCCCATCAACATCTCTGCCATAAAGCGCCTTTTCATTTTATTGATCTCCTCATTTGCGGTTGCAAGCGGAGAAGTGCAGCTCCGGATCGCACAGAACCCTCCGCGACGATGGATCCAGGGGCAGCGGCCACTCAACCCTGAGAGTGAAACCACAAACTCAATCGCGCTTGCTCCGGCTCGCCGGTTGTTCCAGCCGGCATTTTGCTGATATCGTCACGGGGTCGAACATCTCGTCGCATCGTGCCGCGACGGGATCTGCACGTCTCGCGCTTGCTGTGTGAAATACGGGCCGAGACAGCGGGCGGATTTTACCATCCAATGTAAAATTCCGAGGCACAAGAATTCGTAAAATATTCGGGCAGCAAATCTGTCCTGGGGTTCGAACCCGTATTACTAATGGAGCCGATGGAAACCAGCCCGGTAAACCGCGGCGATGCCGGCGATGAAATGCGGCTGGTGGCGCGCCTTCGCGCCGGCGATCAGCAGGCCATGTCCGAGCTGTACGACCGCTATTCCCGGATCGTCTACGCGGTCGCGCTGCGGGTGTTGCAGGATGCGGCTGCGGCGGAGGATATTCTGCAGGATGTGTTCCTGCAGCTGTGGCGCAATCCCGATGCCTTCGACGCCAGTCGCGGCAACCTGGCAGCGTGGCTGGCGGTCATCGCGCGGCATCGCTCGATTGACCGGTTGCGCAAGCGGCGTCCGGAGACGGACATAGAGGATTGCATCATTGCCGGCGGTCCCGATCTGCGCGACGAGACCGAGCGCACGCTGGTGGTCGAGAAAGTGAGAGCGGCGTTGGCGGAGATGAATCCTGACCAGCGAGGGCTTTTGGAGTTAGCATTCTTTCAGGGCCTGACCCATGCGGAAATTGCTGAGAAAACCGGCCAGCCTTTGGGTACAATCAAGACCCGCATTCGCAGCGGCCTGAAGTATCTGCGCGCAAAATTTGCCGGATGACGGCAGTGCTGGTGGTCGCAACTGAAGAAAGTTGGCGCGGTGGAAAGCGACACAAAAGCGAACTAGCCGCGCAGCGGCGGGAGGAAGTTAGCCCGGTGCTTGAGCGCCCGGTGAAGCCGGGAAGATGAACTGAGCCGCGGCAGCGGCGGCATGATGGAATCGTTGGCCATAACCTGACGATGAAGACGCACGACCAATTCGCGGAGGACTTGGCGCTTTACGCCCTGAATGAGCTGACCGGCGCAGAGCTGCAGGAGATGGAGGGACATCTCCAGACGTGCTCTGCCTGCCGTCGCGAGCTGCACGCCATGCGCGCCGATCTGGCTCTGCTCGGCCTGAGCATCAGCAGTGCGCAACCTCCTGCTCGCAGCAAGGAGCGCCTGATGCGCGCTGTTGCTGCCGAGCCTCGCGGCGTCTCCGCCCCTGAGCCGGCGCGCACTCCGCAGCGCAGCCTGTGGGCGATTCTGGTTCCGAGCTTCGCAGCCTTGGGGCTGTTGTTGGTTTCGCTCGTGCTGGTCCGCCATAACTTCGGCATGAGGGATGAGATCGCCGAACTCGGCAACCGCAATCAGGATCAGGTCGCGCAGCTCGATCGCATGAATCAGGAGCTCGAACTGCTGACCTCGCCCGACGCCGTCCACGTCTCGCTCAATCCGCAGAAGTCGCCGCCCCAACCCAGCGGCACCGCCATCTACAGCCCATCGCGAAAGCGCATGATGTTCATGGCCAGCAATCTGGCTCCCGTTCCGGAAGGCAAGGCTTATGAGTTGTGGATCATTCCCGCCGCCGGCGCGCCCATCGCTGCCGGCGTGTTCAAGCCCGACGATCATGGCAACGCCATGATGATGGATCACAAGATGCCGGAAGGCGTCGAAGCCAAAGCGTTCGCGATTACAGTTGAGAAGGAAGAAGGCTCCGACAAGCCCACCTCGCCGATCATGTTGATGGGAGCGGTTTCCTAGAGGTGTAGTTCGCGCCGTTAGGCCAGGATCTCTGCAACCACGGCATCGACGTGAATCTGTGTCGTATCCAGCAGTGGAATCCCGGCAATCGTCTCGGCTTTCAGAATCAGCGGCAGCTCCGTTCCAGCAAGGATCATGCCCTCCACCCCATGGCGCTCAACTTGCGTCGCGATGATCTCCTTCAGACGCGCGCGCGTCTCCGGCAGAAAAATTCCCTTGATCAGCTGGTTCACGTATCTGTCGTGAATGTCGGCTTGTTCCTCTGCTGATGGCGCGACCAGACGCACGCCATGCTTTTCAAAGACCTCGGGATAGAATCGGCCGCTCATGGTGTATCGCGTGCCGAGCAGACTGACGGTCTTCAACCGTCGTCGTTTCACCTCGTCGCAGGTGGCCTCCACTATGCTGATCAGCGGGATCGGCGAGAAGCGCCGCACCTCGTCGAAGACGACGTGTGGAGTGTTTGCCGATACGAATCCAAAATCGGCGCCGGCCTCGGCGAGCTGGCGAAACGCGCCAGCAAAGTACTCCGCGAGGTGCTGCAGATCGTTGGCGCCCAACAGGCGTAGCGCCTTATCCACGTCGAGGCTATTGATGACGATGGGAGGATAGCCATCGCCCATCTTCTGCCGATAGAGAGCGATGATGGAACGGTAGTAATCGATGGTCGATTCCGGTCCCAGACCGCCAATCATACCGGCCGTCTTCATTGCGACTTACTCATATCGCAACGCTTCCACCGGATCGAGGCGCGACGCCTTCACTGCGGGATACATGCCGAAGAACAGTCCTACGCTCATGGCCATCACCACCGCGATGATCACCGCCCACAGGGGAACCGACGTTGGCATGGAAGGGAAGACCAGCGGCAAGGCAGCGGCCGCACCGATGCCTACCAGCACTCCGGCAAGGCCGCCCAGCCCGGTGAGCACCACTGCTTCGGTGAGAAACTGGCGAACCACGTCGCTGCGCTTGGCGCCGATCGCTTTGCGCACCCCAATTTCATGCGTGCGTTCGGTTACCGACATCAGCATGATGTTCATCACGCCGACGCCGCCAACCAGCAAGCCAACGCAGCTCACGATGAAGGTCATCAGCGCTACCGTGCTCATGATCTGGCGGAAGTTGTCGGCGATTGCTTCCGCGCTGGAGATGCCGAAGTTGTCCGGCTTATCGAAAGGCACCTGCCGGCGGCGGCGCAGCAGCCCGCGAATCTCGTCCTCGGCCGCATCCTTGAAACCGGGATACGCCTCGGCCCCAATGAAGTGCTCGTCGTCGGCGGGATAATGCTTGCGATAGCTGTGGTAGGGTACCTTGACCATGCGATCGGCGCTCTCGTCTTTAAAGAGCTGCCCCTTGCGCTTGTCCAGAACTCCCACGACGCGGTAGGGAACGCCGTCGACCAGGATGGTTTTGCCGATCCCGTTGTGTGCTGGGAAAAAGTTCTTGTCGATGTCGTAACCGATCACGGCGACATCTTCCGCGTGCTGGTCCTCGAAATCGGTGAAGAAGCGGCCTTGCAGCACGCGCGCGTTGTTGACGTCCTGATACGAGGCGTCGGTGCCGGAATAATCGAGATCCGTGATCTCGTGCGTCCCATAGCGCGCCACGCGCAGGGGAGGCCGCTGCTCGTCAGGATTGACGCGCGGGAAAACCTGAACGGAAACATTCTTCACGTGCGGACATTCGGCGGCAATCGCCTGCGCATCCTCGTATGTGAGCGGCTTGCGGTTGCGCTCCTCCTCGCTCATGCGTCCCACGCGAATGGCAAAATCCCAGCGAAAGATGAACAGCGTATTCGTGCCGTAGTCTTCCAGATAGCCCTGAATGTCGCGGCTCACGCCCACCAGAATTGAGGCGACGAAGATCATCGCGGCGACACCGATCACCACGCCCAGCACGGTCAGAAACGATCGCGTCTTGTGGTCGCGAACCGTCTCCAGCGCCATCTTCGAATTTTCGCCAACGTGCAAACGCATAAAAGCAGTTGCCGGTTGTCAGTTCTCGGTCAAGCCCGCCGGCAAGCGGCGCCAATGTCGCTGCTTGCAATTCCTAACTGCAGTCTAGTGCGAATCGGAAGTACTCTCATAGGCAACTGACAACTAGTTTTCGTATCTTAACGCTTCAATCGGATCCAGCTTCGCGGCCTTCCTCGCCGGATAGACACCAAAGAACATTCCTACCGCCGACGAAATTCCAATCGCCAGTACGACCGCCGAAACCGGAACTGCCATCGGCACCGGGGTTGTTACCCGCACAATCGTCGCCAGCATCCACGCGATGAAAACCCCGATCGCGCCGCCCACCAGCGCCATCACCGTCGACTCCACCAGGAACTGCAAGAGTATGTCACGTCGCTTCGCGCCCAGTGATTTGCGAATTCCAATCTCGCGCGTGCGCTCCGTCACCGATGCCAGCATCACGTTCATGATCACCACTCCGCCGATAACCAGGAAAATCGACACCAGCCCGACCATTCCCGACGCCAGCGTTCCCGTGAGATTTTTCCACAGGCCCATCAGGCTGTCGCTGGCCAGAATGCCGAAGTTATCGTCGTCGTTCGGCTGCAGATGGCGTCGCGCTCGCATCAGCATTCGCGCCTCTTCCTCGGTGCGTGCCAGCCACTCCGGCCCCCGCGCCTGCACGTTGACGCTCAGCGTATTGTTGCGACCGTACATCGCCAGCCAGGTCTGGATCGGGATGTAAACGAAATTGTCCTGCGACTGCCCAAACGTGTTGCCGATGCGCTTGGCCACGCCGACAATCTCAAACTCCTGCCCATCCACCGTCAGGATCTTGCCGATGGGATCGGTATTGGCGAAGAGCTTGTCGGCAACATCGGCGCCGATCATGCAGACCATGTCGCGATGTTCATTATCGCTATCGGTGATATAGCGTCCAGTCGCGACTTCTTCCACATCCATGTCGCCGATGTTCGCCGTTACGCCGCGCAGATCGACCCCCTCGAGATTCTGCCGCTCATTGCGGATGTTCGCCGAGCGCCGCACTTCCACTCCCACCGCCTTGGGCAGCTTCAAATTGTCGCGCAGCGCGACGTAATCGTCCCACGTTATATCGCGGTTGCGGCGCGTCGCTTTCAGCAGTTCCTTGGTGTCGTTGATGATCGGAAATTTGTGAATAAGGAAAACGTTGGAACCGAGATTGGCCACGCGCGTGGCGAAGTACCCGTTCATGCCGCTGATCAGCGCGACGACGAGGATGAGGGTGGTCACCGACAGGATGATGCCGAGCAGCATCAGAAACGACCGCAGCTTATGCGCACGCATGGTCTGCAGGGCGATAAGCGTCGGCTCGCGCAGAAAATGCCCGCGCGCAAGTCTACGTTGCTGCGAAGCGGCTGTCATGGAAGGACGTAAGATTCCGTAACCCTATTGTACGCAAAGGCGCAAGCTGCTCCGACTGATAGTACGAAGGGGGCAGGGAAGAAGTTTCAGCCGGAGCGATTTCGCGGACAGACGTTTTCTAGCTGCTGCTGACCATCGGCGAGGCCTTGATATTCACTCCGGGATCGAGATCCAGCTTTCTGCCTTCCGGGCTGAATCGCGGCAGCTTGGTCAATCCCCATTTGTTCAGCTTGAACTGAACCGAGGTGCCCAGCACGCCGAAGCCGTACTTCACGCTGCGCCGGAAGTTGATGGACGACGCCTCTTCGAAATACTTGGTCGGGCACGAGACTTCGCCGATGCGGAATCCGAAGTGAACGCACTGCGCCAGCATCTGGTTGTCGAAGACGAAGTCGGGAGAGTTTTCCATCAGCGGCAGGGTGGTCAGGACCTTGCTGCTGAAGGCGCGATAGCCGGTGTGGTACTCCGAGAGTTTGACGCCAAGAAACAGATTCTCGAACGCCGTAAGGAAGCGGTTGGAGACGTACTTGTACAGCGGCATGCCGCCGCGCAGCGCCTGGCCGCCGATGATGCGCGAGCCCAGCACGACGTCGTAGACATCGTAGGCCACCATGCTGGCCATCGCGGTAATCAGCAGCGGCGTGTACTGATAATCCGGATGCACCATGATGACGACGTCCGCGCCGGCGGCCAGGGCCTCGCGATAACAGGTCTGCTGGTTGCGCCCGTAGCCGTAGTTCCTGTCATGTACAAACACCAGCAGCCCGAGTCTGCGGGCGAACTCCACCGTCTTATCTTTGCTGTAGTCATCTACCAGGATGCGGATGTCGACCAGCTCCGGAATCTCGCGCACTGTCGCCTCCAGCGTCAGTTCCGCGTTGTAAGCCGGCATTACAACCGCAACCCGTTTCCCGTTAATCATGGGGCCATATCCCTGGGAGAGCCTGTCCAACATCATAAACTGCAATCTGCGGTTTCCGATACCCGCGCCCAGGGCGGCTCCTGTAAGGGGACGGCCCCGCCTGCGATTCTGCTAATCTGAACAGCTCTCCATGCCTTCCGCCTCCATTGTCATAGCTGCACTCTGCGACCTGCTGGCCGCAGCGGGTGTCGCTTACTTCGCCATGGCCATATGGGCAGGGAAGCACTTTCAGAAGGAGTGCGGGCGAGTAATCGATAGGAGTTTCACTCCTCCGGTCAGCATTCTGAAGTCGCTGAAGGGCCTGGATCCGAATATGTACGAGGCCTTCCGTAGCCATTGCCTGCTCGATTATCCCGAGTACGAGGTCTTGTTCGGAGCGCACGATCCCGGTGAACTCGGACTCACGCTGGTGGAAAAACTGCGCCAGGAATTTCCCGAGCGAAGTCTGCGAGTAATTCACTGCCCGGAGGCTCTGGGCCTCAATGGGAAGGTCAGCAACCTCGCGCAGATGCTGCCGCAGGCTCGTTATGAGCACATCATCATCAACGACAGCGATATTGTCGTCCCACGCGATTACCTCAGGCGTGTGCTGGCACCATTTGCCGATCTGCATGTCGGCATGGTGACGGCGCTCTACCGAGGGATGCCGGGAAGATCGATCGGCTCACGATTGGAGTCGCTCGGACTGAGCAGCGATTTCACCGGCGGCGTGCTGATCGCGCGGGCTCTGGAGGGCGGAATTCGCTTCGCTCTGGGTGCGACCGTCGCGACCACCAAGTCGGTGCTGCGCGAGATCGGCGGACTTGAGCCGCTGGTCGACTATTTGGGCGACGACTACGAGCTGGGAGCGCGAACCGCGGCGAAAGGTTACAAGATCGAACTAGCTGACACTATCGTCGATACCGCCCTGCCGGATTACACCTTCCGCGATTTTTGGGCGCATCAGATGCGCTGGGCGCGCAATATCAAAGATAGGCGTCCGGCGCAATATTTCGGCCTGATTGTTACCTTCGGATTTCCCTGGGCGATTCTCACCGTGCTGCTGCAACCGAGAGCGGTGTGGGCCTGGCTGCTGTTGGTGGTCGCGGCTGGGGTGCGTCTGGCAGCGGCGCAGATCGTAGGCCGCGGCGTGCTGCAAGACGCGAATTTCGGAAAGGACGCGTGGCTCCTGCCGCTGTGCGACTTCATTGCTCTTGCGGTCTGGATCGTGAGCTTCTTCGGCAATACGGTGGAGTGGCGCGGCCTGCGCTTCCGGCTGCGCAAGGGGAAGCTGGAGAGGACGTAGTTAGGAGTGAGTGCGCTAGTCGTGCGCCTGGGGCACACGCTCTCGCAGGAACTCGAGCGAGCGGTAGACCGGCGCAATCCGGCCATCCACGCCAAATTCGTAGAATTCGCCACGCCAGAAAAATCGGTTGCCGGTAAAGCTGCCCACCCAGGTGCAGAATCCCATCAGATCACGCAGCGGATACAGCCAGCACAGCCACAAGCTGCGGGG
>Ga0335078_10007205_pt1 | contig 16490 bp, 18 predicted proteins | sample Lox_Sample_32_FD_206711 | JGI IMG/M metagenome (GOLD analysis project Ga0335078, IMG submission 206711) | Soil microbial communities from Loxahatchee National Wildlife Refuge, Florida, United States - Lox_Sample_3.2 | ecosystem: Environmental > Terrestrial > Soil > Wetlands | place: USA...
GGCGGCGTCGAGAGCGATGCCGAAGCCGCGCGCATCGCCGGCGAGATCGGCTATCCGGGGCTGATCAAGGCGGCGGCGGGCGGCGGCGGGCGCGGCATGAAGGTGGTACGCACGGCGGGCGAGCTTGCCGCTGCGCTGGCGAACGCGCGTACGGAAGCCAAGGCCGCCTTCGGCGACGACGCGGTCTACCTGGAGAAATACCTGGAACGGCCGCGTCACATCGAAATCCAGGTGCTCGGCGACGGCAACGGCAAGGCGATCCACCTCGGTGAACGCGAGTGCTCGCTGCAGCGCCGGCACCAGAAGGTGCTGGAGGAGAGCCCCTCGCCGGCCCTCAATGCCGAGGCACGCGACGCCATCGGCGAGACGGTGGCCAAGGCCATGCGTGAGATCAATTATCTCGGCGTCGGTACCGTCGAATTCCTCTACGAAGACGGGCAGTTCTATTTCATTGAGATGAACACCCGCATCCAGGTCGAGCATCCGGTGACCGAGATGATCACCGACCTCGACCTGATCTTCGAGCAGATTCGCGCCGCCGCCGGCAACGAGTTCACGCTGACGCAAAACGACATCGTATTCCGCGGCCATGCCATCGAGTGCCGCATCAATGCCGAGAACCCGGTGTCGTTCCGCCCCTCGCCCGGCAAGATCCTGCACTACCACGCGCCCGGCGGCCTCGGCGTGCGCATCGATTCCGCGGTCTACGAGGGCTACACCATCCCGCCGCACTACGACTCGCTGGTCGGCAAGCTGATCGTGCACGGCAAGACGCGCACCGAGGCGCTGATGCGGCTCAAGCGCGCGCTCGACGAGGTGGTGATCGACGGCATTGAAACGACGCTGCCGCTATTCCGCGCGCTGTTCGCCGAGCCCGATTTCATCGACGGCAATTATCACATCCACTGGCTCGAGCAGTTCTTGGCCCGCGGCGGGATGGAGAGCTAATCGGTGGCAGCGAATAGCTGCGGCTTATCCTTATATTAGCGGGAGTTATGGGCGAAACGACCGCAGTGTTGCTTTAAGTCAATGCTGGTTTTGCCCATTTCGGTAAAGAGACACCAACGAATCTGCGGATGCTGGGACCCTTGCCGGGGCAATCCAGCCCCGGTCTGTGGTGTCGGTCTTCGCGGGTAGAAAAATGCCCAAGGAGATGACCGATGGCGGCCCCGAGCGAACAACACGACTACATCACGGGCAGCGTTGCGGGAATATTGACATTGCTGATCGTGGCGGCGGGCCTGGTTATGCTGGCCGCGTGGTTCTACGGACATTGACGACATAGCGGAGCCGCACAAAGACTCCGCGCGATTAATGACGACCACGGCGCGAGAAACGATCGCGCGTCGCTGATGATATTGTGCTGTGCGTCCGCCTCAATACGGCGTGTTTGCCGTCAGCCGTTCCAGCAAGCGGCACAGGTCGTCGGGACTATAAGGCTTCTTCACGAACACCGAGCCGGACACCGGCGGGGCGACCGCCGAGGGCGAATAGCGCCCCGAACAATAGACGATCGGCATTTCCGGACGCTGGGCACGCACTTCGCGCGCCAGCATGGCGCCGTCCATCGGACCGAGCAGATTGATGTCGGTGAACAGCACGTCGACCTCGACGCCCGATTCGAGATAGCGCAAGGCGTCCTCCCCCGCTTCCACACTGTGAACGGAAAAGCCGCTTTCCGCCAAGACTTCGGAAACGAGTTCGCTGATCAAGGCTTCGTCTTCCACCACAAGCACACAGACCCGCCGCGCCGGCATGTCACCACCTCTCCAGAAGTTCCAGGTCCCCCGTCCCCTCCGTGCGAACGCCAAACGTGCGGCTGTCATTTGTGTTCAATCTTTCGCCAATTTGGTCGGGTCATAGTGAGCGGTTCGTTAAATTGAAAGCTCATCTCCCAAGCCGGCCCGCCGGCGGCTAGACTATTGGTCCACGACTGAACGCCGTGCCGCATGGCCAATCGCGAGAACACGCTGATCGACATCACGCCCGAGGTCCTGCTCAAGGCCTACGCCTGCGGCATCTTCCCCATGGCGGAGGACGCCGACGATCCGGCGCTCTATTGGATCGAGCCGGACATGCGCGGCATCATTCCGCTCGAGGGCTTTCATTTGCCGGCGCGGCTGGCCCGCACCGTTCGCGCCACGCCGTTCACCGTCGTCGTCAATCGCGATTTCGACGCGGTGATCGAAGGCTGCGCCGAAGAGAAACCGGACCGTGCGCGCACCTGGATCAACGGCCGCATCCGCAAGATCTACCGCAACCTATTCGAACACGGCCACTGCCACACCGTGGAGGTCTATGACGGCGACAAGCTGGTCGGCGGGCTTTACGGCGTCTCGCTCGGCCGCGCCTTTTTTGGCGAGAGCATGTTCCACCGCACGCGCGACGCCTCCAAGATCGCGCTGGTGCATCTGGTCGCGCGCTTGCGCGCGGGCGGCTACCGGCTGCTCGACACGCAATACGTCACCGATCATTTGAAGACGTTCGGCGCGGTCGAGGTGGCCAAGCGCCGCTATCACCGGCTCTTGGAAGACGCGCTCGTCGGCGAAGCCGATTTCGCCGCGCTCCCCGTCGGCCGGCCGATGAGCGGCGAAGACGCGCTCGCGCAACTGCGCTAGCGGATAAATCCCGGCTGCTGCGCGCGCGGCGGCGCGCGGCGTGGGGGCTTTGGCGGCGGCGGCTCGGGCGGGGCTTCCGCCACGTTCGGATTTTTTCCGCCTTTGCAGTCGGTCAACCACACATCGTAGATCGGATGCTCCACGGCATGCAGGCCGGGGCTCGCCGCGAACATCCAGCCGGTGAAAATGCGCTTGATCTCGCCCTGCAGCGTCACCTCGTCGACCTCGACGAAGGCGTCGGTGTTCGGCGTCTCAGTCGGCGGCCGCGAATAGCACACGCGCGGCGTCACCTGCAGCGCGCCGAACTGCACCGTCTCGTTGATGGCGACGTCGAACGAGATAGTGCGGCCGGTGATCTTGTCGAGGCCGGAGAACACGGCGGTCGGATTGCTGATGCGCTGCGGCGGCGGCTCCACCACCACCTCGTCGCCGGGCTGCGGCGCGGCATTGCCCTGTTGCGGTTGCGGCAGGCCAGGCGGCTGCCGGATGCCGGGCGGCAAACCGGGCAGCGTCTGCACCTGACCGGGAGCGCCCTGCGGCGGTTGGAGCGGCGGTGTGACCGCCTCCTTCGGCGGCGGCGCGGTGCCGGGCAGCGGCGCCAGAGGCTGCGTCTGGATGACGCCGCCGCCCGGCCGGTTCGCCGGCGGCAAGCTCATCGGCGTCGGCAGGGGCTGCGGCGGCGGCTGATCGCTGCGGATCGCGCCGGGCGGGCGCTGCGGATTGGCGCGCTGGAAGTCACCCGGTTGCTGGTTGGGAAACTGCGGTGGCGGCGGCGATGGCGGCGCATTGGGCACGTCGGCCGGCGGACGCGGCGGCAAATCGTTGAAAATGGATTGTGCGAGGACCGGCGTTGCCAGCAACGCCGCCATGACAAGCCCGTAAGCGGTGAACGAAAGTCGCGCCATCAACCCGGATGATTTCCGTCAGCGGAACGGCGCGGATTCGCCGTCGCCCGCGGCAGCGCCCGGTTAACATGCTGAATACGGCAGCGAAAGGGCGGTATTGGCGCCCCAGCGAGGCGCGTTTACGGACTCCAGGCCTTGTAATCGCCGGTCGCCTTCGGACGGCGGTTGGCGGCAAGCGTCGAGCCGGGCGGCCGGTAGGCGCCTGCGGTGCCAGTCAGATTGGGTCGGTGCGGCTTCTGCCACTCGTGCGGCTTGTAATCCTCCTGCGTCGGCGGGGTGTCGACCGTGTGGTGCATCCAACCGTGCCAGGACACCGGTATGGCCGAGGCTTCCGAATAGCCGTTGAAGATCACCCAGCGCCGCTCGAAACCGAGCCCGCGATCGACCTTACCGCCTTTCGTGCGGTAATACCGATTGCCAAACTCGTCTTCGCCGACCTTTTCGCCGTAAAGCCAGGTCCAGAACTGGGTACCGAAGGTCTGCGAATTCCACCAGGTGAACAGTTTGAGCAGGAAACTTTTCATCGCGGCCACGCGTTAAAAGGCGTTGAATGCGCGGCGTTCTGCCACCTCGCCGTCCTCCTGTCCAGGGCGCACTTTTGCTGGATTGCCATGCTCGCCCGCGACGGCAGGAAGCCCATTAGAGACGCATGGATTCGATCCGCACCGTTTTGAGCGCAATCAAAGGTCTGCTCGATTGGCTCCCCGAGCCGGTGGTCGGCGCCATCATCCTGGCGCTTGCCGCCCTGATCGCCTTTTCGCTGCATAAGGTCGTGCGCAAATTGATCCGCCGGCTCCTCGCCGAGCGTTATCCCTTCGCCTTCTCGATCTTCAGCCAGATGCGCGGCGTCACCCAGCTTGCGCTGCTGATTCTCGCGATCTTCATCGCCCTGCCGGTGGCGCCGATCGGCTCGGACATCGCCGAATGGGTGGCGAAGCTGATGCTTATCGCCCTGATCGGGCTGATCGGTTGGGCCGCGACCACGGCGCTCAGCATCGCAGCCGATCTTTACCTGCTCCGTTTCCGGCTCGACGTCGCCGACAACCTCTTGGCGCGCAAGCATGTGACGCAAGTTCGCGTGTTGCTGCGCACCGCCGACGTGTTGGTGATCCTGGTCGCGGTCGGCGCCGCGCTGATGACCTTTGATGCCGTGCGCCAATACGGCGTGAGCCTGTTCGCCTCGGCCGGCGTCGCCGGCATCGTTGCCGGCCTCGCGGCCCGCCCGGTGCTCAGCAATCTCATCGCCGGCGTGCAAATCGCCATGACCCAGCCGATCCGTATCGACGACGCGGTGATCGTCGAAAACGAATCGGGGACTATCGAGGAGATCACCTCGACCTATATCGTGGTTCGCCTGTGGGATTGGCGGCGTATGATCGTGCCGCTCAGCTATTTCATCGAAAAACCGTTCCAGAACTGGACACGCGAGAATTCGTCGCTGCTTGGCACTGTTTTTCTCTATCTCGACTATCGCGCCCCCGTCGGCGTCATCCGCGACAAGCTCCAGGAATTCGTCAAAGCCTCGAAGGACTGGGATGGCCAGGTGGTCAGCCTGCAAGTGACCGACGCCAAGGAGGCGACCATCGAGCTGCGCTGCCTGATGAGCGCGCGCTCGGCCGGCCAGGCCTTCGACCTGCGGTGTGAGGTGCGCGAGAAGCTCGTCGATTTCCTGCAGAAGCACCACCCGGAGGCGCTGCCGCGGCAGCGCTCGGAAGTCGCCGTTTCCGACGTCCCGGCCGGCAAAACCGCCACCGCAAAACGCAAATTGGTGCATGACGCTGCCAGCGGCAGTTAGCCCCGGGATGCTGCGGTGGATGTTGCATTTTGCCCGCGAGGGTGCCTATCTTGCCTAGGAATTCATCAGCCGCGGTCAGAGTCGGACTGTTTAGCTTGGCCGTTTGCTGAAATTCACGGATGACAGTGCCGGTAAAAAAGGCGGGCTCTTTGGGGAGTCCGCCTTTTTGTTCGCAATCGGCTTGCGTTTGACGCGCCGCGAGCGCTGCATGCACAGCCTTGGGTAACGCCGCCACCCTCCTCCAGGACCGCCGCGACGCGGCTAACGCCCTGACCTGACGTTGAGAATCAGCGACTCCCTGGTGCCGATCGGGCGATTTTTCCCACGCTTATCCCCGGGCTGGTGGAACTTTGCTTTTCGTCGGGGAAAAGCGGCAAGCCGCGATTTTGCGTCATTTTTCCGTCATCGCCCGAGGCATTTAAACCTACCCACCGGCGGCGATAAAAATGCTTTTGGGGGCGGCGGAATCGCTCGATACTGCCGGTGTTGAGCGAGGTTTTGTCCCCGCAGTTCACCGATTTACCACAAGATTTAGTGTTTGATTCAGAATTGATGACTATCTGTTGTTGACGCGTCCAATGAGTCCCCCTAGCTTTGGGGTGTAGCGTGAGTAGCGTTTCGGGTTCCCGCCGAGCTTCCAAAACGACGCCCAGCGCCGATCGCCCGCGCCAGAAATGGTGTTCCGGGACAGAGGTAGTCTGTGCGCAAAAGGGATCAAAAAGTGGGGACCGGCCGGTGCCGTTAGCAGGGAGCCGGCCCATTTATGAGTAACGGGTGTCAAACAGCGTGCCGAGCAAAACAGACGGACAGGGACAGGTCCGTCAGGGATAATGGGGCGGTCGCCAGCCGCCCGGCATTCTAAGGGGCAAGAGAGAAAAATGCGGATCGAACGGCGCTACACCAAGGATGGACAATCGGCTTACGCAAACATGACCTTCCGTCATGTCTCGAGCGAGATCCGCAACCCGGACGGCTCGGTGGTGTTCAAGCTCGACAACGTGGAAGTCCCTGATTTCTGGTCGCAAGTCGCCTCCGACGTGCTGGCGCAGAAATATTTCCGCAAGGCCGGCGTGCCCGCCCGGCTGAAGAAGGTCGAGGAGAATTCGGTCCCCTCCTTCCTCTGGCGCTCGGTCGAGGACACCGAACATCTGCTTCTTCTTCCGGAGAAAGAACGCAGCGTCGGCGAACATTCGGCCAAGCAGGTTTTCGATCGTCTGGCCGGCACCTGGACCTACTGGGGCTGGAAGGGCGGCTACTTCGACAGCGAAAATGACGCGCAAGCCTTCTTCGACGAGCTGCGCTACATGCTGGCCGCGCAGATCTGCGCGCCGAACTCGCCGCAGTGGTTCAACACCGGCCTGCACTGGGCCTATGGCATCGACGGCCCCGGTCAGGGGCATTTCTACGTCGACGCCTTCACCGGCAAGCTGACCAAGTCGAAGTCGGCCTACGAGCATCCGCAGCCGCACGCCTGCTTCATCCAGGGCATCAAGGACGACCTGGTCAACGACGGCGGCATCATGGATTTGTGGGTGCGCGAGGCGCGCCTGTTCAAATACGGCTCCGGCACCGGCACCAACTTCTCGGCGCTGCGCGGCGAAGGCGAGAAGCTGTCGGGCGGCGGCCGCTCGTCAGGCCTGATGAGCTTCCTCAAGATCGGCGACCGCGCGGCGGGCGCCATCAAGTCGGGCGGAACCACGCGGCGCGCGGCGAAGATGGTGATCGTCGACGTCGATCACCCCGACATCGAGACCTACATCGACTGGAAGGTGAAGGAAGAGCAGAAGGTCGCCGCGCTGGTCACCGGCTCCAAGATCAACCAGAAGCACCTCAAGGCGGTGCTCAAGGCTTGCGTGAACTGCGAGGGCTCGGGCGACGACTGCTTCTCGCCGGACAAGAACCCGGCGCTCAAGCGGGAGATCAAGCTCGCGCGCCGCGCCTACGTGCCGGACAACTACATCAAGCGCGTCATCCAGTTCGCCAAGCAGGGCTACAAGGACATCGAATTCCCGATCTACGACACCGATTGGGACTCGGAAGCCTACCTCACCGTCTCCGGGCAGAACTCGAACAACTCGGTGCGCGTCACCGACGGCTTCCTCAAGGCCGTCGAGGCCGACGGCAAGTGGGACTTGACCTTCCGCAAGAACGGCAAGGTGGCGAAGACGCTCGACGCCCGCGCGCTGTGGGAGAAGATCGGCTACGCCGCCTGGGCCTCGGCCGATCCCGGCCTGCAGTACCACACCACGGTCAACGACTGGCACACCTGCCCGGCCTCGGGCGAAATCCGCGCCTCCAATCCGTGCTCGGAATACATGTTCCTCGACGACACCGCCTGCAATCTGGCGTCGATGAATCTGCTCACCTTCCGCGACGAGAAGACCGGCAAGTTCAACGTCGAGAATTACGAGCACGCGGTGCGGCTGTGGACCGTCGTGCTGGAAATCTCGGTGATGATGGCGCAGTTCCCGTCGAAGCAGATCGCGGAACTGTCCTACGAATTCCGCACGCTGGGCCTCGGCTACGCCAATATCGGCGGCCTGCTGATGACCTCCGGCATCCCCTACGATTCGGACGCCGGCCGCGCCATCTGCGGCGCGCTCACCGCCATCATGACCGGCGTGTCCTACGCCACCTCGGCGGAAATGGCGGAAAAGCTCGGACCCTTCCCCGGCTACAAGAAGAACCGCGAGCCGATGCTGCGGGTGATGCGCAATCACCGCCGCGCCGCGCATGGCGAACGCCAGGGCTACGAGAAGGTGGCGCAGCCGCCGGTGCCGCTCGACCACGGCGCCTGTCCCGACGCCAACTTGATCGCGCACGCCAAGGTCGCCTGGGATAAGGCGCTCAAGCTCGGCGAGCAGCACGGCTACCGCAATGCGCAGGCGACCGTGATCGCGCCGACCGGCACCATCGGCTTGGTGATGGACTGCGACACCACCGGCATCGAGCCCGACTTCGCGCTGGTGAAGTTCAAGAAGCTCGCCGGCGGCGGCTACTTCAAGATCATCAACCGCGCGGTGCCGGAAGCGCTGCGCACGCTCGGCTATAGCGAGGCCGACATCGCCGAGATCGAGGCCTACGCCGTCGGTCACGGCTCGCTGGCGCAGGCGCCGGCAATCAACCATACGACGCTGAAGGCCAAGGGCTTCACCGAGGAAGCGATCGCCAAGGTGGAAAAGGCGCTGCCCACCGCCTTCGACATCAAGTTCGCCTTCAACAAGTGGACGCTGGGCGAGGACTTCTGCCGCGACACGCTCGGCATCTCGGCCGAAGACCTGGCGCTGCCGACCTTCGACCTCCTCGCCGCGCTCGGCTTTTCCAAGCGCGAGATCGAAGCCGCCAACATCCACGTGTGCGGCGCCATGACCGTGGAAGGCGCGCCGCACCTGAAGCCCGCGCACTACCCGGTGTTCGACTGCGCCAATCCCTGCGGGCGCACCGGCAAGCGCTATCTCTCGGTCGAAAGCCACATCCGCATGATGGCGGCGGCGCAGCCCTTCATCTCGGGGGCGATCTCCAAGACCATCAACATGCCGAACGACGCCACCGTCGAGGACTGCAAGGCGGCGTATCTGTTGTCCTGGAAACTGGCGCTGAAAGCCAACGCGCTCTACCGCGACGGCTCCAAGCTGTCGCAGCCCTTGAACGCGCAACTCATCGCCGACGAGGAAGACGAGGAGGACGCCGTCGAAGCCTTCCTCGAGCGTCCCGCCGCGGCGCGCGCCACCGGTCTTGCCGAGAAGGTGGTGGAGAAGATCGTCGAGCGCGTCACCGTGCTGCGCGAGCGCGAGCGCATGCCCGACCGCCGCAAAGGCTACACGCAGAAGGCGGTGGTCGGCGGCCACAAGGTCTACCTGCGCACCGGCGAATATGACGACGGCCGCCTCGGCGAGATCTTCATCGACATGCACAAGGAAGGCGCGGCGCTGCGCTCGATCATCAACAACTTCGCCATCGCGGTGTCGCTCGGCCTGCAATACGGCGTGCCGCTCGAGGAGTACGTGGACGCCTTCACCTTCACCCGCTTCGAGCCGCAAGGCCCGGTGCAGGGCAACGACTCGATCAAATACGCGACCTCGATCCTCGACTACGTGTTCCGCGAGCTCGCGGTCTCCTATCTCGAGCGCTTTGATCTCGCCCACGTCGATCCGAACGAGTCGGGCTTCGACGCGCTCGGCAAGGGCGAGCACGAAGGCAAGCCGACGCCGGCCTCGAACTTCGTCTCGCGCGGGCTCACCCGCTCGCGCACCGACCGGCTGTCGGTGGTGAGCGGCGGCACGCAGGCGGTGGCGCCGGCGAGCGGTTCGAACGTGACCGCCTTCTCCGGCGCGGCGACCGCGCTCAAAGCCGAGCCGGAGGCGAAGCTGTCGCCGGCCCAGCAGCTCGACCTGCGCATCGATCCGCAGGACGCGCGCGACCACGCCAAACACGCGGCTTCCGAGAAGCGCGCCGAGGCGCGCGCCAAAGGCTACGAGGGCGAGGCCTGCGGCGAATGCGGCAACTTCACGCTGGTGCGCAACGGCACCTGCATGAAGTGCGACACGTGTGGATCAACGACGGGGTGTTCGTGAGGTTTATCCGCACGAGGCCCGCCATGACGTCAGGAGCAACGGAGTTTTCGTGAGCAGCTCGAAGAGCCCGGGTGACATGGAGCGCGCGCGGGCCGCGTTCCACAAGAAGGAATTGCAGCAGCGCGAGGGCCAAGTGGCGACCGCCGAGTACAAGGCCGCGGCCGATGCGACGCGGATCAAGACCGAGCGCCTGCGCGCGCTGCGGCTGGCCAAGGAAGAGCAGGACCGCAAGGCTGCGGAGAATGCGCCGCCGCCGGTGGCCAAGGGCAAGGCGAAGGCGGTGAAGGGGAAGAAGGGGAAGTGAGGCAGACGGCCGGACGCGCTGTGCACTGACACTGTGACCGCCGCGCTTAACTAGGCCTTTTATGATCGAAAAGGGCGTAGGGTGGGTTAGCGCCGAAGGCGCGTAACCCACCACCCCACCATTCGCGAGTCACATGGTGGGTTACAGCGCTACGCGCCTAACCCACCCCTACGCGCTACGGCTTGGACGGCGGCGGCCTCTCGGAAACAAGGTCATCACCCCTGACCTAACCCAGAGTGTGCACTAAGGGACATTCCTGAGTTGTTACGGCACCCAGTTACCGCGATGTTGCTGCAATGGCGGTCAAGTTTCAGAATCTGCCCGAGGACTGTGCCTGCCTCGGTGAAGGTCCCGTGGCGGTCGGCCGCGTGCCCCGCCTCGGCGCCATGCCCGAGCTGGTGACCTATCAGTGCCCGGCTTGCGGCCACGTCGAAACGATCGAGAAAGAGACGCCGCCGCCAGGGCCGCGTCGGCCAGACTGGAAGTCTTGATCGGGCTTTTACCGTCGGGCCGGCAGGCGGCTAGTGCGGCAGCACCGGATTGCTCATCAGCGCGACGATCAACAGCGCGGCGATGATGACGATGAGCGTGTAACCGGCGACGCGGCCAAAGCCGCGCGAGACGGGCTCGGCGAAATTGTGATGGGCGCGGCTGTTCATTGCGACCCTCCCGTTGGTTGCGGGACCGACAGCATCGCTCCTTTCAAGACCCATTCGCGCCGGCGCGCCATGATGTGGATCAAAGGCCCCGTTTCAGCCGCAAAGGCGCCGCGCGATCTTCTCGCCGCCACATTTGATCGTGTACACAAGGCGCGCATGCCGCAGCTCTCCCGCTTCCTCATTGCCGTGCTCGCGCTGTCGCTGGTCAGCGCGGCGGCGGCCGCGCCCGCGCACAAGAAGAAGTACGTCGTCCAGCACTGGCACGGCTACGGCTTTTTGCCCGGCTATCGTCCGCCCGAGGTGGTCGAACGCGAGCGCTGGGAGCATTACGAGCGCGTCTACGGCCCGCATTACTATTACGGGCCGGCCTGGCCGCGCTTCTATCGCGGCCGCTGGAACGGCGGCGGCTTCGGCCCCTGCTACACGCAGACGCCGATCGGCTACATGTGGAACTGCGGGCAATAGTGCGCGATTCGGAAAACTGGGAGCCGGTTTTCGGACAAGATCGCGCCCGGACAAAACATTCCGCAGGCGGAGCTTTCGCCGTCCGCCCTAGTGGATGAATCGCTCCGCCCACCCGACAAAGGCCGCGAACTGGTCCGGGTAGAGCGTGAAATACAAGATCGCCACCACCGGCGCCGCCGGCCAGAACCACTCTCGCATGGGTTCCCCCCTTGCAAGACCGATGGCCGGAGCATGGGGTTCCAGATGTCTAAGATTGCTTGCATCGGCGGCGCGGATTTTCCGAAAACTCGATGCAAAGGCTAAGCGTCAGGCGTGCTGGCGGTCGTTGTCGATCGGCATCACCTGGCCAGAGATCGCCTTGGCCGCGTCGGAGGCGAGAAACACGGCAAGCTGCGCGATGTCCTTCGGGTCGACCATCGCTTGAATCGACTGCGCGGCCATCGCTTCGGCCTTGATCTCCTCGAACGAGCGGCCGCTGATCTGCGCGCGGCCGCGGAACACGCGCACGATGCGGTCGCCCTCGACCGCGCCGGGCGCAATGGCATTGGCGCGGACGCCCCATTCGCCGAGCTCCATCGCCAGCGTCTTGGTGAAGCCGATCACGCCCCATTTGGTCGCCGCATAGGGGCTGCGGTTCTTGAAGCCGAAGCGGCCGGCGATCGACGACATGTTGATGATGACGCCGGCCTGCGACTGCTTGAGGTGGGGAATGGCGAGCCGCGTCACGTCGAACATGGCGGTGAGGTTGACGGCGACGACCTTGTCCCAGTCGTCGGGCGGATATTGCTCGACCGGCAGCGTCAGCCCGGCGATGCCGGCATTGTTGATCAAGACGTCGAGGCCGCCGAGGGCTTCGACCGCCGCCGGCACCATGCGCGTGATCTCGGCGCGCGAGGACATGTCGCAGCGTTGCGCAACGAGGCCGGGGATCTCTTTGGCGATGGCGGCGAGCGCCGCCTCGTCGATGTCGCAGGCGAACACCTTGGCGCCGTTGGCGGAAAAGGCGCGCGCGAATTCGCGGCCGATGCCGGCCGCGCCGGCGGTGATGAGGACACGCTGCGTCATGCCCCCTACTCTTCCTTCTCGGTGGTGAAATACAGCGGATAACCCTTGGCCTTGCCCATTTCGGTGGCTTCCTTGGCCTTGGTCTCGGCCACGTCCTTGGTATAGACGGCGATGACGCAGGCGCCTTTCTGGTGCGCGGTCATCATGACTTTATAGGCTTGGCTTTCGTTCATGCGGAACACGGCCTTGAGCACCACCACGACAAATTCGCGCGGGGTGAAGTCGTCGTTGAGCAGGATCACCTTCCACAGCGGCGGCTTTTCCACCGCCGGCTTGGTCTTAGTGCGCGGCTTCTCCAGAATCTTCTCAGCCATCTTCGCGTCATGCGCGTGCCTAGCCCGCGCACCCATGCTGCGCCTCCGCGGCGCAATCCTATGCGAAAAATCGCCGCGGGTCGTCATCGAATGCCGCATCAAGCCCGATGACGGGGGCCGTTACGCTTGCATCCCGCCGCACCGCGCGCTCGTATCTTGGCCAGCGGGGGCGGCCATGGCGGCATCGCAATTTCATCTGATCACCGATTGGAGCTTCGACGCACCAGTCGAGCCGATCTGGCAGGCGCTGATGGCGCCCGAGGATTGGCCGTCCTGGTGGCGCGCGGTCGCCAAAGTGGAGCGGCTCGCCGCAGGCGATGCAACCGGCGTTGGCGCCGTGCGCCGCATCACCTGGCGCACCGCGCTACCCTATACGCTCGCCTTTTCCATGCGCGTCACCAAGGTCGAGCCGATGACGCTGATCGAAGGCCGCGCCGAGGGCGAGCTCGCCGGCCTCGGCCGCTGGACGCTGCGTCCCGAAGACGCGCGCACGCACGTCCGCTATGACTGGATCGTCGAGGTCACCAAGCCATGGATGCGGTTTGCCGCGCCGGTTTTGCGGCCGATCTTCGCCTGGAACCACGGCAAGGTGATGGGCTGGGGCTACGAAGGCCTCACGCGCAAGCTCGCCGCGCGTTAGCCGCGCCTGCGGCTCCACAGCGCGTCGAGACTCCAAGGCCCGCCGCCCGCAAAGGCGAGATAGAGGAACACGAAGCAATAAAGGATCGCCGCGTCGCCGCGATTGAGGATCGGGAAGAAACCTTGCGGCGCATGACTGAGGAAATAAGCGAAGGCCATCTCGCCCGACATGATGAAGGCCGCAAACCGCGTGAACAGACCGAGCGCGAGCAGCGCGCCGCCGGCGAACTCGATCGCGCCGGCGAACCAGTGCAGGCTGAACAGCTCCGGCGGCGGCAGCGGCGAGGGAAAGGCGAATAGGCGCGACAGCCCGTGTTCGAAGAACAACAAGGCCACCACGATGCGGACGACGGAGAGAACGTAAGGCTGGTAGCGCGCGATGCCTTGCAAGGAGTGCCGCGCGTCTGATTGCGCACTCGTTCGATCGACGTGTAGCACGAGGGTTCCCGGTGTTAATGAGTTTGCCCGCGGTATAACCAAACCGCCGCGCTCGTTCACATCACTAATCCGTAAATACCGCCGATATTGCCGCGCACCTGCTATGCGTAAGGCGACGGATTTGCCACGACTTTGACTCAATCTGTCGGCGCGCGTCGCAAAAATTTCATCCGACTCTGGTCTTGTTACGTCAGCCTTGCTGCTTCACTCATGCGCCCCATCGGGCAATCATGAGCGAACAATAGTCTCATGATGAGACTGCAGCAGCATGATGAACACATAAAACGCGGCCGAAGATATCCCCGCGGGAGGACACCCCTTCGGTGAACTAAAGGAGGCCTTATGCATCGTCAGTCGCGCAATACAGCAAGCGGCGCGTCTTCACGTCCACAAATGAGCTGCGCGCAATGCGGCAAAGCGCTGTTCATGCCGGAATGGTCGGAATTGATCGACGAGCGCCGGGTGCGCCATTTGTGGCAGTGCGAGGCCTGCGACTACGCTTTCGAGAGCACGGTCTGGTTCGCGGAAGCCGCCTAACGTTCCGCTCACGGAATTTTGCGCGCACGCAGGCGCCGCCGGCGGCTATAGTGCGTGACATGATCGACCGCCGACAATGGCTGATGGGAGCCGCGCTGGGGGCCGTTGCCCCTCGCCTCGCTCAAGCCACGACGATGAGCCGCGTCACGGCCTATGCGTTCACCTTCAAAGGACTGGACGGCAACGACATCCTGCTCGCGTCCTATGCCGGCCGCCCGATTTTAGTTGTCAATACCGCTTCGCTGTGCGGCTACACGCCGCAGTATGCCGGCCTGCAGGCGCTGTGGACGCGCTATCGCGCCCGGGGCCTGATGGTGCTCGGCGTGCCGTCGAACGACTTCGGTAGCCAGGAGCCGGGCGGCAAGAGCGAGATCCTGCAAACCGCGCAGGGCGACTACCACGTTACTTTCCCGCTCAGCGAAAAGGTCGCGGTCAAGGGCGCGAACGCCCACCCATTCTACAAATGGGCGGCGCTGGAGCGCCCGCTCGAGGCGCCGCGGTGGAATTTCCACAAATATTTGATCGGCCGCGACGGCCGGCTGACGGCGGCTTTCACCTCGGCGACCAAGCCGAACGATCCGCGCCTGATTACCGCGATCGAGCAGGAATTGGCCGGGGAATAGTCCGGAACGGCGGTCAGAAAACCCCTGTCATGCAATGGGGATGTTACGCCCGGCCCGTCATAAATCTGCAATTTTCCGATTGACGAATCGCCCTGCCCATGACGAAGTCATGGCTGAATTTTAGTCACGCGGGCCGGCGCTTGATCGCCGACCCGTTACGAGGTTCCTCCCGCGTGGCGTTTAGACTGGGCGGCCCAATCGGCCGCCCCTTTTCATGCCGGACAGAGCGGACCGCAGCGCTTAAGCCGCGCTGACGTGCGGTTCGGCCGCTGCCGGTTTGGCTGCGGTGGCCGGCTGCGGATCGATCGCCTCGACCAGTTGCAGGAAGGCCTTGCCGGGCAGCGGCGGCGCGAACACGTAACCCTGCGCCATGCGGATGCCGAGTTCGCGCAGATAAACTACCTGCTCGAAATTCTCCACGCCCTCGGCCACCACGTCCATGCGCATGTTGTGGGCGAGATCGACCAGCGTCTCGACGATGGTCGTCGAGTTGCGGTCGGTGCCGATGGCGTCGACGAACATCTTGTCGATCTTGATGATGTCGACGCCGAGCTTGAGCATATAGGACAAACCGCTGTGGCCGGTGCCGACGTCGTCGATGGCGATGCGCATGCCGAGCCCCTGGAACGCCGCGATGGTCTGCCGCGTCGCGGTGAAGTTCTCGACCGGATCGCGCTCGGTCACCTCCAGCACCACCTGCGCATGCTTGATCGGCGAATTGGCGAAGATCTTGCGCACGTCGTCGACGATCGTTTCGTCGCTGAACAACTGGCCGGCAAGATTGAACGAGATCTTCAGTCCCGGGCGGCGGCCGATGGCGGCGCCGGCTTCGACGCAGACCCGCCGCATCAGGTCGCGCGTCATGTCGCGGATCAGCCCGCTCGATTCCGCGAGCGGGATGAACGAGCCGGGCAGCACCAGCGTGCCGTCGGGCTTGCGCCAGCGCACCAGTACTTCGGCGCCGCGCAACTGGCCGGAGCGAATGTCGACGATCGGCTGGTAGTAGGGCACGAATTCGCCGGCGCGCAGCGCGCTTTCGATTTCGGCAACCGGATTGTTCGGCGCGCGCCGCGGCATCAGCCAGGAGAAGACGCCCAAAATCACCACGGCCGCGCCGGTTGCGAACAGCCCGAGCCAGCGCACCTCCGAGTGACCGGCAATCACATGGCCGCGCGGCATGCCGACTTCGGCAACGAAGCCGAACTTTTCCGATTTGCTGGCGGCGACGAATCCGGAATCGTCGCCTTCCGGGCGTGTGCCGATATTGCCGATCGAAGTGCCGGCGACGGTGGCGATGTGCGCGTAGGCGTTGAACGGATTGCCGTGTGTGGACACCTGCGGCAGGAAAAGCAGCGCCGGCACCAGCGCGGCGATTTCGTTCGGCCCGCCGCCAACCTTGCGGCGCAGCCGCACCATCGACTGGCCGTTCTCGAGCTGGATGACGTCGAGCGAATACCAGCTGGCGCCGACGAGCGGCTCGGAGGCGAGCGTCTGACGCTGGCCGAGCGGCAGGCCGAGGTCGGTGCACAGCGTCCGCCCGTCGGGACCGACAAT
>Ga0335078_10007206_pt1 | contig 16489 bp, 17 predicted proteins | sample Lox_Sample_32_FD_206711 | JGI IMG/M metagenome (GOLD analysis project Ga0335078, IMG submission 206711) | Soil microbial communities from Loxahatchee National Wildlife Refuge, Florida, United States - Lox_Sample_3.2 | ecosystem: Environmental > Terrestrial > Soil > Wetlands | place: USA...
ACTTTTAAGGCATGGGTCGCAGGTTCGAATCCTGCCGCGCTCACCAAGAACTCTCTGCCGTCTCGAGGTTTCCCTCCCCGGCTTGCTTGTCGCTCCAACTCGTGTGTTCCGACTGTGCCCGGTTTTGTGGCCGTCGCACCGCTCTGCTACTGACGGGATTGTCAATCCGAATCATGCGTCCCGGTAGCCGCGTTGACAAAAACATTACTCCAAATTGACATCAACGTTACGACATAGTGGCGAACTGCCGCTATCCTTACCACATACAACTCATGGTGCGTTTTGGGTGTTCTCTAACTCAGAGGGCTGTGTAGTAAACCTCTTGCCGCGCGAGTCGAGTACGCCTAATGGGGACCGTCATCCTTCATATGTCAGAAAGGAGCTATTGGAGTTTCCGGATCGCATAGCCAAGTAGATGGACTCGGAGGCGACGCGTGAAAGATCACAATTGCTTTGAAGGTGCATCGTCGAAACGGTTCTTTGCTACCACTCGCGCATAGACAGCGCAACGCCAGACTGAGCAAATCCCAAGATCAAGCCAATAGACAAGGAGAAAGCCATGTGCGGAATTGTCGCGTTTTTTTCACGCAGCTTCCCGATATCGGAGGCAGCATTGCAACGGGCCACGCAGAGTCTCTATCATCGCGGCCCGGATGGGCAGCGCCATTGGAAATCGCAGGACAGCCGGGTTGCGCTCGGACACGCGCGTCTCAGCATCATCGACCTGACCACAGGTGACCAGCCCATTGCGAGCGAAGACGGGCGGACTCGGATCGTGGTGAACGGAGAATTCTACGGTTATGAAGCAATTCAGCGGGACCTCGAACAATCGGGACACCGCTTCCGCACGCGCTCGGACAGCGAAATCGCGCTTCACCTTTACGAAGATCTGGGCGCGCAATGCCTGCACCGGCTGCGGGGTGAATTCGCGTTTGTGGTTTGGGATGAGACTAATCGGATGATTTTCGCCGCTCGTGATCGGTTTGGCATCAAGCCGCTGTTCTACGCCTTTCACAAGGACACGCTGTACTTAGCTTCCGAAGTCAAAGCTCTTTTTGCTGCCGGTGTCCCGGCCAAATGGGATGCGGAGTCGATCTATCACTGCATCGAATACGGCAACCATCAGACTCGCACACTCTTCGATGGAGTGTTTCAGGTTCCGCCCGGTCACTACTTGATCGCGACGGACAAGCACATCCAGTTGAACCAGTATTGGGACTTTAACTACCCCAAGGTCAACGGGCCTACATCTCGACGTTCGGATGCTGACTATGCAACTGAATTCCGCCATGCACTCGAGGAAGCTGTACGTCTCCGCTTGCGGGCCGACGTTCCAGTCGGTTGTTATCTGAGCGGTGGACTGGACTCGTGCGCGGTCCTCGGCCTGGCAGCGAAGCATCATCGCGGATCGATTCGAGCCTTTACGTTGACCTTCGATCGCGCTGAATATGACGAGGGAGAAATCGCCCGGGAGATGGCAGCCAGGGCCGGCGCTCATTTCTTTCCCATTCCCATCCGGCAAAACGACCTGGCAGATCACTTTGCCGACGCCATCTCGCAGTCCGAGACCCTGTGCTTTAACGCACACGGAGTAGCCAAGTACCTGTTGAGCCGCGCCGTACGCGATGCCGGTTATAAGGTTGTTCTCACCGGGGAAGGCTCCGATGAAATTCTGGGAGGCTATCCTCACTTTCGCCGTGACATGCTCCTTTACAACAACCAGGGGCAAGACTCGGCAGTGGTTGCGGCGCTCCTTAGAGAATTGGACGATCGAAATCCCGTGTCGCGCGGACTGCTCCTGCCCGACGGCGAAGCAGGGCCGCTCCAGCGCGTGAAAAAGCTACTTGGTTTCGTCCCCTCGTGGATCGAAGCCTTCTCCGCCCGGGCACGGAAGATGCGGGCATTGTTTTCTGAGAGCTTTCTCGGAAGATTCGGAGATCGCGAGGGATTTCAGCCTTTGCTAGGCGACGTCGATGTCCGAGGTCAATTGGCCGGACGCGACCCGCTGCACCAATCGCTCTACATGTGGGCGAAAACTGCCCTGCCAGGCTACATCCTGACCATGCTCGGCGATCGCATGGAAATGGCGCACTCGGTGGAGGGACGCGTGCCGTTTCTCGATCATCATGTCGTCGAAGTCATTCGGTCCCAGCCGGTGAACCAGAAGGTCCGTGGCATGACGGAGAAATACGTCCTAAGAGAAGCCGCGCGGGACGTGATTACCGATACGGTGTATCGCAGGCAGAAGCATCCATTCTTGAGCCCACCCGCTACTTTGAATCCCGACCAACGACTTAGCGCCTTTGTACAAGACACGCTACGTGGGCCCATTCTGGCGTCGATTCCATTTTTCGACCGAAAAAAGGTGGTTCGCCTGCTGAACAGCTTACATGCAATGGATGAGGGGGCTCGTGTTGCCAACGATCAGGTTCTCATGACCATGGTGAGCGTGTGCGTGCTCCATGAACGATTTCAGCTGGCATGAGCATCATCCCCTGAACGCCTGACAGGCGGCAAAATCTAAGTCCTTGATTTTCCGTGCGCTCGCCAAGATGGTCCGTAGCAGAGGCCGAGCGGAAGTTCCAAACTTGCTACTTGGATTCTTTGCTTCTTCTTAGGACCAACGGCCATCCCTTGCCCGGCGGGCCCCACCTACCTTCGACAGTGCCGAGATCGGAGCTGATTGTACCCTCAAAAACTGCCGCCACCTGTCGTACCTCCAGCGTCAGCGAAGAACCGTTGCGCGTGACCACAGGCACAGGCCAACCGGAAAGATTCTGGTCGGGGCTATCGACGGTGGCCGTGAGGCCATCCTCGGTGTTGAGGATGTGAAAGACCAATCGCGCGCCATCCGTCGCCTCGATCCTGCCTTCCCAGGTTCCGTCGATATCGGAGGGTTTGGCGGGTTTGTGGATGATTTTCAGTGGGGCTGCGAGCCGATGGAAGGTAACAGGGAGAATCGCACCTTGCGACCAAGAGCCGTCGATGGCCGTGCCCTCGGGGTTCATTGAGCCTTCATAAGCGGCGGACAGCGGATCTGCCACAAAGGTCAGTTTTGAGTCAATAAGCGAGAGCGAGGTAACCGCGACACCGTTTTGCCCATGATCAATGTCATCGAGGGTTGCCGTGTAGCCGCCTTTGGGTTCCTTCGCGATATGCAACTGCATCCGCAACTCGACCGACCCAAGTTGAACGGTTCCCAGCCAATCGCCAACAATCGACTGAGCATGACAGTTCCTGCCCACGAATAAAAGAAGTGTCGTCGCGAATAGCGTCTTGCCAAGGATGCGCATCATTGTCTTTACGTCCGATGTCGGTTTCCGAGTGAGAAAATTGTGGGACGTCTTCGCTCAGATTGCCCGTGCAATTGAGGTAAAGAACCGCGGGTACATTGGTTCGTGCCCCGCGGTTCGCTGTCGTCCTGTGGCAATGGAGAAAACTGCTGCCCCACCTTCGTAGTGCTGTGGTTACTTAATTAGCGAGGAGGGATCCTTCGACACAGGGGCAGCACTGGCTGCGCAGGCCCCTTGAACGATTGTGAAAGAGGTGAACGGACCGGATGAGTTGAACACGTTCCCGCTGATCTTGCCTTTTGGAATGTTCTGCCCAACTCCCTCCCAAAAAGTGCTGCTGCAACCGGTACTCTCGACGGTGTACGCCTCAAACAGGTAGCGCACGCCGGTCGACACTCCCCACATGGCTTGCGGGCCACCGCCGCAACCGTTCAGGTTGAGAGTATCCCGATGGCCGGTTAAGCAAAACGAGAGTGGAGATCCCGGGCTGCAGTTGTTGGCTGTGACGCTCCAGGTCTTTCCGAAGCTATCGCACATGGCAACAGTAGAGCCCTTGTTGAAATCTACAGCGCCTGCTGCCAAGGAAAAGAGGAGCAGCACTGCTGTGAGCAACGTCGCCTTTCGAACGGGGGAACTCGCGTTGTACATTTTCTTCTCCTCAAATACGGGTTTGTCAATCGTTGACTCGACGCCAGATGCTGCGCCCCCAGCCTGGCTGAGAGGAGGCGGAGTTCGTCTGGCTAGAGGGTTACGGCAGGAAAAGCGTGACTCTTGCATCCCCAAGCGGCAGGTATTTTGTGGGTATTGTCCGTGAATGTCAATAGTACTTTCTACCTACGCAGATACTACCTCCGATAGCAAACAGCGTAAGATTCATCTTAAGATTCATCTGGCTCTCACCTCAGCAAAGATTTCACCGCACGTTTACGAAATCGCAACACCGCTGCAACCTGCGTTCTCTAGCCTGCAAGCAGATAACCCTCTGTCGCTCGTTGTATGGGGGCAGCGAGGGCTTTTAGTCAGGATGGAGCGCGAGGTGAGTCATGGATCTGCGGCGAGACGGGAAGAGAATCCTGCTGATCGATGGAGATGCAAGAAAACGCGACCTCAGGACGACCGTTCTCCGAAACTACGAATTCGAAGTGCACACTGCGGCTAATCCCACTGAGGCGATGCCATTCTGGAAAACGGTTCCGTATGATCTGGTGCTGGTGGCGGACCCGTCGCACCAAGACTCGGCCGCGTGGGTCACGCAGATACGGGAGGAGAAGCCGGGCCAAAGAATCGGCCTGCTCGTCGGGCCCCCGACCTTCATTCGGGAAGTGGCCCGCGTGCGGACGGGCACAGAGCTTGCAAAAGCCAGCCGAACTGTTTCAACGATGGCGGCAGTCCCTGAGGTTTCCGTCGCAAGCCAGTGGCAGAACACCATTTATGCGCTCGTTCGCAACTGGTGCAGGGTGCAAGCCGTTGCGTTCAATCTGCGTGGAATCGTTACTAGTGACGGGCAGAATGCGATGTAGGTGCTCGGCGCCCAAGGGAGAGCGGGCCCGGTCTTAGCGCACCATTAGCACTGCTGTTTCCCCTCCGTTTCCATCCCGTGGAAGCCCTCATCCTATAGAATGAGAACACCGCTACAAGCCAGGAGTTCGCATTTTCCGGAGCCGGGGCGGTGAGGCTTCGGCCGGGGTGATCGACAAACAGCAGGAAGAGTTCGGCAGAGAGACTGAGGAACGAGGAGGCATGGCAAACGTCAGTAGCAAGAAAGGCGTAATCGGAATTCTCACCGGGGGCGGCGACGTGCCCGGCTTGAATCCAGCGATCCGCGCCGTGACGATCCGCGCATTGCGCGAGGGATATCAGGTTATCGGCCTGCGCCGCGGGTGGGGCGGACTGGTCGACATCGTCCGCGAAAAGGACTACGACAACAGCGACAATTTCCAGGTGTTGACCGAGGAGATCGTCAACCGCGCTGGCCGCACGGGCGGAACATTCCTGCACAGCTCGCGAACCAATCCGGGCAAGGTAAAAAAGTCCTCTATTCCGTTGCACCTTCAGCAAACCTACAATGCCGAGCAGAACGACCTGACTCCGGAGGTGCTGAAGAACCTGGCGTGGCTGGGAATCGAATATCTGATTCCGATTGGCGGGGACGACACGCTCAGTTACGGTGTGCGGCTCTATCAGGAAGGCGTGAAAGTTGTCGCTATTCCCAAGACCATGGACAACGACGTCCCCGGCACCGACTATTGCATCGGGTTCAGCACCGCCGTCACTCGCACGATTCAAATGACCAATGACTTGCGCACTTCCGCAGGTTCCCATGAACGATTCCTGGTGCTGGAAGTCTTCGGTCGCTATGCCGGCTTCACCGCCATGTTGCCGACCATGGCGGGGGCGGCCAACCGATGCGTGATCCCCGAATATAGGTTCAACATCGAGCGACTGACGGAATTGCTGGTGGCCGATCGGCAAAAAAATCCAAGCCGCTATTCGGTGGTCCTGATTTCAGAAGGGGCGATGTTCGAAGGGGGAGAAATGATCTTCGAGGCGGAAACCACCGACGCATACGGACACAAGAAGCTGGGTGGCATCGGGGACCTGGTCTCGGCGAAGTTAAAAGAGTTATCGCCACAATTCAATAAGGGCAAGGCCGTGGAAGTAATCAATCAGAAGCTGGGATACCTGGTGCGGTGTGGAGATCCGGATGCAATCGATTCCATTGCCCCCATGGCCTTTGGAAATCTCGCCCTGGACCTGATTCTGGGCAAGATCCATGGCCGACTGGTGGTGCTCAAGAATGGCCGCTACGACAACATGCCGGTCGATGCCGTGATTGCCTCGAAGAAGGTTGTGAACGTAAAGGAACATTACAACGTGGACCGTCTCCGTCCGCATTACAGCAGCTTCGAAATGAAGCCGCTCTTCATCATGACCAGCGAAGCCGGATAAGGATTTCAACCCAACGACCTGATCAAGGCTCGTTGCCAGAGTCAGTGCTCGAGGCCCTGACTAGCCGAAAGTGATTCCGGGGAGGAGCGAAGTAATAAACGGTCGCTCTCCGAGTCGTAGGTAAAAATTTCCGCGTAGCGGCCCCAGTTGAGAGCGGTATCCAACTGTGCCTGCACTTCGCTCTCGGGAAAGTGCTCGTCGAGAATGTCACGGAAGAATTCCAGAGTCATGGCGCCATCCGCTTTGGTCTCGAGAGTGCGCCGCACCTGTTGCAGCAGCATTACATGAGCGAGAACGGCGTCGCGAAACAGAGTCTTGCGTTCGGTAATGTCCGCCTCGGCGAAGGCCTGGCCTGCAGCGGTCAACATGATGTCACCATGGTGAGAGGTGGCAAAACCCAGCAGCGTCGCCGCGTCCACGATGGGCAGCAGGTCGTCCACTTCCATCAAAAGTTCTTCGGCAATGTGATACAGGTCGTCCTCGCCGCCGCGGTCGTTGAGCAATTCGAGCAAGCCGGCAATGCCGCCGGGACGTGCGTGGGGCAACATCTGATACGCGGCCCTGGCCGCCTGCGCAGCCGTCGTGGGCAGGCCGAATTCGCGTTCCGGCTTGGTCATCACCTTGTAGATGTAATCCACATATAGAACGAACTCCGCGGCGTTGCGCTCCCGCGGATGAGGCAAGCTGATCCGAAAATCGGCGCGGATTTTGGCTGGATTCCGCCCCAAGACAATGACTCGGTCCGCCAGGAGAACCGCCTCCTCGATATTGTGGGTGACAAGAAAAATACTGCGCGTGGGAATTTTCTTGCCCAGCCATAACTCCAGCAGTTCACCGCGCAGGTTTTCAGCGGTGAGGACGTCGAGCGCGGAGAACGGCTCATCCATGAAAAGAACCTCCGGTTCTACCGCCAAGGCGCGCGCAAAACCGACACGCTGTTTCATGCCTCCGGAGAGTTCTTTCGGGTAAGCGGACTCGAACCCCTTCAATCCCACTGAGTCCAGAGCGTGCAGCGCCCGCGGGTGGCGCTCCTCGTGGCTCATGCCCCGCGCCATCAATGGCGCCTCAACGTTGTCCAGAACCGTGAGCCATGGAAACAAGGCGAAGCTCTGGAATACGATCGCCACGTTGGGCTTGCATTCGCGCAGAGGCTTCCCGTGCCAGAAAACCTCTCCCGAGGTGGGAGCCGTCAGTCCCGCCAGGATGCGCAGCAGAGTCGATTTTCCCGACCCGGAGGCCCCCAGAAGCGCAATGATGATATCTGGCTCGAGCGCCAGATTCGTAGGAGCGATGACTTGTACCGTTCTGCCGTCGGGTTGCTGAAAGCTCTTCTCGACGGCCTTGGCCTCAAGAATGGGTTCCTCGGGTACCTCACGCGGGACTGGGGCCGGAGCCGGAGTCGGGGCCGCCGCCGGAGGCGCGGTTGCTTCCTTCACTTCTCGCACTGGCGGGTGGGCCGCCAACTCGTCCATCAAATGCTGCCAGGCTTCTTCCGGGAGTTCATCCAGGAAGCGCATGCGGTCGGCGGTTTCCACCTTATCAATAATGGAGCGGATGTCCTGTGGCGAGCGGGCATGCAGAAGCACGTAGGAGTGATAGTAGGGAAATTGCGGCAACAGCAGGGCTGCAAAACCTGGCTCCAGTTCGCGGAACAGGACCTGTTGCTCGTCGAAGGGGAGGGTCATCAACAGAGCCGCAGCCGTCGTGGGATCAAGCTGCTGCAGGTAGAGGGCGGCCTCAGAGCGCTGCCCGCGCGATAAAGCGTCCCGCAGTTTTTCCGTGACTTGTGAATTCGTCAGCTGATCCATCGTCCCCACCTCTTGGTGCGGTAGGGATACTATAATCTGGTAGTGAGTCTGCAGTCGAAGTCAGCGGTAGATCGTCGCTTAGGACGAGGTTTCTATGGTGCAACCAACCGAACCCGAGTCAGGGCAGCCGGCGCCGGCCGTCGAGCACGTTTCCAGCGCGCACGAACTGTTGCAGGCTTTGCGTAAGAGAATCGGAGAACATCCGGAGCTTGCCGAAGCTATCGTCAAGCTGGAAACGGCTTTAAGTATTCTTACGGTGAAGACCGCGGGGATGCTTTAGATGGGAGTGTCAAACCGCGCGGTAAGCCTTGCAACAACGATGTGCGGCTGAAACTTTTCCCTCTCAATAACTCCAGACGGCGATTTGCAAGTTCAAATGTTCCCGCTAAAGGATGGTTATCATGGCGATCCCGCTTTCCGACGAAATCCGATCTTTGCTCGATGGTCCCAACTTCGCCCACCTTGCCACCCTCATGCCCGATGGCTCTCCACAGAGTGTTCCCGTCTGGGTTGGCCGAGAAGGTAACCGCGTGCTGATTTGTACCGGAGAGAGCTCGCTCAAGGCAAGGAACACGCTGCGTGATCCCCGGGTCTCGCTTTCCATTGTCGATTTCCACGATCCGTATCGCGAAGCCCAACTTCGTGGCCGCGTGATCGAGCGCCGTCCGGATGGCGACTTCAATTACATGGACCCTATCTCGCGCAAGTACACCGGCAAGCCTTTTCCGTTTCGCAGCCCGGAAGGACGAGTGACGCTGGTGATCGAGGTTGAAAAGGCACGCTATAGCAAGCTCCCTTTCGAACCCAGACCCGCTGCGTAAATCGCCAGCTACACCCGGCTAGAGCCAGCCCTTGGCGCGGGCGATTCGCGCGGCCTCTACGCGGTTGGCCGCGCCGAGCTTGCTGATAGCTTCAGAAAGATAATTGCGGACTGTGCCTTCGGAGAGTTTGAGTTCCACAGCAATGTCGCCGCTGGCGCGGCCTTCTCCTGCCAAACGCAGGACCTGTCGTTCGCGATCGGTCAGAGGGTCAGGCTCCGCCCAGGCTTCGGTCGCCAGTTCGGGATCAATCACCCGCAGGCCTTGATTGACGCGACGCACAGCCTCGGCCAGTTCTCGCGCCGGCATATCTTTCAGCAGATATCCGGAAGCGCCGGCTTCAAGCGAACGGCGGAGGTACCCGGCTCGGGCAAAAGTGGTAAGAATGATCACCCGGGTTCCCAGGCGCCGCCGTTGCAGTTCGCCCGCAACGTCCAGGCCGGTCATCTCCGGCATCTCGATATCGGTGATGAAGACGTCAGGCTTATGTTCCAGCACAGCAGCCAGAGCCTCTTTTCCGTTGCGTGACTGCGCGACTACGCCGATGTCACCCTCAATTTCGAGCAGCGCCGCCAGGGCGCCCAGAACCATGACTTGATCCTCCGCGATCACAACGCGAATAGGTTTACGACCGTTCTTCGAGGGCGGGCTCATGCTTGGCATTTTTCTTCCGGCGCAAGCGGAAACTCGATACAGAGCCGGGTCCCAGCTTTGGTGTCGCGCTCCAGAGTTCCACCGAGGGCTTCGACCCGCTCCCGCATGCCGCGCAGTCCGTTTCCCTCGGCCGGAGATCCACCGCAACCATCATCATGAACTTCGAGGCGACAATGGCCATTCACCGGATGCAAACGCAGCAGGCAATTGTGCGCACCGGCATGACGCACTACATTAGTGATCGCTTCTCGCACCACCAGTGCGACCACGCTCTGCTGCGCCGGGGTAAGGGGGATCTCCGCGGACTCAGATTTCACCCTCACCCCCGCCGTCTCCAGAGTGGCTTTCGCCAGCTTCAGTTCTGCCTCGAGGCTGCTGGTACGATATCCGCGGATAGTGTTTCGAACCTCGGCCAGCGCCTGTCGCGAGGTTCGCTCCACATCGCCGATCTCGGCCTTAGCCCGTTCGGGATCTCCGTCGATGAGCTTCCCCGCCAACTCCGACTTTAGGATGATGACAGAAAGAGTGTGGCCCAGAACATCATGCAGATCGCGTGCAATGCGTTCCCGCTCGGCCACCTTGGCCAGGTGCTCGATCTCCTGATTTGCGGCCTTCAGCTTGTAATACATGCGCGTTCGCTGGGCGAAATAAATGTTGGTGCCACCGACAACCGCGGATAGCCCACACGCGTAAAAGGCAAACCATCCGGACAGATGAAGCAGCCAGGTCTCCAACCCCGCTGCCGCGGCAATAACGGCAATGAGCCCCAGCACCTGGGACTCGCTTTCCACCATATAGGGAAGCAGGGCGGCGGCAAAGATGAAGTAGCAGCATGCCCCTACGTTCCACGGTGCGTACAACACGCCCACCAAAACCATGGCCGCCAGGCCCGCCAGTTGCCATGGTTTGCGTTCTGTCCAGATCACCCCGAAATAAAGCACAAGAAATACAACTGTGCCCAGCGCGGTGAACAACCACTCTTTCCGGGTGGCATGTTCAAAGATGGGTTGCAAATAGAAAAACACGAAATAGGCCAGTGGCATGTAGAAGGCCCAGCCGTGTTCCGATTTGTGGGTAACAACCTTCATTTTCGACTACCTGCCGTCATTCCTCTCAACCGGCCCGTTGCGATGCTCTCCCGGCCACATTATTCCACAGGCCAGAATAAGCGAAACCGGCACCAGCAGGAACAGCCACTCGATTTGTCCCCGAAAGGACAGCAGCGCTACTGCCAGACCCACCAGCAACCAGCCTGCGGCACATCCTCGGTTTGTTTTCATAGAGCCTCTTGGTATTAATGCCTCTGAAGACATCCTGCAAGAAACCTGGAACATCAACCAGTGAAGATCATCATCCCCAGCAAGTGACAAATGTCAGCCCTTCCGGCGTCTGCGGAACAGCGGAGATGGCGTGGCTCCGGTATAATCCCAACTTTGGCCGGACGCCGTCGAGATCTTGTGCGCCGGTAAGAGCCAGCATCTTCAAGGTCAACTCAATTGCTTGCGGGCAGGGTGTGATGCGCATACGGGAAGGGGTTCAAGTAGCTGGGATGAGCGATTTAGGCTGCCAGCGCGAGAATAACGAAGACTGCTATTCCTACTGGGAGCCCGCCGATGATGCAGAGTTTGCGCGCAAGGGCAGGTTAGCCATCGTGGCCGATGGCATGGGCGGTCACGAAGGCGGACAAGAGGCCAGCCGCATTGCCGTCGAAACCATCGAGCGGGTCTACTCTGAGCAGGCCGACGGGGAAGCGCAGATGCAACTCCTTGTCGGATTTCGTGAAGCCCACCAACAGATTGTGCGGTTCGCAATGGAGCACCCCGAATTCCGCGGCATGGGGACTACTGCCACCGCGATCGTATTGCTTGGCAACCAGCTCTTCTACGGTCACATCGGAGACAGCCGCCTGTATCGGGTGCATGGGAAACAGATCACCCGCATGACACGGGATCACTCTTATGTAGGCCGACTCTTCGAAAACGGCGTGATCAGCGCCGCGGAGGCGGAAACCCATCCCCAGAGGCACATTCTTACTGCCGCCCTCGGAACTGGGCCGGAATTTACGCCTGACAGCGCACCTCAACCGATCATTCTCGAATCAGGCGATACCCTGGTGTTATGCACGGACGGATTGTGGGGACCGCTTACCGACCGGGAAGTGCAGGAGGCAGTGATCGCGAATCCTCCTATGGAGGCATGTCGCGCTCTGATCGCATTGGCGCGGGAGCGGGGCGGGCCCGACAACATCACGCTGCAAGTGCTGCGTATCGACTGAACGGTCTTTCCTGTTCATCCAAAATGCAAACTCCTGCAGTCTTACACTTGTGTTCGTCTGACGTCTGCCCCGGTAGTTGTCTCATTCGAGAGTACTAAATCCCTTTTTGCTGATTATTGGCGGTGGCAGAACAATTGCAACAGGTCGCCTTGCTCGATAAACCCTATTGAATCTATCGGGTTTATGGTGTAATCTTCGCAACATGAAAATCTCCCAAAAAGGTCTTTACGCTCTGCAAGCCATGATGATGCTGGCCCGCCATTACAACCAGGGGGCCATTCGCATCCGCGATGTCGCCTACGAAGAGGGTCTGCCGGAAAAGTTCCTGGAATTGATTCTGCTGGAGCTGAAGAATGCCCGCATCGTCGAGAGTGTTCGCGGTGCCAAGGGCGGGTACCAGCTGCGGCGCCCTCCCTCTGAGATTCATCTCAGCGAGATTGTCCGGCTCATCGACGGGCCGCTAGCCCCGTTTGGGGATGCCGAGCAGTTGCGCAGCCTGATTGACCGTGATGCCGAGCATCGGGCGCTTTACCAGGTGTTCCTCGATGTTCGCAATGCCGCCGCTCGCATCCTGGAGCACACAACTCTGGCTGACATTGTGGAACCGAAATCCGCCGAGACGAAAAAAGGCCGCCGGAAGAAGAGTGAAGCAGCAGGGGTTTTGCCCATGGTTGTTCACGGCAACCCGCGGGGCAAGGATGAATAAGGGCCTCGCCTCGGTTCTTGGTCTGGTTTTGGTTGCGTGTGGAATTCAAGCATTCGCACAGACGGCCGTTCGGGTCGGGGCGTTTCCCAACATCACGCACGCGCAGGCCATGGTGGGCAAGGCGACCGGGCAGTTTGAAAGAGCTCTAGGATCGGGTGCAAAGGTGGAGTGGACCAGCTTTAACGCCGGGCCGTCAGCGATTGAAGCCTTGTTCGCCGGCGCCATTGATATGACCTATATCGGCCCGAATCCGACCATCAACGGTTACGTGCACTCCAACGGTGAGGCGCTGCGGGTGATTGCCGGGGCGGTGAGCGGCGGCGTGGCCCTGGTGGTCCGCAACGATTCAGGAATCACCAAACCGCAGGATTTTCATGGCAAGAGGGTAGCTTCGCCGCAGCTCGGAAATACCCAGGATGTAGCCTTGCGGGCATGGCTCAAGGCTCAGGGCCTGAAAGCCACTGAAAAAGGAGGCGACGTCCAGGTAATTCCTCTAGCCAATCCGGACCAGTTGACCATGTTCCTGCAGAAACAGCTGGATGCTGCGTGGGCTCCTGAGCCCTGGGCTTCACGCCTGATTCATGAGGGCAACGCGCATCTGTTCCTGGACGAACGCACCTTGTGGCCGAAGGGGCAATTTATTGTCACTAATCTGATCGTGAGTACCAGATTCCTGCGTGAACATCCGGACCTGGTGGAAGAGTGGCTAGCCGCGCATGTGGAACTTACCGATTGGATCAATAGCCATCCGGCCGAGGCGAAAATGATTCTGAATCAGCAAATTCAGAGGGAGACCGGGAAAGCGTTGCCCCCGGTCGTGCTTGATGAGGCCTTCGGCAGGCTGCAGATCACCTACGATCCCATACGCAATTCATTGCTGACTTCCGCACGTTCCGCGTACGAAGCAGGTTTTCTGGGGAAGCAGATGCCCGATCTCTCCGGCTTGTACGACTTGAGCCTGTTGAATCGGGTGCTGAAAGAAAAGGGAAGAGAGACCATCCAATGATTCCGAATTCAGCGCTACAAACGGCTCTTCCTGCAGGTCTCGGACGCCCGGGAGGCGCGAGCCGCGGAAAAATGGCAGGCGCGGCCGTGCTGCCACTGGGCCCATGGGTGACGAATGCAACACCGAGAGTTTCTCTGCACGGAATCTCGTTGAGCTACAAAACCAATGACGGATCCTCGCTGCTGGCTCTGGACAATATTACCCTGCAGGTTTGCGCCGGCGAATTTCTTTGCATCGTCGGGCCGTCGGGTTGCGGCAAGTCGACGTTGCTGCATCTGGTGGCCGGGTTGCAGTCGGCGACGTCAGGGAGGATATTAATCGACGGCAAAACCGTCAAGGGCCCGGGTACCGACCGCATCCTCATTTTTCAGGAGCTTGGCCTTTTTCCCTGGCTCACGGTCGGCGAGAACGTTGAATTTGGAATGAAGATGAAAGAAATCTCCAAGGCCGAACGACGGCAGAAGACTGAATATTATCTGCGCCTGGTGCACCTCGCCCAATTCAAGAACAGTTACACTCACCAGCTTTCAGGCGGGATGCGGCAGCGAGTCGCCCTGGCCCGCGCCCTGGCTTCCGAGCCGGATGTCCTGTTGATGGATGAGCCATTTGCGGCGCTGGACGCGCAAACTCGCGATTTGCTGCACGATGAACTGGAGCGCATCTGGGCCGCAACCGGGCGCACCATCATTTTCGTCACTCACAACGTGCGCGAGGCGGCACGCCTGGGCGACCGCGTAGTATTGCTCACTTTCCGGCCGGGTCGCGTGAAGCAGGAGTACATCATCGATCTGCCTCGGCCACGGCACTTGGAAGATGTAAGCGTTACTCAAACGGCGCGGGCAATTCTGGACAACTTGCGCGAGGAAATCAATAAGTCGATGGAAGCTGAGTACATGCAGCAGGAAGCAGGGGCCATTTAGCCAAATTCCACAGTAAGTTCGAGGAAAAAGTTTATGGATCATCCTAGGAAACTGACCACGCTGGCAATCATGGTTTTCGCCGTTTCGGCGGCCCTTGCCCAACAGTCAACCCCTTCGCCCGGGGCAGGCAGCGACACGACCGCGCCAGCCACAAACACCACCACGGTTCGCGGTTGCCTCCAGGGCTCACGCGGAAACTATGTGCTGGTAGAAGACCGGACCAGTCTCGCGTACGTGCTGAAGGGAGTTGGCAACAAGCTCGACAGCCAACTTAACCAGGAGGTGGAAGTCAGAGGACGGCTGCTGTCAGGCACGATCAAGACGGGTGTGAGACCGGAGAAGGCCGGCAGCAATCCGAGCGACACCGAACATGGCGTGGATGGCGTCCCGTTGCAGGTGACTAACGTGAAGACCGACATCCGGACAATCTCCAAACACTGCAAAGCGGCGGACCAGCAATGACAGCCGGCGGAGAGTTTCGTTGAAGCGGTTTACACAACACGCGATTTTCTATTCGGCCTTGATCGCGATCTGGGTCCTGCTGGCCAAAATGAGGATCTGGCCTCCCTATGTGTTTCCGACTCCGCGAAGTGTTCTGGAGTCGCTGTGGGCGGGCTTCGCCGATCACAGCTTCTGGATCGCGATCGCGGTCAGCATGAAACGGATGCTGCTCGGGTACAGCTTATCTGTGGTCTTGGGGATGGTTCTCGGCTTGGGAGTAGCGAGCAACAAATTTCTGGAAGAGACTATGGGCGGGCTGCTGGTAAGCCTGCAGAGCTTGCCGAGTATCTGCTGGCTGCCGCTCTCGGTGCTGTGGTTCGGCCTGACGGAGAAAGCGATTGTTTTTGTGGTTGTGATGGGATCGTTGCTCTCGGTGACGATCGCCATGGAAACCGGCCGCCAGCAGATGCCGAGGATTTATGGGATGGCAGGACGAAATCTGGGAGCTCGCGGGTTGCGCCTGTTTTGGTACGTGCTGTTTCCCGCCAGCTTGCCCTACATCGTCTCCGGCCTTAAACAGGGATGGGCATTCGCCTGGAGGTCACTGATTTCCGGGGAAATGATTTTTGTGAGTTTAGGACTGGGACAGTTGCTGATGATGGGCCGCGACCTGAATGACATGAGCCAGGTGATCGCGGTCATGATTCTGATCATTGCGATTGGTTATATCGTTGATGGCCTGGTGTTCAAGACCATCGAGCGCCGCCTGCAGCGCAAGTGGGGCCTGGCGCCGGCTACCTGAATACCACTCCGCGGTCTTTCTGGATGATTCCCAGGTGTCTGAAGTACCGTTTGCCCCGGGGTCAATCCTGCTAGTAACACAAGTATGTAGATAGAGTTACTTTACTAAGCTTAGCCGTATCAGTCGCTGGCAAACAAATTTTCACCGCACACTCAAGGAGCATAGACATGCAAGCACGTTCAGGTTGGTTGACTTTGGCGGCGCTCTTCTTCACCCTCGCAGCGTCTGTTTTCGCTCAATCGTCATCGCCAAAAACTACGAAGAAGGCGCCCGCCAAATCTGAGAGCGTCACGGCCAAGGATGTTCAGGAACTCAAGGAGGCCGTTGCCGCTCAGCAGCAGCAGATCCAGCAGCAGAGCCAGCTGGTCGATCAGCTAAGATCTCAGCTCAAGCAATTACTGGATGCAACCCAGCAGGCCAATACTGCGGCGCAGACTGCGCAAAGCACCGTCGATCAAGCCAAAGATGCCGCCGTTCAGGCTCAGCAATTGGCTAGAGACGCCAAGGGAGTGGCTGATCAGGCTTCGAGCGGGGCCACCGAGGTGAAAGGCGAACTGGCCGCGGTCAGCACAAACCAACAGGACACCAATCGCCAACTGGCTGCTTTGGAGGCACTGGTCGGCCGCTTCCGCTTCAGCGGTGACATGCGAGTGCGGGGCGAATCTTACAACCAGACCACCATTCCTGACCGCAATCGCGCCCGCATCCGCGTGCGCTTCGGCCTCGACGGACAGCTGAACGAAGACTTCATCGGAGGCTTCGCGCTGGCCACGGGTTCCATGGGCGATCCGAGCTCAACCAACGAAACCTTAACCAA
>Ga0335078_10007207_pt1 | contig 16489 bp, 13 predicted proteins | sample Lox_Sample_32_FD_206711 | JGI IMG/M metagenome (GOLD analysis project Ga0335078, IMG submission 206711) | Soil microbial communities from Loxahatchee National Wildlife Refuge, Florida, United States - Lox_Sample_3.2 | ecosystem: Environmental > Terrestrial > Soil > Wetlands | place: USA...
TTCGGCCGCGTATCGTGGGCTGGCGCGGAGAATTGCGATCTGCACAACTATCTTCCTGATCGTTATCGAAGCAGTGGGGACGCTAATCCTGAACTTCTTCGGCATCTCTCTGCCGGTTGTGCAGGTGGCCGGTGGCATTACACTCGCCGCAATGGGCTGGAAGTTGCTGAACCAAGAACGGGCCCAGGACGAACAAAAACCACCCGAGGTGGACGGCCCAAACTTGCAATCACTCCAACAGAAGATCTTCTACCCATTCACGTTCCCAATTACCGCCGGACCTGGGAGTATTGTCGTCATGGTGACTTTGAGCGCCCATGCGTCGGGAAGGGGAGTCGTGCCGAGCGTTCTAGCGCATGGGGGAATTGCAATCGCAGTCGTGCTCTTGAGTGTAGGCGTCTACTTCTGCTACGGACACGCGCCGACGATTACGGCACGCATCTCGCCACAAACCGCCCACGGCATCCTTCGGCTTATTGCATTCGTGTTGTTGTGCATCGGCGTGCAGATCACGTCGAATGGGGTCGAAGCTATCGTGAAAACAATGCGTTGAGAGCAGGAACATTTCATCAACACTACCGGTCCGGCACTCGCATCGGACAGTGGAAGAAGGCCTGGGTGGCATTCGCGAAAACCTGACCTATGCGGTCTAATGCTTCGCAGCAACTCGCTGCAATCGCCACGGCTTTGGCGCGGGCACGTCTGGCGGGACCAGCATACGCAAATCAGCCGCGTTATTCGCGACCAATCTTATCTCTGCCTCAATCGAGTCTTCGGAACCGTCAGTGCTCTTGGTGGTAATACGAAGGGTGTCGCCATTCACGCGAGCATCGGTGATCGGGTCAGGATCTTCCGCGTCATTTGCTTCCGCTTTGGTCAGTTCGCCTGCATTGTTTAACTCAATATTGGCATGGCTAACGCTTCCGACCAGTTTGTTCCCATCGATGGCGATGGTCACAGTCAGGAAGGGGCTCCCTCGGAAACTGGCTTTCCAGACACCGACGAATTGCTTTGCATTTGTCGCTGTCGCCGGGGTGAAATGTTGCGCCAAAGCTGAAGCATGGAACAAAACGACCAGTGCCAAACAGCACAGCACTACGATCACGCGACGATTGTGTTCTGGATGGAACATGTTGATCCTCCGCATCGCGGCTCCTTGTCTCGGTGTCGTAGAGTTTACCTGATTCGACAGGTACTGAATGGACTGTTACTGGCCACCGTACTTGGAGCTGAGATAGTCGCCGAGTTCGCGCTCAAAACGACCGTAGTCGAGGTGAAGGACGTCCTGCATGGCCTGTTCGGCGGTTCCACCCTGGGCCATGCGCTCCAACAGGCGGCGAATGTCGGAGGTACCGTAGGTGTCGCGAATGTAGAGCGCGGCGGCGAGTGATTCGTCGTAGGTGACCAGCGCCTCGTCCTTCGAGAACTTCAGGAAGGATCCTTCGAGTGCGTTCAACGGGATCTGCGAATTGTCTTTGTAGATCTGCGCAAGGCGATGGCCACGCACGCCGAGCGAGCGGCCCTCTTCCATTTGCGCAACACCTTCGTTGAGCCACTGCGGACAGCGCCCGGCAGCGGCCTGGTTCACGAAGGAATGGGTTAGCTCGTGCTTGAGGACGCGAGCGAGGTCAGGCGTCATGTAGTCGACGCCGCGAACGGGAATGCGGAGCTTGCCGTCGTTGATGGCGCCGGTCCAGGTGGGAGCCTGGGTCACGTCGAAGAAGGCCTGCTCGGTGTAAAGAATGACCGGAATGTTCTGGTGCGGAATGATGCCGAGTTCACTGCTGAGCTCGTCGTAATCGTGATCGAGCGCACTGACGATCTGCTCGCGAAGCGAATCCTTCACCGCCGAGCCTTCGTAGCGGAGGGTGAAGCGGCCGGTATCGCTCTCAGTAAAGCTGGCTTCGACGGAGAGTTCCCGTTTGACCTTGTCGAGCAGAGCCTGCAATTTCTCGTCGGGGCGGATCTGCAGGGATTTCTCCCAAGGCGCAATGGCTTCGCGGGAGCGATCGGCGGTGAAGTAGGCGTATCCGAGGACAGCCTGCGCGTCGGCCGAGTTAGGAGCAACTTGCGTGGCGTGCTCGGAGTAATTGATGGCCTCACGAGCGCGCCCGGTCTGGATCAGCAACACAGCATATTGGGTAAGGACGACGGCGCTGTCGGGAGCGTACCCTAGCGCGCGTTCGAAGTAGCGGGCGGCGGCTTCGCGGTTGCCCTGTTCGTACTCGAAGCGTCCGGCCATGAAGTATCCGGCGGCCGCAGAGGTGGAATTGCCGGCAGCGTCGAGCTGGTTGAGGACGTCGAGATCCACCTTTCCGTCGTGGACGGCTTTCATCGCCGGATCGTGGATGTTGATGCTGAGGTCTTCGGCGGTCACCGGTTTCGGGGCGACCGGAACGGGCTTGCCCGGCTGTGGAGTCAGGGGAGCAGGCGGAGTAGCTGTGGAATCGTGCGCGGGCGCGGTGGACGTCTCGACTTTGTCTACCAGCGATTTAGGAATACGATAGGTGTTATCGCCAATCTCGTATTCGATCTTGCCGTCCACTTCATGAACGCTATCGGCAACGATGGACTCTCCGCTTTTGAGGCGGATAGTGTCGGCGGAGCAGACCGCGACCGAAACGACCGCGAAGCCGATGAGAAATTTGCGCACAGGCGGGCATTCTAGCAGAGGTAGACGATGCTTTCTGGTAACGGTCGTCGTATGCACGGTTGTCATATTGGGCACGGTGGGCGGCTGGGCGCAGGACGATCCTTCGTTACATAACGCGATGTCGCCGGTGGCGCCTCCCGGTCCGCTGCCAGAGTCGTTTCGGCTAGGCGCGCCACGGGCGCAAGTCGGGCAGAGCGTGCCATCGCCCGCAGCGGTGCTGTACCGGCAACTGCGCGACATTCACCTCGACCCCAAGCAGTTCCACCATATCCGCGATGCGTCGATCGAGAAGGAAGACATTCACATCACGCTTGACGACGGCAACATCTGCTTCACGCAGGCGGTGGACGGACGCATTACTGGGGCATTCTTTGTCGGAGATGGTGAAGTCCTGCTGATCCCACCGGATCGGGTGGAGCGACGCTCGCTTGGACTGTTTACGAAGAGCGCGATCCTGGAAGAAGAGTTCACGTCGGCGTTTTTCCGCTTCAATGGCGACCTGCCAAAAGAGGTAGCGGATTCGCTGCGGCCATCCGACGACGATGCGCAGGCATTCGTCGCGAAGTGGGACGGAACGGTCAACACGCTCGCCGAAGCTGACGCACTGCGGCTGCTGACGTCGTTTTTGAATGGAACCAAGGACGCCAAAGGACGAGTGACGCCGCCGGCCGGTGACGACATGCTGCGCGTGCGTTTCGCCGGCGTACACCTCGGCGTCTTCGACCTGTTCTTCGACACCGGTGTGCGAGAACAAATCAGCGTGGGACAACTGGCGCAGGACAGCGCGGGGAACGGCTACTTCAACATCTGGACCACTTTCCCGATGCGGTCGAAGCGACTGCAAGTGGGACAGCGCCACACCAGCGTGAGAGCCGGCGTGGCCCCGGCAGTGCTGGGATCGACATCGGAAGAAGAGCCCGAAGACCGGCTCCACATTTCGAACTACAAAATCAAGCTGGACGTAAAGCCGCCGACCGATCTCGATGTCGATTGCACTCTGGACGCCGAAGTGGTCGAAGGAGGGGACCGCGTTCTGCTGTTCGAACTTTCGCGTTATCTGAAACTGGCCCGAGTGGAACTTGACGGCAAGCCGATTGATTTCCTGCAAAACGAGGCGCTGGAAGGATCGGCCCTCGCCCGCCGCGGGAACGACCTGGTGGCGGTAGTCTTCGCGCAGAACCTGCAAACCGGGCAGAAGATTCAACTGCGATTCGAATATGCCGGATCGGTGATGTCGGAAGCCGGAGGCGGCTTGCTGTACGTCGGCGCGCGCGGCATCTGGTTCCCGAATCGTGGCGTGTCGATGGCCAACTTCGACCTGGAGTTCACCTACCCGAGTTCCTGGACGCTGGTGGCGACCGGGAAGCAGGTTTCGGATACTGAGCGTGACGGCACGCGGATCACGCACTGGGTCTCGGAGCGTCCCATCCCCATGGCTGGCTTCAACCTGGGTCACTACCGGCGCGCCGAGGCGAAAGGAGCCGTGCCGGTCGAGGTATATGCGGCGGAAGGCGTCGAGGAAGCGATGCAACTGCCGAAGCAGGAGGTCGTGGTAGCGCCGCTGGATCCGCGGGATCGCTCGCACCATCTAACCTTGCCGATACCAACCCCTGAGCCCTCGAGCAATGCACAACTGCTGGCGAACAATGTCGAGAAAGGACTGGAAGCGCTGGCGGAGGAAATGGGCCCCTATCCGTATGGATCGCTGGTTCTGTCACAGATGCCGGGCACGTCCAGCCAGGGCTGGCCCGGGCTGATCTTCCTTTCGAGTTACGCGTTCCTGACGCCCGAGGAGATGGCTCAAACGAAAGTGGGAAGCGCGAACAACCTGCTTTACCAATCGTTGATGCCGCTGCACGAAGCCGCCCACAACTGGTGGGGCGACCTGGTGGTGTGGAAGAGTTACCGAGACCAGTGGCTGGTGGAAGCTCTGGCGAACTACTGTGCGTTGATCGCGATGGAACAGAGCGGGGAAGGCAAGCGGGTGCAAGCTATCCTCAACAGCTATCGTCACCAGTTGCTGGCCACCACTCGCGACGGCAGGATCGTCGCCGACGCGGGACCGGTGACCCTGGGCCTGCGGCTCGACTCTTCTTATTTCCCGAATGGCTACAGTGCGATCAGTTATGGGCGCGGCACGTGGCTGTTCCACATGCTGCGGGAGATGTTCCGAGATGCGTCGCTGACGGACGAAAAGACCAGTTCGCGCAGTGCGAAGGCGTCGCCAGACGAGCTGTTCTTCCGCGTATTGCACGATTTGTGCGAGCAAAACGCGGGCAAACACATCAACAACCGCATCGTGCAGCAGGCGTTCGAGCGGGAACTGCCGGAGTCATTGCGGTACGACGGCAAGAAATCGCTGGACTGGTTCTTCGACGAATGGGTGAACGGGACGGCGATCCCAAAGATTGAAGTGAGCGGCGTCCGGTTCACACCGCGCGCCGGGCGAACCCTGATTACCGGTAAAGTTATGCAGAAGGAAGCGCCGGATGAACTGGTAACTTCGGTTCCGCTCTATGCGGTGACTGCTGGTGGACCGGTGCTGCTGGGCCGCATCTTCGCGGACGGGCCGGAATCGACGTTCCGGCTTACCGGACCTGCCGGCGTGAGGAAGATCGAAGTGGATCCCTACCACACGATCCTGCGGCGCGATTAGTTAGTGGCCGCCGCCCTCGAGAGACTGATGGACCTTCCAGCTGGTCTGGCGAATCTGGTCCACCGCCACGCGGAATTCCGCGAGGACGGATTTTTCCACCAACCCCGCTTCCAGCATCGCTTCGAGCTTCCGCAGTTCCAGGGTGGCGCGCTGCACCTGGCTGGTGACCAGAGCCAGGAATGCTTGATTCTCATGCTGAAGGCGACTCGGACTAATCACTTCACCACCTCAAATTCTGCGGCCGGCGCGAACCTCCAGCCCGCGGAAAACCCCGACAACAAGGCGGCCGACGGCACCACTACCCATCCGACGAGAATCCCGCAGGAATAAGCCAGACTGTTGACCAGTGCACGAGTAGTGACGACATCGACGACGAACAGAGCGAGGAGCATGGCGCAAACCAGGGCTACCGGGCTAATGACCGACTCGACGGCTGCCTTCCGCGAATGCCCAAGCCACTTCGCGAAGCCAGCGCCGAGGGCGCCGATCCAAGGAAGGCAGACGAGGAGACCGAGGTTGAAAACGACGGCGGTGCTGAAATAGCCAGTTGTAACGTTCAAGGTGCGCGGCGAACCGATTCGAAATCCCTGCTCGACGGCCTGAACGAGAAAGCAAAGCACGATGGTCGCGAGAGCCGGGAGGCTGGTTTTCATGATGGGCGATTTCATTTCCCGTTACCTCCCACGACGACGCCGGAGGCGGGATCGAAAAGCAGATCGACCTCAACCTTGCCGTCCAACGGAGCCGACGCGACCCACTTCTTCACTGCCATGCAACTCAATTCGGCCAGCATCGGATTGCCGCCACGAACGGTGGTTTCTTTAACCTTGCCATCGCTGGCGACCGTGACAAGCAGCCTCACGTGGCCGCCGATTTTCAGATTTCGCAGCAACGCCGGATACGAAGGCAGTTCGCTGTGCGTCCAGTGCGCGGTCAGGTCCTCAGCCCGCGCTGGAGCGACCGCTAAACTTGCAGCGATCAGCAGTCCCCACAACATTGATCGCAACCTCATAACTTGCTCCCAGGGACAATTCTGCAAGGACAGTGTCCGAGAGTCCATTGAACTTAGGTAACCAGACAAACCAAAGTAATGAAGATGTGCAGAAGATCACATCGCCAGGAAGGTCCGCCATGCGATGAGCACCGGTAAAGCACAGATCAGCAAGGAAATGCGAGGATTCCGGGCAGAAGTGGAGAGGTTCAGCTATAATGAGAGCCGATTCGCTTCCGGTGCCTGCCGGAAGGTTTGGAAGTCCCGCCGGAGAGGTGGCCGAGTGGCTGAAGGCGGCGGTTTGCTAAACCGTTATAGGGTCAAAAGCTCTATCGGGGGTTCGAATCCCCCCCTCTCCGCCAGATCACCTGAAAACAAAGAACTTACGAACTAAGGTCAGTACTTCTCTGGGACGAAATGCCGTCCTTCGATTGATTTCTGATCGTCGTAGTGTCCCTTGTTGGAGCGCTCGGGCAGATGCACCTTGGGGCGCGGCACCTTCTTATAGGGAATCAAGCTCAGGAAATGCGAGATGCAGTTGAGGCGAGCTTTCTTCTTGTCGTCGGAACGAATGATGAACCACGGAGCAAACTTCGTGTCGGTGGCCTCGAACATCATGTCTCGCGCGCGTGAGTAGTCAAACCAGCGCTTCCACGACTCGACATCCATGGGGCTGAGCTTCCACTGGCGCAAGGGATCCTTGATTCGTGATCCGAAGCGGCGCTCCTGCTCCTTTTGCCCGACTTCCAGCCAATACTTAATGAGGATGATGCCGCCATCGATGATCTGCTTCTCAAAGGTGGGACAGACCTCGAGGAAGCGGCGGTGCTGTTCTTTCGTGCAGAAGCCCATCACGTGTTCGACGCCGGCGCGGTTGTACCAACTGCGATCGAAGATGACGATCTCACCGGCCGCCGGGAAATGCTGGATGTAACGCTGGGAATACATTTGGCTCTTCTCGCGGTCGGAAGGGGCGGGTAAGGCTACCTGGCGAAAAACGCGCGGGCTTACTCGTTCCGTGATCGCGCGGATGGTGCCGCCCTTGCCTGCGGCATCACGCCCCTCGAAAACCACGATGACGCGCAAGCCCGCGTGCTTTACCCACTCCTGCAGCTTGCAAAGCTCTGCCTGTAACCGGCGCAGTTCTTTTTCGTAGGCCTTGTTGGTCAGCTTCTTGTCTTCGTTCCCGTCAGCGGTCTTGTGCTTGTCTTTTGCCATCGTGGCACGCTCCTGATTCGCGGCTTCTACTGCTGCCAACCACCGCCCAAGGAACGATACAACTGCACGTAATTCTGCAGTTCGGCGTTCCACGCCTGCGCCAGCGCCAGTTGGGAATCGAAGTACTGCTGCTGGGTTACCAGAACTTCGAGGAAGCTGGTGGCGCCTCCTGTAAAGCGAACGTTAGCGAGGCGCGCAGTGTCGAAGTACGTTTGCGTCTGCTCTTCGATCTTCATGCGGTACTTGCGGGACTGGGCATATCCGACAAGGCTGTTGGCAACGTCGGTGACCGCAAGCTGGACGGACTGTTGGTAAGCCAGTTCGGCCTCGTCACGTTGCGCCCAAGCGAGGCGGTAGTTCGAACGAATACGGCCTCCCTGGAATAGCGGCTGCGTGACCTGGCCGCCCACGGACCAAAACGTAGCCGGACCCTGCAGGAAGCTGGCGATCGAGGTGCTTTGCGCTCCGAATGAACCGGTGAGTGCAAACTGCGGGAAGAAAGCCGCTTTGGCGACTCCTACGTTCGCGTTTGCGGCGACCAGCACCTGCTCGGCGCGGCGAACATCGGGACGTCTTTCCAGCAGCGCAGACGGGAGGCCGGTGGGAACTTCCGGCATGTGTGGCTGATCGATCAGGTTCGTCCCGCGAGCGATCGGCCCGGGATTTCTTCCGAGAAGAACGCTGATGGCGTTCTCGGTCTGCTCAATCAGTTGCTGGAGGCTGATGATCTGCGCTTCAGCCTGCTCCACCAACAACTGAGCCTGATAAACATCGGTCTGCGGACTCTCGCCGCCCTTGAACTTGATGGTGTTCAAGTTCAGCATCTCCTTATCGCCTTCGAGAGTCTTTTTCGAGTATTCGAGTTGGACGTCGTATTGGCGAAGCAGAAAATACTGGCTGGCAACATCGGTGACAAGTGTGGTCCGGACCACGTCCTGTCCGAACTCGGTTGCCACCAGGTTGGCGCGAGCGGCTTCAGTCGCTCTCCGGTACTGGCCCCAGAAATCGATGATGTAGGACGCCTGAATGGAGAGCGTATCGAAGGTCGGAGAGCCCGGATAAAAGACGGAACGCTGGTTCGAGATGCTGCCGCTGCCACTGACGGCCGGGAGTTGGTCCGCCCGGTGGATTCCTACGATCGCCCGGGCCTGTGCCACGCGCGCCGCCGCGATGCGCAGGTCATAGTTGTTGGTGAGCGCTTCGCGGATGAGGCTCTCGAGGGTTTGATCCTCGAAAACGGTGAACCACTTCATCTCGCCGAAGGATTGCTTGTCCGGCTGCGTCGAGGCTTCCGGCGCGGTACCGCGATAATTGCCGGGAACGGTTACCGGAGGGCGCTTATAGTTCGGACCCACCGTGCATGCCAGCAGCGAGAACAGGAGCGCGACAGCAACGAAGGTACGAATGCGAATCATGCGTGTGCTCCTTTCGAAACGTCGCCGGTCGCCGGTTCGATCTTGCGTTTGTCTCCGCCTATCCACTCACCGAACCGTTCGACCACATCGAAGGAAACAGGGATGAAGAAGATGGCGAGGAACGAAGCCGCAAGCATGCCACCGATCACGCAGGTGCCCAGAACTTGACGGGAGATCGCGCCAGCCCCGGTTGCTGTCCACAACGGAACGCACCCGAGGATGAAGGCAAACGAAGTCATGAGGATAGGTCGCAATCGGAGCTTGGCGCCTGTCAGCGCGGCGTCGATCAAGGTCGAACCTTTCTCGTACTCCATCTTTGCGAACTCGATGATCAAGATGGCGTTCTTCGCGGACAACCCGATCAGCATGACCAGTCCGATCTGCGCGTACACGTTATTCTCGAGCGCGCGGAAGTGCAGACCAGCGAAAGCGCCGGCGACTGCGATGGGCACGCCCAGCAGAACGCCGAAGGGAAGAGTCCAGCTTTCGTATTGCGCGGCCATGATCAGAAACACGACAAAGAATGCCAGCCCGAAGATGGTGGTGGCGGAAACTCCCTGCGCCGCTTTCTGCTCCTGGTACGACATGCCCATATAGTCGAAGCCCATCTGGCTGGGCATCGATGACTTGAACACATCCTCCAAGGCTGCCATGGCCTGCCCGGAGCTGTAGCCTGCCGCAGGGGTGGCATTAATCTGCACGCAGTTGAACAGGTTGTAGCGCATGACGAACTCCGCGCCGCTGCGCGGGTAGGTGCTGGTTAACGTTCGCAAAGGAACCATATCGCCGGTGTTATTCCGGACGTAGAATTTCCCCAGGTTTTCCGCATTGTTTCGGAATTCGCCGTCCGCCTGGACATATACCTGCCATTGCAGGCCGAAGCGGTTAAAGAAGTTGATGAGCGAACCACCCATGAACGTCTGGACGGTTTCGTACAGATTGTTGAGTGGGATTTGCTGAGTCATGGCCTTAGCGTTGTCGACTTTGACGCCAACTTGCGGAACGCCGAACAGCGCTGTCGTCATCACGCTCGCCAGTTCAGGGCGCTTGCGTGCCTCGGCGATGAACTTCTGCGCGTTCTTTCCCAGGAAGTCAACTCCAGCGCCTGACCTGTCCTCGAGTAGGAACGTAACGCCGCCCGATGTGCCGACACCGGGAATCGCAGGGGGAGGAAACGAGAACGCTACACCGGCCGTCACCTGCGACAGTCTTTTCTGGAGCGCTATCTTGATTCCCTGGTAGCTGGTTTCGGGCGTCTTTCGTTCTTCCCACGGCTTCAGCGAGATGAAGTAAAAAGAGCTGTAGGTGGCGTTTACGCCGCTCAACATGCTGTAGCCCATGATGGCGGTTACGTTTTCGACGCCGGGTGTTTCAAGGATGGCTTTCTCTACTTCTTTGGACGCTTCCGACGATCGCTGTCCCGCGTAGATGTAGCCCTGGTCTTCATCGGGCAGGAAGCTCTTCGGAAGCTGCTTGCCGAAAAGTGCCGCTACGAGCACGACCACAGCCAGCAGGATGAAGGCGAAACCGGCCTTGTGAATGAGGTGGCGACACCAGTTCACGTAGCCGTCCGTCGCCGCGCCAAAGACCTTGTTGAACCAGCGGAAGAAGGCGCCCAGCGGTCCGCGCGTCGGCTTTCTCGGTTTCAACAGCATGGCGGAAAGGGCAGGGCTCAAGGTCAGAGCATTGAACGCCGAGAACAGCACGGAAATCGCAATCGTGACAGCAAACTGTTTGTAGAGCTGACCGGTGATTCCGGGAACGAACGCGGTCGGCAGGAAGACCGATGCCAGGATCAGCGCGATCGCGACGACCGGCCCGGAGACTTCTTCCATCGCTTTGACGGTTGCGTCGTGTGGAGTCAATCCGTGCTCGATGTGGTGCTCGACAGCTTCCACAACAACGATGGCGTCGTCGACCACCAGTCCGATGGCCAGCACCAATCCGAAGAGCGACAGCGTGTTGATCGAGAAACCCAGCAGCGGAAAGACAACGAATGTGCCGATCAGTGACACAGGAACCGCGAGCAGCGGAATTAAGGTGGCTCGCCAGTTCTGCAGGAAGAGGAAGACGACGAGGATGACGAGGACCAACGCTTCGACGAGAGTCTTGTAGATCTCGTTGATACCTTCGGTGACCGCAAGCGTCGTGTCGAGCGAGACAGCGTAATCCAGTCCCGGCGGAAATCGTTTCTTCGATTCCTCCATCATCTTAAGGACGTTGTTACGCGTTTCGATGGCGTTGCTGCCCGGGGTGAGGTAAAGCGCGATAGCGCCGGTTGCCTTGCTCGGTTCGATCGGCTTGCCCTCTTCAGGCGCTGTCCCCAACCGTGCCTGGTAGGAGTAGTACTGAGAACCCATCTCCACGCGCGATACATCCTTCAAGCGAAGAATCGACCCATCCGGCAACGCGCGTACGACGATGTTGCCGAATTCCTCGGGTGTGGGGAGCCGTCCCGGTGCGCGTACGTTGTAGGTGAACTGCTGTCCCTGCGGCACCGGCTCTCCGCCGATCTGGCCGGCCGGATTGACCTTGTTTTGCGCCTTGATCGCGTTGGTGATGTCAGAGACCGTTACGCTGAGGCTCGCGAGCTTATCGGGGTTCACCCAGATACGCATGGCGTAAGGCCCTGCCCCAAATATCTGGACTTGTGAAACTCCCTGGACGCGCGTCAGAGCGTACTGCAGATTGATGATGGCGTAGTTTGCGAGGAAGATGTTGTCGTAACCACCATTCGGAGCATACAGGTTCAACAGCATGAACGGAGCGGTTGTGCCCGGCTGCACGATGACGCCCTGCTGTACCACTTCTGTCGGCAACTGCGAATTCGCCTGGCCGGTGCGCATCTGGGCGAGAATCTGGTCGGTGTTGACGTCGGTGCCGAGTTTGTAGTCGATGTACAAACTCATGCCTCCGCCGGAACTGGCGCTCAGCGAATACATGTAGTTCATGCCGCTGACGCCCGACATCTGCTGCTCAATTGGGGTCGCGACCGATTCAGCGATGGTGGTGGAATCGGCACCCGGATAAGTTGCCTTTACCTGGATCATGGGATCGGCGATGTTAGGAAACTGCGTGGTCGGCAAAGTGAAGAGTGAAACGACTCCGACCACGACCATCAGGATCGAAATGACCATCGCCACGATGGGACGGTTGATAAAGAATTTCGCCATGGTCAGTTCCCTTCCCGCGTCTCTGTTTCCGTGAATGGTTTGGGATTGACCACCATGCCGTCCCTTACCCTCTGGAAGCCTTCGGCAATCACCTTCTCCCCCGGTTTTAGGCCATCGGTGATCATCCAGTTCGTTCCGACGCGCTCTCCGACTTTCACGGGGCGGAAAACCGCCTTGTTGTCCGACCCGACCACTACCACTTGGTAAGCGGATTGGACTTCAATCACTGCACGTTGTGGAACCAGCAACGCGGACTTGTTGTCGCCGGTCTTAATGCGAACGCGACCGAACCCGCCGGGGCGAAGAATGGCATCGGGATTTGGGAATTCGGCGGCGAACTGAATGGTTCCCGTCTGGGTGGTAACCTCACGGTTAACCAGAATGATGTAGCCCGGCTTGGGGTAAGGAACTTCGTTGGCCTGAACGAACTCCACGGGTGTAGTGCCTATGCCGCCACTGCGGATGATCGCCGCGATCTTGGAAGCGTTATCCAGGTAAGCGTTCTCGCTGAGAGAGAAATACGCGCGAATCGGATCCACCTTCGAGACCGTGGTCATCTTCGTTGTGGTGCCGACCAGATCGCCCACCTGAGCGTTAGCGATGCCAGCGACACCGTCAACCGGCGAATAGACCTTGGTCCACTCCAGGTTGAGTTGCGCCTGCTCGACCATTGCTTTGGCTGCCTCGACTTGAGCCTTGGCGGCGGCCTGCGCGGCCATATCATTGTCGAGCTGCTTCTGCGGGATGGCATTTTGCGCGGCGAGCGGTGTGTCGCGGACTACATCCGTGTCCGTACGAGAGAGGTTAGCCTGGGTCACCGCCAGTTGCGCTTTCGTCTGGTCAAGCTCAGCCTCAAACGGACGGGGATCGATTTCGAAAAGCAGCTGGCCCTTTTTGACGAAGAATCCTTCTTTATAGTCTTGCTTCAGCAAGTAGCCTTGGACCTTGGGCGTGATCTGGGCATTGGTGTCGCCATTCAACTGCGCCACCCATTCCGAATAGATCGGAACATCCTGCTGAATCACATCAACCACCTGTACGTCGGGGGGCGGCGGCGGAGCCGCGGCTTTCTTGTCTTCGCAGCCAATGAGTAACGATAGCGTTACCAGCAGGACGGCGATGTGGTAGAACGGATGGATTCGGCGACAACCAACTCTGTGTCGAAGCGGGAAGTAAGGTTCCATGGATGGACTCCAGTCGACTCACGAGGCTGTATTGTCAGCTCCTGAGAAGCGGTTTCATTGTTTGCCTCCGATGCGTGGTGTGCCACTAGCAGAATTCCTAGTAAGTCGCACTAGTTCATGCCATAGGCGCAAGCACACAACGAGAATTCGTTTTGTATTCACTTGTCTGCGAGAACAAAGAAGCGAAAAGCAGAAGACGTGCGAAGACACGGCAAGTCACCCGGAGCAGCAAGAACGGCCATGGCGAGCTCCGGGCTTCCTATTTCGTTGAGAGCGTTATTTCGAATCTGGAGGAGCCGCCTGTTTGCGCAGGATCGGCAACTCGTGGCTGTTACCCAAGATGTCGTTGAACTTCAGGGTCTTTCCTTGCACGAGCACAGGTCCGTCCACACCGGTGCGATACTGCGGGTCAGTGCTCCCCGGAGGCGCGGTGTACAGGACCACGTAGATGGTGTTCCCAACTTTTATGGAAATGTCGTATTGCTTGCCTGAAACATTCTTTGCCGCGGGTTGATGCGCCTTTACCTCAACAACGGTTCCGACCTGGTACGCAGGCTTGGCAGCGTCAGAAGGTTTTGCGGAACTTGACTGAGCAAAGGATTGAAAAGCTCCCACAGCGCAAAGCAACGCGACTGTACCCACGATCAGGGCAAGTCTTGCGGAATTGGTCCGAAACATGAGTCCTCCTCAACAAATGGGAATTAGCAAACTCCAGCTTCTTCTTATGGACTAACAATCTCCAAACGAGATATCCAGGGCGCGGGCGACTACGACGCCCTCGCCGTCGGGCGGCACCAGCCGCAATTTGGCAACAGCCTGTTCCAACGGGACAAAGTCGAAGCGCGGTAGGTTGAGCGCCACCATTACTCCGTTCATACCTTTCGAAAGTGCATAAACCGCTCCTGCCCCGAACGAGACACCCAGGTTTCTATCGAGAGCGGTCGGCGACCCACCACGTAAGAGGTGGCCGAGCACGACGCAGCGACTTTCCTGGCCGGTAAGTTCCTGCAGTTGAGCGGCGACGTTTTCTCCGATTCCACCTAACCGCTCTGCCCTGCCAATCTCGCGGCTCTTCACGGTCACCTCGCCGCCGGACGGCTTCGCGCCTTCGGCGACCACGACGATCGAGTAGGGCTTCCCTTCCGCGCGTTTCTGTTTCAGGTGCGCCGCCAGCTTTTCGATGGCGTACGGGATTTCCGGAATGAGGATGCCATCCGCTCGGCCCGCCAGCCCGCAATGGAGAGCGATCCATCCGGCGTACCGGCCCATGACCTCCACGACCATGATCCGCTGGTGCGAAAGCGCAGTGCTGTGCAGGCGATCGATGCATTCGGTGGCAAACGAAACTGCGGTGTTGAACCCAAAGGTCGTCATCGTGGAGTCGAGATCGTTGTCGATGGTCTTCGGCACTCCCACGACGCAGAGGCCCTTCTTCTGAAGTCCTTGGGCAATCGTCAGACTTCCATCGCCGCCCACGGCGATCAGCGCATCGATCTTGTTGCTTCTGAAATACTGGATCAGCGCATCGGAACAGTCAGTTTCGCGCGAGGTTCCATCGGCGCTCGTAACGACACGCCGGAAGGGATTGCCACGGTTGGTGGTTCCGAGAATCGTGCCACCAAGATGTGAGATCTCACGCACCGTCGAGCGATGCAGTTCGAAGACGCCGCCGTGCGGATAACGCTGTGGTTCCAGAATGCCGTCGTAGCCGTCGCGGATACCCAAAATGTCCCAACCGAGGCGGCGAGCCGCGTACACTGCCCCGTGAATAACTGCGTTAAGGCCGGGCGCATCGCCGCCGCCGGTATTGATCGCGATTCTCTTGAACGCTGTGTCCATAGCTTCTGCCGATGAGTGAGGGTAAGTTCCCAAGAGGCGTGTGGGAACTGCGAAAAGTAATAGTCAACCCTATTGATTACCTGTTCGAGCAGGGACGAAATTCACTAGTAGTTTCAGCAGTTGCCACAATCCCGAGCAATCGATGTGATAAGCGGGAGGTTCCGCGAGGTGCCGCGGGTTGGTGTGCCTGATTGTAACGGGTGCGTGAGAGTCGTTTAGCGATGAGCGGGAGTTTCGTGCCGCTGGTTGATTTGTCGCCCTTCCCGGCGCCAGAAGGCGCAACCCGGACCTATCACTCGATGATCAAGCTCTTGGGCAAGTTCCGCATGTCTGATGAGATTCTCGAACTGCATAGATTCGTCAGTACATCGAGGGGACAGGACCGGGACGAAGTTGTGTTCAGCTGGCAAGGAAAGGAAGCCACACTAGCTTTTGGAGGCATTGGAAAAGACTAAAGGAGTTCGTATGAACCGAAGGGTGGTAAGGACACTGGAAGTAACTTTGACGCTGTTCGTGCTTCTCACCGGAGAGGCGCTGGCGCAAACTCCAAAGGAGCAGGCATGGCAAATCCTTCAGGGCGCAGCCGCGAGTGCGAAAGCTGAGACACGCGCCAACAACGCACGTGCGCTGGGGCTCGTCACCAATGATCCGAAGGCGGCGGAGCTCCTCGAAAGCGCACTCAAAGATAAGGATTCGAGCGTCAGAGCTGCCGCAGCTACTTCCCTGGGTATCATCAAATCGAAAAGCTCGATCCCGAAATTGATTGCGGCCGCACAGAGCGATACTGACGGAGCTGTCGTAATGGCGATCGCCAGGGCGTTGATCCAGATGGGCGAGAACCAGGGATACGCCGTGTATTACGCCATTGTCACCGGCGAAATGAAATCGGGAAAAGGGCTGATCGCTTCCCAACAGAAGATGATGAGCGACATGCTCAAGAATCCCAAGAGCCTGGCCAATGAGGCTTTCCAGCAGGGCATGGGATTTGTGCCGTTCGGGGGACTGGCGCTGGGAGCGTTCCAAGCTGTGCGCAGCACCGGCAAGAACGACGTCCTGGTAAAGGCCGCAGCAGTTCGAACGCTTGGAGGCGATCCTGACCCACGCTCGGAGAAAGCTCTGGTAACGGCGACGTCAGACAAGGAATGGGTCGTGAGGGCCGCAGCATTCGATGCGCTCGCGCGCAGGGGTAACAGCGCGGTCGTCGCCGACATAGTGAATGGGTTAACCGACAGCCAGGAAGTTGTGAAGTTGACCGCTGCGGCTGCGATCGTTTGCTTATCACACGCGTGATGGGTTCGACGATTTCCAATGTCGCGGCTGAGGAATCGCTGATGAGGAATGTCAATCCAAGAGGCTTTTC
>Ga0335078_10007208_pt1 | contig 16488 bp, 11 predicted proteins | sample Lox_Sample_32_FD_206711 | JGI IMG/M metagenome (GOLD analysis project Ga0335078, IMG submission 206711) | Soil microbial communities from Loxahatchee National Wildlife Refuge, Florida, United States - Lox_Sample_3.2 | ecosystem: Environmental > Terrestrial > Soil > Wetlands | place: USA...
GTAATCTCTATGCGCTGGATGCGAACAATCAGGGAGCGCTCTTATGGACGTTTACAACCGGGAGCGCCGTGGCATCCTCGCCAACGGTGCTGAACGGAATTGTCTATTTCGGCTCGGATGATTTCAATGTCTATGCTGTAGATGCCACCACGGGGACTCTGGTGTGGAAATACAAAACCGCCGGGGCGGTTACATCATCTCCAGCAATTTCTGGCGGCCAAGTTTTTGTTACTTCGGAGGATTCCAACCTTTACGCCTTGAATGCCAGCACCGGAACACTCGATTGGAAGTTCAAAGCCGGCGCCGGAATTGGTTCAACTCCTGCCGTCTCGAGCGGTTTGGTCATCTTCGGCTCAAATGACGACAACGTTTATGCAATTAACCACAGCACGGGGGCCGAGGTGTGGAAATTTCCCACCAACGGTGCGGTGACGTCCTCGCCCGCCGTTGCGAATGGGATCGTTTATGTTGGATCCGATGATTCGAATCTCTACGCGATTACCGCGACCACCGGCAACTTGGCATGGAAGTTCACCAGCGGCAGCGCCGTCTCGTCCTCGCCCGCTGTCGCCAATGGAGTGGTATATGTCGGTTCCTTTGATAAACATGTTTATGCCTTAAATGCCGGTACCGGGGTACAACTCTGGAGCTTTACTACCGGCAGCGCGGTAACCTCATCCCCGATTATCGCCAATGGCATCGTTTACGTTGGCTCAAACGATACCAACGTTTATTCGTTTGCCTTGCCTTGAGAAAATGCCGATATTTCGGCGGAGTTGCCCCTGTATTGTGAGACGTTTTTCTCACGAATGAGCCCGGGAAAGACTGCTTGGCGCAAGTCGGCCCACGGAATGGAACTTACATTCTGGCGGTTCGCTATCTAACAAACAGCTCGGGTTTGACTTCCCTTACTATCCGAAATAGCATTCATTTCGATCATATCAGTGCTCGCGACTTACCAAAGGGGCTGTAGCTCAGGCCAGAGAAATCGCTTCCGAAGAACCACGGGCTTGCCTCCTCTGAGGCATCGCCGGAGGAGTCGGTGAAGATCGTACTGGTTCACAACACCTATCAGCAGCCCGGGGGCGAAGATGTCATCTTTGAGCAGGAATGCGGAATGCTCAAAAAGGCCGGGCATCAGGTGGTCACGTATTGTCGCAGTAACTGGGAAGTCGACCGCTATCCGGGCGTAAAGCGGGTGCTGCTGGCAAAGCGCGCCGTCTGGGCTTCGGAGATCCGGCGCGATTTTTCGGAGCTACTCAGGCGTGAAAAGCCGGACGTTGTTCATGTTCATAACACGTTCGTCATGATTTCCCCTTCCATTTACTCTGCCTGCGCCGAGGCAAACATTCCGGTGGTGCAGACTCTTCACAACTACCGCCTGCTCTGTCCGGCGGCAACGTTCTTTCGCGACGGGCGCGTTTGCGAAGAGTGTCTCGAGACGTTGTGGCGCAGCGTCGAGCATGCCTGTTATCACGATTCGCATGCCGCGACTTCGGTGGTTGCGCTGATGCTGAAAGCGCACCGCCTGCGCCAAACCTGGACGCGCGAGATTTCTTGTTTCGTTGCCCTCAGCCAATTTGCCCGCAATAAATTCATCCAGGCCGGATTGCCTTCCGAAAGGATTGTGGTAAAACCGAACTTCGTTGATCCCGATCCGGCTGGACGCACCAGCGTGGGCGATTTCGCCCTGTTCGTAGGCCGGCTCTCTCCTACCAAACGCTTACAGACGATGCTGCAAGCATGGAAGCGTCTGAGTATTCCCATTCCATTAGTGGTCATTGGCGGGGGCGCCGATCGCGCTGTATTAGAAGCCGAAGCGGCGGAGGCCAAGCTGTCCAATGTTGTGTTCAAAGGCCAGCTTTCCAGGCAGGACACACTGGCGGCCCTCAACAAAGCGCGCTTCCTCGTGTTCGCCAGCGAATGGTATGAAAATTTTCCAGTCACGCTGGTTGAGTCCTTCGGATGCAGCACACCCGTGATCTGTAGCCGGATGGGAGTAATGCAGGAAATCGTCGAAGACGGTCGTACCGGAATTCAATTCAACCCCGGCGATGCCGAAGATCTTGCGAGCAAAGTCGAGTGGGCATGGGCTCACCCCGAAGAAATGACGGCGATGGGGAATGCCGCTCGTATCGAATACGAAACCAAGTACACCGCTGAACGAAATTATCCGATGCTTATGCAGATTTACGAACGGGCCATTCAGCGACACTAGCCGCCGGCGTGCGCGGCCTCTTGGCTTTTCTGCATCCACTTCCAAGCCGTTTCCACAACGTGGTCGATCGAACGGCTCGCCTTCCAGTGCAGCAACTTTTCAGCGCGGCTAGGATCCGCCACCAGGCTTGGGGGATCTCCCGGACGTCTTCCCACAATTCGCACCGGAACTTCCCGGCCCGACACTCGCTTCACGCTGTCCAGGACTTCTCGTACTGAGTAGCCTCGCCCGGTTCCAAGGTTCACGGCAAAAGAGCCTCCACGATCCAGGTGTTCGAGCGCCAAGACGTGCGCGTCGGCCAGGTCATTCACGTGAACGTAGTCTCGAACGCACGTTCCGTCCGGCGTGGGATAGTCCGTTCCGTACAAATCCATCGGCGGCGCAGTGCCCATTACTGCCTGCATCGCCCTCGGAATCAGGTGCGTTTCCGGATCGTGCCATTCGCCGACTTCGCCATCCTCATCAGCCCCAGCCGCATTGAAATAGCGCAAGCTCGCATAACGCATGGAATAGGCGCGATCGTACGATTCGAGCGCCCGCTCAAAAAACATTTTGCTGATCCCGTACGGATTCACCGGTTGCCGGGGGTTTTCCTCCGAGATCGGAATTTTCTCCGGTACTCCATAAACCGCGCAGGTGGAAGAGAAGATCACTTTCCGGATGCCAGAATCCACGCACGCGTTCAGCAGTGCCAACCCGCCTTCGACATTGTTGGCGAAATATTTTCGAGGATTCTCGACTGACTCGCCCACGTAAGCGAAGGCCGCAAAGTGCATCACGGCGTCCATTGCAGGCAGCACTCGGGTGAGCATCATCGAATCGTGAATGTCTCCCTTGACGAACTCGAAACCGCGGGTAAACGAAGCGTGACCGGTAGACAGGTTGTCATAGATGACTACCTCGTGCGCGCGCCGGCGCAAGGTTCTCGCTGCGTGGCTGCCGATATATCCCGCACCCCCGACGACAAGCACTCTCACTGACTTTCGCTCCTAAGGTTGGGTCGCTCAAACTCTATCAGGCTGAGTGCTGAAATGTAAGCGACCAATCAGACCATTTTGGCCCGTAAATCATTGTTGGCGCTGGTATCTAAGTTGTAAGTATTCTTTGCAGAATCCTGGGTATCTTCTGCGTCGGCTCCGCATCTAAAGATGTATGAATCGCGACCCTCTGTTCAACGAACAATATCGTGTCGTTGCAGTTGATGATCGCAGCCTGGTCTTGCGAGGTACTCATAGCGGGGAGCTGGTTACCTTGCGGAATGCGCGCCCCGAAATCCTGTTCAGTCCCGAAGAGTTTACCGTCGGTAAGCTGGTCGCCTTGAGCGATCCGACATCCGGATTGATCCAGTGAACGGCGGCGGAGCTCCTGCCTTTACACCGTCCCTTCTAACCTGCTAACATCGTTACCGTTACTAGACAACGAGAAATCAGACAGGAGTGCACCAGAGTAGTGCTAGCCAGAGAACACAAAAGGTCCCTCATCGACCAATACCGCACGCATCCTACCGACACCGGCAGTCCAGAAGTTCAAATTGCTTTGCTCAGTGAGCGCATTGGTCAGTTGACGGAACACTTCAAGTCGCACCAGAAAGATCATGGCTCGCGCCGCGGTCTGCTCATGCTGGTCAGCAAACGGCGTCGTTTGCTTGACTACCTGAAAACCTACGATTCCGAGCGCTATAAGAATGTCGTCTCTAAGCTCGGCCTGCGCAAGTAGCGACTTGCCGAGTCCCTACCTTTTATTTGCGTGTCCCAAGTTTCGCTTTTTGGAAACTGGCCCTCCCTTTCGCCTTTTTCGAAGGGCGAAGTCCGAAACTCCAAATTCTGCTTTTGCCATCCAGTATCCCTTTTTGAGCGCTCCTGGCGTCTTCTCTGGCTCAGATTCTCGACACTATTTCTCTCTCCTGTCCAAAGGAATGAACTATGAAACAAGAAGTATCAGTTGACCTCTCCGGCGGTAAGCGAATCTCTTTTGAAACTGGCAGTTTAGCCAAACAGGCGCACGGCGCCGTGGTGGTTCGTACCGGCGATAATGTCATTCTGGCCACCGCCGTGGCCAATCCCGATCCGCGCGAGGGCATTGATTTCTTTCCCCTGACCGTGGACTACCGCGAATATACCTACGCCGGCGGCCGTATCCCCGGCGGATTCATCAAGCGCGAAGGCCGTCCGAGCGAACGTGAGATTCTGACCAGCCGCCAGATCGATCGTCCCATTCGACCTCTGTTTCCCGAAGGATTTCGCAATGAAACTCAGGTGATCGCTTTCGTTCTGTCTGCGGATACAGAAAACGATCCGGACGTGGCCGCGATCAACGGCGCTTCCGCGGCTCTGACAATTTCCGACATTCCGTTCCAAGGTCCAGTGGGGGCTGTCCGCGTGGGCCTGGTAAACGGACAGTTTGTTGTTAACCCGACTTACAGCGAGATGCGCGACAGCTTGCTCAACATCATGGTTGTTGGCACCGCAGACGGCATCGTGATGATCGAGTCGGGCGCGAAGGAAGTGAAAGAAGAAACTGTCGTCGATGCGATTGAATTCGCGCATACCGAGATCAAAAAGATTTGCGCGCAAATCAATACTCTTCGCGACAAGGCAGGGAAGCCGAAGCGCGCGGTAGCTCCGCCCGAGTTTGATCAGTCGTACTACGACGATCTCAGGAAGCGGATCGGAACCGATCTCACGGACCGGCTCGATACCGAGAAGCACCCCAAGGCCGAAAGCTACAACCTGGTTCGTGAACTGAAAAAGTCCCTGATTGCTGCCGTTCCGGAAGACGACGAGGACGCTCAAAGCAAACTCAAGGAGTATTACGAGATCTTGCGGGAACGTATTTTCCGCGAGCAGGTTCTCGGACAGCGCCGTCGCCCAGATGGCCGCGCGTTCGATCAGATTCGTCCAATTTCGATCGAGGTCGGCGTGTTGCCGCGCACTCACGGTTCGGCGATCTTCACCCGTGGCGAAACCCAGGCGTTGGTCACCACCACGCTCGGCACCAGCGACGACATGCAGCGGCTCGAGGTTTTCGAGGGAGAAGCCAAGAAGCGCTTCATGTTGCACTACAATTTCCCACCATTCAGCGTGGGAGAAGTCTCGTTCCTTCGGGGCGCCGGCCGTCGAGAGATCGGTCATGGAGCCCTCGCGGAGCGTGCCGTTTCGACAGTTCTGCCGCCCGAAGAAAAGTGGCCTTATGCCATGCGCGTTGTTTCCGACATTCTGGAATCCAATGGCTCTTCCTCGATGGCTACCGTTTGCGGAGCTTCGCTCTCGCTGATGGATGCAGGCGTTCCCCTAAAGTCGCCTGTAGCCGGCGTGGCGATGGGACTCGTAAAAGAGGGCGACAATTACGCCATCCTTACCGACATCGCGGGTGCGGAAGACCACTACGGAGACATGGACTTCAAAGTTGCTGGCACGAAGGATGGTATTACCGCCCTGCAGATGGATATCAAGGTCATGGGCATTACGCCGCAGATCATGCGGGAGGCTCTGGCCCAGGCGCAGCGTGGCCGTCTGTTCATTCTCGACAAGATGGTGGAAGCGATCTCTGCCCCGCGTGAGAAGGTTTCCGCGTACGCGCCGCGTATCTACACCCTGCAGATTCCGGTCGATAAGATTCGCGATGTCATCGGACCCGGTGGCAAGATGATCCGTAGCATCATCGAACAGACGGGAGTCAAGATCGACGTCGAAGATTCCGGCAAAGTGAATGTGGCGTCGAACGACGAAGCCTCGGCCAACAAAGCTCTGCAGATCATTCGCGATCTCACCGCCACTGCTGAGGTAGGGAAGACTTACCTCGGCAAAGTCACTCGGCTTGCGGATTTTGGAGCATTCGTCGAAATCATCCCCGGAACCGAAGGTCTCCTGCACATCAGCGAGGTCGCCGAACATCGCATCCGCGACGTTCGCGACGAACTCAAAGAAGGCGATCAGGTCCTGGTGAAAGTCCTAGCCGTGGAAGGCAATCGCATTCGTCTCTCCCGCAAGGCCGTTCTGAAAGAGCAGCGAGCCAAGATGGGCGGAGGTACTGGCGAAGGTGGAGGCGAGAATCACGGGGAGGCCGTACCTGCTGGAACTCCTTCTCTGACGATCGAGGGTGGGGGCGATTTTGAAGAAGAAGAAGGTGAGCCAAACTTCAATCGTGACGAAGTACAGCCCGTAGGCGGAGATCGCGGCGGAGATCGCGGCGGCGATCGAGGTGGTGATCGCGGCCGTGGTGGACGGCCCGGAGGCGGAGGCGGCGGGCGTCGCCGTCATCGCGGCGGACGCGGCGGCGGTGGCCATGGCGGTCACGGCGGCCACACTGGCGGTCATGGCGGCGGGGGGCGACACTAGACTTCAATTCCCGAGCCAGTGAGCAACCCGCGCTGGCTCGGGAGCTATTCACCGGCAATCGAGCCGTAGCCCTGAACCTACTCTTACTGGCTCAACCACTTAGCCCCATCCACCACCCCAAAATCACCGCTAAACCCTGATTTTCACCCTTTTATTGGGTTCTTGCTGCGCTTCTGCTGCGAGTCCACTAGGCTATTTTCAGCGAACTCTAGGGGTATGTACTCACCATACTGCTCCGGGGTGAAGGTCAAAAACTAGGATTTCAGTAAGGGCGTAGCCTGCTACGCCTTACAGGTTTGGTGTAGGAACCCAGGGACCGGCAAAGCCGAACTCCCAGCAGTGGAAAGCGAGAGGAAATGCATAAGCCTATTAAGTATGTTGAGAAAGCTGTGACTGTAGCCGCGAAGGGAGTCTGGTTCGGATTCGAGCGGCTCAATCGCATCAAGCCCAATCCTTCTCCCACGCCGAAGTGGTCCGACAAGCCGCTCCTGAAATCCTACGAGAAGTCCAAGCCGCCTCTTGGTTGGCCTCGGAGCACCGACTCGCTTTGTCCGCGCTGCGTGCCCGAAATCCGCCAGCAGATTCTCGACGGCAAGTTGCCGTACGAAGTTCTGCTCAATGAAAAAGTCGGCGAAGTTAAAGCCCAGATCATTGAGCGCGACGGCAAGATCCTGATGGTAAAAGATTGCCCCAAGCACGGGCACTTTGAAGATGTCATGTCCGTTGACACCGAATTCACTGAGCATCTGGAACAAGTTTTCCCCGGCCGCGACATCCGCGCCCACGCCGACGAGCACCTCCATCACCACGGCTCCAGCACGATCAAGTATGGTCGTGGATCCGTGTTGACCATCGACCTTACCAACCGCTGCAACATGATGTGCGATCCCTGCTTCATGGACGCCAACCAGGTAGGCTTTGTGCATGAGCTGACTTGGGAAGAAATCAAGCAGATGCTGGATAACGCCATCACCATCAAGCCGCGGCGTCAGATGAGCGTCCAGTTCTCCGGTGGCGAGCCGACCTTGTCCCCGTACTTCCTGGACGCTGTCCGCTACGCCCGCGAGGTGGGTTACAACTCTGTTCAAGCAGCGACGAACGGAATTGAATTCGCCAAGAGCTTTGAGTTCGCCCAGCAGGCTGCTGAAGCCGGATTGCGTTATGCGTACTTACAGTTCGACGGAATCGGCAACGCAGCCAATGCTCACCGCAAGGTCGGCAACCTGTTCGATGTGAAGCTCAAGGCGATCGACAATCTGCACAAGGCCGGTGTCGAAATCGTTCCGGTCATCACGATCGTCAACGGAATTAATAACGAGCAGGTCGGGCGCATCATTCAGTTCGCGCTCGACAATCCCAAGAAGATCGGCTTCTTGTCGTTCCAGCCGGTTAGTTTCACGGGCCGCGATGAAGCGATCACCGACGAGCGCCGGGAAGCGCAGCGCTACACGCTGTCTCACTTGGCCCACGACGTGAAGAACCAGACCGGTCTTGGCCAGCCCGCCCGCGATTGGTTCCCGATCAGCTTCATGGGAACGTTCTCCGATTGGGCCGACCTGATGCACGCGCAGGATGCAAACAACAACTGGGGCCAGCTCTCTTGCGGCTGTCACCCGAACTGCGGTACCGGCATGGCCGTGATGATCGACAAGGAGACTAAAGAGTCGGTGCCGGTAACGGCGTTCCTCCATGGTGATCAATTGGCAAAAGACATTGCGAAGGTGAACGACGCGGCGAGAGGAAAATTTCTCACTAGCCTCGGCATGGCCCTGTGTCTGATGAAGAACTACGATCCCTTTCAGTCGCCCACGCATTTCAAACTGGCGGATCTCCTGCAGAAGTTCGACAAGAACTACAACGTGACCGGACGTAATTATGGCAAGGTCGGTCCGGACCGCACCTTGGAGGACGTCATGAAGCGCCGCAAAGACCGCTGGAACTTCCTGTTTATCGCAGGCATGTGGTTCCAGGATCTCTTCAACTACGATTTCCGGCGCACCGAGCAGTGCATCATTCCGTACGCTACCCAGGAAGGCGAAATTTCCTTCTGTGCCTACAATACCGGCGTGGGCTGGCGGAACATCATCGAGAAGATGCACATGACCGCGACCCTCACCAAGTGGTACGAGGAGCACGGGCGGCATGAAATCTTCGCTGGTGGGAAGAACGTGAAGATGGAGTCGAACGACCACTCGCTGGTCCTGCGCGATGGCATCGTCACGGAAGAAGAACAGCGCGACTTGGATAAGCTTGGAATCGCGAAGAACGCCCGGGAAGAGAAGATTCGCGCACGCGATGCGAAGCTGAAGAACGATCCCGCATACAACGCGCGTATGGCTGCCTTGTATCGCGAGGTCGTTCTCAAAGAGAAACAACCGGTTTCCGAAAACGGGTTCATTCCGTTGGGCGCGTTAGTGAAGCCCGCAAACGTCAATGGCAACGAAACTCAAGCACCGAAGCCCGAAGTTGAAGTCGGCGAGCCGGTCGCCGGCGACTAGTGTAGTTCTAAACCCGTAATTCTATGAGGGCCGTCCAACGGCCCTCGATTTGTCTATGGCAAAGGCCAAGGCCAACGAGAAGAAGGGGCACGGTCACAGCACTCGCTGGGTTCGCATGCAGAGGAATTACTGCTTTGCATGCGGCAAGAACAACGCTGAGGGCATGCGCCTGCGCTTCACCTATGACGAAGACCGCGATTGCTTCGTATGCCGCTTTCGGCTAAGCAAGCGCTACACTGGCCCGCCAGGTCACGCCCATGGAGGAATTATCGCTACCATCCTCGATGAAGCCATGGGCAAGGTCAACAAGTTGCGGCATGTCGTCGCGCTCACCTCTACAATGACAGTGGATTTTCTGAAGCCTGTGCCGTTGAACAAGCCGCTTCGGGTCGAATCGAGAGAAGTTCGGGTTCGCGGCCGTTATCACACGAACGCCGCCGAGATTCTCAACCAGCAAGGCCAGGTCTTAGCCCGCAGCAAGGCCCTGTTTATCGCGATCGATCCTCATCGTATGTTCGCCAAATTCGTCGAGAGATAACCGTGAATCTGGCGGACCACCACTCAGCGATGACCCTTTCGCCGCGAGCGTGGGGCCGAAGCCTTGACTCTTAGTCGTTGCGGAGCTCGAACCGTTCCAGGCTGGTTCGCAGGCTTCGACGGCGTCGGCACCGCAGAGGGCTCGGGCTTGGGCGTGTCTCGCAGTTCGCGCACCATCGCCAGCCGCTTGTAGGGATCTTTCTCGGTCATTGCATCGACAAAGAGCTGGAGCCAGTTCTTGGGAGTTGTGCTCATAAGTAAGTTGGTGGACACGCCCGGCTTTTCGCGGGGCGAACCCGGGTTCAGAATTCTTGCTATATATACAGAGATGCAATCTGCTCGCAAAGGTTGCGATGTTGACTAAGAGTCACGTTGTCAATAGGTTAAGCGTGTGCAGCTTGATGTTGCGGTTGGCTGCTGTCGATATTCGAGTGCGAATTCCGCAAAACCCTGCCTATCCGCCTGCCATCCAAAACGCGTAATTCAGTGAAGTCCAGTGCTCAACGGTGCCCATGGTCAAAGAAGACAAGCACGAGCTTTCGCTCTTGTTCGTTGACGATGAAGACAACATCCGGCTAACACTTCCACCCATCATCGAACGCTTCGGATTCAAGGTCACCGTTGCCGCCTCTGTACCAGAGGCTCTAAGTTTGATCGGGGAGCGAAAATTCGATGTTCTTATCGCCGATTTGAACATCGGTCATCCGGGCGACGGCTTCGCCGTGGTCAGCGCGATGCGAAGCACGCAGCCTAACGCGGTTCGTTTTATTCTGACTGGTTATCCGGCATTCGACTCGGCTCTCGAGGCCATCCGGCAGCAGGTCGACGATTTCTTTGTCAAGCCAACCGACACCGCCGACATGGTTCAGCGCATTCGGGCCAAGCTCGGAAAAAGGACCCCGGCTGAACTCTTGCCCTCAAAACGCCTTCCTGACGTCATCGAGAACAATCGCCCAGCGCTGGTCGAACATTTTCTCTCTCTGTGTCAGGAAGATACTGAGATTTGTTCGATAATTCTTTCCGATGAAGAAAGAACCGATCACATTCCCCGGTTGCTTGAGGTTGCCGTTCGCGTCGCGCGCGACGGGGACATCGGTGGCGAGGACAGGGAAGCCTCCGCAGCACATGGGCGCACCCGGCGACGGCAGGGATATTCCATCCCGCTTCTGATCCGTGATTCGCGACTATTGAAACGGTCGGTGGCGAGCTGCCTGCAGAGCCACCTGCTCGAAATCAACATCAGCTATTTGATTCGGGATCTCATGGCCGTGTTCGGCACCATCGACACGCTGCTGGAAGAATCCTCGGAAGCCTTTTTGAGCGAACCGGAAACGTCGAGCCTGCGCACCGCGGGCAAGAAAAGAAGAACTGGATAGCCCTCAGCAACTCTTAGTGGAGGGTTGCTTGGTTCCGGAGAATAGAAAAGGGCGCGCGGTTCGGCACGCCCAATTTCATTCCAATGAGATTCAGTTATCGTCCACCGAAGCTATAGCCGATCGAAGCACCGTAGCGCACCACTGTGCCCGAACTGAACTCCACATTGTTGTGGATGAAATAGACTCGGACTTCCGGTCGAATGAAGGCGTCATGCCAGAAGTAGGCACGAATGCCGCCACCTACGTCAGCATCGAAATGGTTGCTGCTGGTGTAATTGGTGTATCCAGCAAACGGGCTGTAGTTAATCGTGCCGTAGAAGCGGGTGTCCACGGCGCCGATACCGCCGATCAGTTCTGCGCCGACGTTTTTGGTGAAGCGGCTGGCATAAATCGCATTGATATTCCAGAAAATCGGCCGATACGGCTGCAAACCATAAAGTCCCTGGCTGGCTTTCCAGTTGATTTCTCCTTCGACTCCCAAGTGCCTGTGAAGGATAAGATCTGCGCTGAATCCGGGGTAAAGTCCGCCCTTCAGACTGGGAAAAGTGCAGGTCCCACCGATTACCGGACAAGCTCCGGTGCTGGCAGCTGAGGAACTCACCGTGCCAAAGCCAAATGCGGCGTCGAATCCCTGGCCAAAAGCGTCGCTTACGGTGACAGCGAACAGTAGCGCAATGCTAATTAGTGTTAGTTTTCTCAATGTTTTCTCCGAACGATGTAAGAATTGGATGTGAGCCGGGGGCAGCGAAGTTGTGTGCTGCCGGATTGCGGTGCCACGAATATCACTAGCCGCTTCACTTACGACCGGGAACGCTTCTCTCATGATGAACTTGCGTTTTGACCCTGTAAAGTTGCAGGGCTGGCGCGAATATGAGTCGTTACTAGATGAGAAATTAAACCCCCCTGACCCCAAAAGTTGCGCGGGATGTTGCATTTACAAAAGGTTACTTTAGTTACCTATGTCATCTTGGCGAATTCCTCGCCTTCAAATACCTTAACAAAACAATCCCCATGAGTTTTTTAGAGAAGTTGCCGACTGCCCTCACCGTCGCGGTGCTGGTCGGAATTTTTACTGGGCTTAAGCGCCATAGCCACTCGGCGCGGCTTCGCCTGTGGCAGATCGCCTGGTTCCTCGTTTTTGCCCACTTCGTGACCCAGATGTTTGAACCGACCAGCGGGGATGTAAGCCCGTGGCTGGCAGCCCTCGACTTGTGTTCTTTGGAAGCTTCAGCCGTAGCGTTTGTGGTCTCGGTTTCGGCGGTGGCCGAAGATTCCTTCAAGCGGAAAACCATGCTGGCGGTCACCGGTATTCCGTCGCTCGCCTATGCGGCGTTGGCTTGCTTTGACGTGCAGTCGCGCTGGCCATATGTCGCCAGCCTGTTTGCCGCCTTTACGGGCGGCATTCTGTTCCTTGTTTGGATCCGCCGAAGCTTCTCCAGATATGTCGTGTTGTTGACCCTGGGAGGCATCCTCGTCGGTTTTTGGGCGATCCGCGCCGCAGTACACGGCTCCTACGAGGAAGGGCTGACCGCGCTTTTGGGGTTGGGTTTTGGTCTGCCGGGAATCTTTATCTGTCGCAACTATTGGCGGCCTTCGCCGGGCATTCTTACGGTAGCCGCCGGTTTTTTCTGCTGGGGGGCGGTTTTCCCGATTGGCATGCTGTTGGCCCATGTGGCGCCCAATGTCCATGTTCCCCCTGAGCTGTGGAACGCTCCAAAGCTCTTCGTCGCATTCGGCATGATCTTGACGATCGTGGAGGATAAGTCTGAATCGATCGAAATCATGCAGCGAAAGGAACGCTCGCTGAATAATCAGCTCGAACGTTTCTCGGCCATTACATCACGCCTGCTGACCGGCGCGACCGTCGACATGTTGTGCGATGACATTGCATCCGCCATCACTGAAGTCACAAATTTCCGCGCCGCCTCGATCCATCTCGATAATGCCGCCCACGGCCTGCGAGTCGCCAGTGTTAGCGGAATGGCTCCAACCGCACTCGCTGCTCTTCGCAGTCAATCGGCCCGTTGCACCACCGAAAACATCAGAGATTTCTGCTCGCGTGGACACCAAGTCGGCGCAAACTCTTTTCGCCTTTCGGATAACGAAGCCGCCCAATGCGCACCAGTGAAAAGCACGCTTACGTACCGTCCCAATCCGTACTGGAACACCGGGGATGAGCTGTTAGTACCTCTCCGTTCGGCGAGGGGAAGTTATCTCGGGTGCATCGCGCTGCACGACCCGCGGGATGTCACGGCAGTCAACGCCCATGAGCTTTCCCGCATTGAATTGCTAGCGGCGGATCTCTCGGTGGCGCTGGAATTGAAATCCCTACAAAGTCAACTCGTCCGCTCCGAAAAGCTTGCGGCGCTCGGCCAATTGGTCGCCGGCGTCGCACACGAGTTGAATAACCCAATTACAGCCGTGATGGGCTACGGCGACCTGCTGAGCGAAGAAGTGACCTCGCCCTCGATGCGCGAAAAACTCGACAAGCTGGTCAACGAGGGCCGGCGCATGAAGAAGATCGTCGAAAATCTTCTCCGCTTTTCTCGCCAGCGAGCGGTGGATCGGCAAGCCGTTGACTTGAAGTCCGTGGTTCACGACGTGCTCGCTCTTCGCGAATACTACGTCCGCACCCATGGCCTCGATGTGGTCGTTGACATCCGGTCGGACCTGCCGAAGGTTGCCGTCGACGAAGATCAGTTCAAACAGATCCTTCTCAACCTGATCAACAATGCCATAGATTCAGTCGAGATCGAGCGCGAGTTGAAGCGCATTACTATCCGTGCATTCCGCGTCGGGAACCGAGCAATACTGGAAGTCGAAGATACGGGCGCCGGTTTCGCCGATGTCAACCGGGCCCTTGACCCCTTTTACACCACCAAACCAGTCGGGAAGGGAACCGGGCTCGGGCTCAGTATTTGCTATGGAATTGTCCGCGAACACGATGGCGAAATCCGCCTCGAAAACCTGGAGCCGCATGGTGCCCGGGTGACAGTCGAATTGCCGGTCAGCGATCCGGCTGTGCTACGCGCCATGGCGGGGAAGATCGGATAAGCTACTGAGGATCCGGGTTTTCTTTCAGCTGCAGCAAGTCCCATTTATTTCCGTACAAATCTTCGAAGACTGCAACCGTGCCGTAGGATTCGTTCCGGGGTTCCTCGCGGAATTTGACGCCGCGTTTCCGGAAAACCTCATAGTCTCGCCAGAAATCATCGGTATGGAGAAAGAGGAATACGCGGCCGCCAGTTTGATTTCCAATCCGGCCATCTTGTTCGGAGTTGACGGCTCGGGCAAGCAATAAGCTTGTCCCTTGCGAATTCGGCGGACGCACCAGAACCCAGCGTTTACCGTTGCCCAGGGGAGTGTCTTCGATCAGAGTGAACCCGAGAATGCCGGTGAAAAAGGCAATTGCCTCGTCGTAATTACGAACCACCACTGAGACGTAACCGAGTGTTTGAGGCATCGCTTTCGGGAAAGCTTAACAAAACAATGATTCCGAGTTCGAATGGCAATCCTGAATGGGCCCGTCCTGGTATCCGACTTTTCTGCCGCGGCAGCGGTATACTTGAGCTACAATTCCTGACTGTTCTTAGAGGGGGCATCCAGCTTCTCAGTCGCGCTGCGGTAATCGAGGCGCGAAATTCTGATCAAAACGCGTTCAATATATCGAATCATTTGAGTAGCCAAGGAGGGTAAAGATGGCAACAGCTCTGAAGATCGCTCCACCAGATGACAAAGTAAACAGCTTTGTTTCCAGAAAACATCAGATGATGATCAATGGTAAGTGGGTCGATTCTGCATCGGGGAAGCGTTTTCCGACCTACAACCCGGCAACCGGCGAGGTCATGGCCGAAGTCGCCGAAGGCGATGTCGAGGATATCAATCGTGCTGTGAAAGCGGCTCGCGAAGCTTTCGAAAACGGACCATGGCGCAAGATGACAGCTTCCGAGCGCGGCCGCCTAATTTGGAAGCTGGCCGATCTGCTCGAAGAGAACACCGAAGAATTTGCCGAAATCGAGAGTCTGGACAACGGCAAGCCGCTGAAGATTGCCCGCGCTGCCGACGTCCCGCTTGCGGTCGATCTGTTCCGCTACATGGCGGGCTGGGCAACCAAGATCGAAGGCAACACCATTCCAATCTCCGTGCCCTACACGCCGGGCGCGAAATATCTTGCCTACACATTGCGCGAACCCGTGGGCGTCGTCGGCCAGATCATTCCCTGGAACTTCCCGCTGCTGATGGCTGCCTGGAAGCTCGGTCCTGCGCTGACTACCGGCAACACCATCGTCCTGAAGCCGGCCGAGCAGACGCCTCTTTCCGCGCTGCGTCTCGGCGAGCTCATTCAGGAAGCTGGCTTCCCGGATGGCGTTGTGAACATCGTTCCGGGGTACGGTGAGACCGCAGGCGCTGCGCTCTCCGCACATCCCGATGTCGATAAGGTTGCCTTTACGGGATCGACCGAAGTTGGCAGGCTGATCTTGAAGGCGGCAACCGGGAACCTGAAGAAGGTTTCGCTCGAGCTCGGTGGCAAGTCGCCCAACGTCGTCTTCGCCGATACCGATCTCGATACCGCGATCAACGGCGCGGCGAGCGCCATCTTCTTCAACCACGGACAATGCTGCTGCGCGGGTTCGCGGCTCTTTGTCGAAAACAAGGTTTTCGATGAGGTTGTCGAGGGCGTGTCCAAAAAGGCGGAGAAGATTCGCCTCGGCCCCGGCTTTGAATCGACCACCGACATGGGACCGCTGGTGTCGAAGGAACAGCTCGAGCGGGTCTGCGGCTATCTGGAATCGGGTGTCGCAGAAGGCGCGAAGGCCGTTACTGGCGGAAGCCGTCACGGCGAGCAAGGTTACTTCGTGAAGCCGACTGTGCTCGTAAACACAAACGACAACATGAAAGTGGTTCGCGAGGAAATCTTCGGGCCCGTGGTCACAGTGATGCCGTTCAAAGATCCGGGCGAACTGGTTCCCAAGGCCAACGACTCAGAATACGGACTGGCCGCCGGGATCTGGACCAAGGACATCCAGAAGGCACATCGCGTCGCAGCCCAACTGCGCGCTGGCACCGTGTGGATCAACTGCTACAACATCTTCGACGCAGCGTTACCGTTCGGCGGATACAAGCAGTCCGGATGGGGCCGCGAGATGGGCCACGAGGTGCTGGAGCAGTACACCGAAGTCAAAGCAGTTTGCGCAGCGCTCTAAACTGCAGATTGTTTAAGTCACGGCCAGGCGAAAGCCTGGCCGCTTTTCTTGCCCCGAATCACCACACCCTGCAAGCATTTGCGTGAACCATCGGTTGTCCAGCATGGCAGCCGAAGGCATGAGCGAATTCCGACATGTTACTCACCACGTTGTTCACCCGGTAATGTTCGAGAGAGTGTCCTTGGGTCACGACAAGCGTCCGTGCCGCCTCCGGCCGGTAATCGCCGCACCAGACATTCGCATAAGCCAGGAAGAAGTTTTGCAATTCGGTGAGGCCATCGCCAGCTTGGCTGTCCAGATCCTTGCCCTGCGATTTCA
>Ga0335078_10007209_pt1 | contig 16486 bp, 13 predicted proteins | sample Lox_Sample_32_FD_206711 | JGI IMG/M metagenome (GOLD analysis project Ga0335078, IMG submission 206711) | Soil microbial communities from Loxahatchee National Wildlife Refuge, Florida, United States - Lox_Sample_3.2 | ecosystem: Environmental > Terrestrial > Soil > Wetlands | place: USA...
TCCACACCACCGCGCGCCAAGCCGAAATTTCTCACTACAACGTCCAGCCCATGATTAACGTCTACGCCGCCGTGGATGGCCGCGACCTCGGCGCCGTCTCCGACGAAGTTCTCAAGCGCGTCGCCGCTGTGAAAAACGAACTGCCCCGCGGCAGCCACATCGAAGTCCGCGGCCAGGTGCAAACCATGCGCACCTCGTTCCGCGGCCTCCGCTATGGCCTCATCGGCGCCATCGTTCTGGCTTACCTGCTTATCGTCGTCAACTTCCAGTCCTGGCTCGATCCCTTCATCATCATCACCGCTTTGCCCGGCGCGCTCGCCGGCATCTGCTGGTTCCTGCTGCTCACGCACACCACTCTCAGCGTCCCCTCTCTCACCGGCGCCATCATGTGTATGGGTGTGGCCACCGCCAACAGCATTCTGATGGTCTCTTTTGCGCGCGAACAAATGACCGAAGGCAAATCCGCGCGCGAAGCCGCCCTGCAAGCCGGCTTCGTGCGTATCCGGCCCGTCATCATGACTGCCATGGCCATGATTATCGGCATGGTGCCCATGGCCACCGGCCTCGGCGAAGGCGGCGAGCAGAACGCCCCGCTCGGCCGCGCCGTCATTGGCGGCCTCATCTTCGCCACGTTCGCGACTTTGTTTTTTGTTCCGTGCGTCTTCTCGATGATTCACGGACGGCGCGAGCGCCGCAGGCACCGCGGCGAGTCGCCCGCGCTGGCTTGAAGCAAGAAATATTCTGGCCGCATCTTGCGGAGTAGGGGAAAATGAAGGAAGGCGAACCTCAGATGCAACCGCAGCAGGAAGGGCAACAACCCGCAAAAGGCGCGAGCCTGTTCAAGTTTCTTATTCTCGCCGCCATCGTCCTGGTCATCCTGGGCGCCTTCACCCTGTTTCAGCGCCGTTCGCAATACCAGGCCCTCGCCGAAGAAACCGAAGCTCGCGCCATCTCCACTGTCGCCGTTATTCATCCCTCCGCCGAAGCCTCTCAGGAAGACCTCGTTCTTCCCGGAACCATGCAGGCCTACGTCGAATCGCCCATCTACGCGCGCACCAACGGCTATCTCAAAAACTGGTACCACGACATCGGCGCTCGCGTCGCCAAAGGCGAGCTTCTCGCGGACATTGACACTCCCGAAGTAGATCAGCAGCTGTACCAGGCGCGCGCCGACCTCAACACCGCCGAAGCCAACGCCAATCTTTCCAAGATCACCGCCGCCCGCTACCAGGATCTGCTTAAGACCGACGGCGTCTCCAAACAGGAAGTGGATAACGCCGTCGGCGATCTCGAAGCCAAAAACGCCACCGTCAAATCTTCCGAGGCCAACGTTCGCCGCCTCGAAGAACTCGAATCCTTCAAGCACGTCTACGCGCCCTTCGGCGGCGTCATCACCCGGCGCAACATTGACATCGGAACGCTCATCAACGCCGGCAACGGTGGCACGCAGCAAGAGCTTTTCACGCTCGCCCAGACCGACCCCATCCGCGTCTACCTCAACGTTCCGGAAACGTACGCTCCTTCCGTTCGCGCCGGCCTCGGTGCTTTTCTCGAACTCACGCAGTATCCCGGCCAGACCTTCCAGGGCAAAGTCGTGCGCACCGCGGAAGCCATCGACCTCAATTCCAGGACGCTTTTGACCGAAGTGGACGTGCCCAATAAAAGCGCGCAGCTCTTTCCCGGCGGCTATGCTCAGGTTCACCTACAGGTCAAGGTCGGCGCCTCTCGTGTGCAGGTGCCCGTCAACGCCCTCCTCTTCCGCGCGGAAGGCCTGCGCGCCGTCGTCGTAGGCTCCGATCACAAAGTCCATCTCCGTCAGTTGGTCATCGGCCGCGACTATGGCACCAGCCTCGAGGTCCTCCAGGGCGTCCAACCCACCGATTGGATCGTCCTGAATCCTCCCGACTCCATTGACGAAGGTCAGGAAGTCCACGTCAAGGAAATCACGCAAACCGCTCCGCAGCCGCAGCCCAACGCTTCTCCTGCGCCTGCACCAACCGCTCCCGCGCAGAGCGCTCCAGCTGCCCCTGCACCTTCGGGAGGCAGGTAGTAGTAATGGCGCGACGGAAACTCCTCAGCTCTCTGTTACCCGCGGTGGTCATCGCCGTTTTCTCGGCAGGTTGCACCGTCGGGCCGAACTATCAGCGCGCCTCCGCCCCCGTTCCCGCAAAATGGGATGTGTCCGAGCCGTGGCGCGAAGGCGCCCCGAAAGACGCCGCCCCCAAAGGCGAATGGTGGGCTGTTTTTCACGACGACGACCTGAGCGCCCTCGAAAAAGAGGCTCTAGCCGCCAACCAAACCCTGCAATCCGCAATCGCCAACTACAATGAGTCGCGCGCCCTCACTGCTCTGCAAGTGGCTACGATCTTTCCGACCTTCGGCGTCGCTCCCAGTGCCGAGCGCCAGCGCCTCTCCGGCAACCGCCCCTCCAGTGGGGCCCCGTTCCAGCTTCAACCCGTAACGCAAAACTCCTACTCCCTGCCCTTCACCGCCAGCTACGAAGTTGACCTTTTCGGCCAACGCCGCCGCACCATCGAATCCGCCCAGGCCTCCTACCAGGCCAGCGCCGCCAGCCTCGAAAACGTCCGCCTCGTCATCACCGCCGACCTCGCCGGTGACTACTTCACGCTCCGCCAGCTAGATAGCGAACTGGGCATTCTCAACCGCACCGTCCAAACTCTCCAGCGCGGCCTCGAACTCGTGGACTCCCGCCACAAAGGCGGCCTCGCCTCCGGTCTCGACGTCGCTCAGGAAGAAACGCTTCTGCAAACCACGCGCACGCAAGCCACGCTCCTCTTGCAACAGCGCAAGCAAACCGAAGACGCCATTGCTGTCCTCGTCGGCAAACCCGCTCCCGACTTCCACATTCCCAACAAAGAGCTGAACGCCGAGCCGCCGCCTCTCGATCTCGGCCTTCCTTCGGACTTGCTCGAGCGCCGCCCGGACATCGCCCAGGCCGAACGTCAAATGGCCTCCGCCAACGCGCAAATCGGCGTCGCCAAAGCCGCCTACTACCCTTCCCTCAATTTGTTTGCACAAGGCGGCTGGCAATCGGCGGATATTCTCAAGCTCGCCAATGTGGCCAGCACCTTCTGGGCCGTCGGCGCCAACGTCGCCGAGGCCATCTTCACCGGCGGAGCCCGTCGCGCCCAGGTCGAGGTCGCCAAGGCCGGCTACGACGCAACTGTCGCCAACTATCGCCAATCCGTCTTAGGCGCGTTTCAGGAAGTTCAGGACGACGTCAACGGCCTGATCGTCCTTCAACAGGCCCGCGAAACCCAGCAACTCGCCGTAGACGCCGCCCGCCGCACTCTGGATCTTTCCGAGGATCGCTATAAAGGTGGCCTCGTCAGCTACCTCGATGTCGTCACCGCCCAGCAGAATCTGCTCAACAACGAGCAAGAATCCGCGGTCATCCAGGGCCAGCGCCTCGTCACCAGCGTTCTCTTAGTCAAGGCTCTCGGCGGTGGCTGGGACGCCTCCAGCCTCGCCGCCGTCCAAGTCAAACCCAAAACCAAAGACCTCGTCGCCCCGTAGCCGGGTCTTTGGACTGCGGCGGTTCTGCTGCGGCTTTCTGTTCACAAGGACGCCACCCACAATCACGCTGCATAATGCCTCGCTTGGGTTTCCACCCTAGTTCCCCGATCCCGCGCGTATCCCCTCGCCCGCCTGCCTCGGACTCCCCGGCGCGGGCAGCGCCTCACTCTTCTTCTCTGGCTCCACATCTGGGCAGAAATTCGGCGTGTTTTGCAGTTCAGGATATTCTTTGCAGAGCTGCTTGATGATGTCCGGAATATTCTCCATCGCCACGTGCTGCCCCGCCCGGCTCATATCGCCCATAAAGTCGCCCATCACCTCATTAAAATGCTGCCCAGCCGGTGTCGCATAAAACTGCGTTACCGCCTTCACGTCCTCGTCCGAAAAATATTTCGCATAGATGGTGACGATCTGCTCCGTGAACTCGTCCGTCTGCAACAGCGCCAGCAGCTTCGCAATGTAAGCGTCTACGATCTTTTCGCGGCTCGGTGTATTCGGCAATGACGACAGCAGCACCGGACGCATCGGCTCAAAAATCTTCTGGCCGCTCTCCGTCGTCTTGTCCTTGAAGTGTGTCACTTCCAATAGGTGCAAAATGTCCGCCTTCAGTTGCGCGTCCAGCGGCGGTCCCGCCGGCGCTGCGGACGCGTCCTGGTTCAGCGCGTAAATCACGTCAATCGTCGTGTCCACCTCCACCGGCTCGCCATTCAACAGCGTCGGCTTGTACATCCACTTCTTCACCGCGTCCAGCGCCGATTGCACCAGCAGCGGATGCCCCGATATCACTTCTAGTTGCAGCACCGAGCCGTCTTTCCCGATGATCGCGTGCAGCCGCACCGTGCCCTGGATTCGCGTCTCCCTCGCCAGCGGCGGATATTCCGGGGTGACCCGCGTAATCAGATTCGCCGTCGCCACGTTGCCGCCTATCTTGATCCGCATCGGCCGCTTGGCTGGCGCCTCGCTCTGCCCCGCCCCAGCGTCTTGCGGTGCCGGCAAAGCTCTGGCGATCCCCGGAATCAAAAGCACCAGCATCGCCCAACTCAGTTTCATGGTGTCCCCTCTACCCTTGCCCATACCATTTCTCACCGGAGCCAGCCCGGCGCTGGCGCTTCCCGCGCTATTTTCCACCGCAGGAAGCCGTGCCCTGGCGCTTCTCGCCGCACGCCACTCAGCTTCTCACGCCCCGCTCCGGCAAATCATTAAATTTTGCATCGCTCCGCCACTCCACATTTTACTTGACTAGTTCCTAACCACTGCAGTATACTTTTCTCGTAGAAAAGTGCGCCTCGCCGCCCGGCGGGGTGTTCGTGTTTTAGGCCCCCGTGGCACAGGCTTCAGCCTGTGCTCTTGTTCTTCTCGTAGCTGTAATTACATGCACCGGGCATTGGCCCGGCTTTTCGATCCTCGGCAAATCTCAAATCTCAATCTAAGGAGCATCTCTATGTCTTCGCTACATCCACAGGACCGCGTGTCCTTGTGTCGGTTCACCTTCTCCGACGGCCGCCGCTGCCGCACGCCCCGCGCCGCCGGCCATCCGGACTTCTGTCATTACCACGCCGAAAAGGACGCTCGCGACCGCACCGCCGCCCAGCTTGGCGACGATTTCGCCGCGCTCTTCTCCGGCACCTACATCTCCGCGTGCGACCTCAGCGCCGCTCTCGCTCGCCTCCTGGCTGCCGTCGCTCGCGGCCACGTCAGACCCCGCACCGCTCGCACCCTCGCTTTCCTCACGCAAACCCTTCTCCAGTCCATCCGCCTCTCGCAACACGAGTTCATCACCACCTTCGGCAACAACGCCTGGCGCCAAGCCATCGGCGGCTCCGTCAACCACAACATCCGCTATCTCCGCGATCTCTCCCAACCGAAATCCGCCGCCGCACCGCAAACCACCCAGCCCCAACCACAACCACAACCCCAAGCGCAATCCGCGCCCGAATCCGCCGCAAACACAACCGCGGCGCCTGCGCCTCCACCCGCTCCGCCTAAGCCCATGCCGCCGAAGTCGGCCCGCGCACATCGTAATGGGCGACTCGCAGGTCAGCCGTTCGCGACGCCCGTGCAAGCAGAACGCCTCGCCGCTAAGCAACAACGCGCTGGAGCGTCTCCCGCCGACCCTCGCCATCAGCCTCCCATAACTCCCGCAGAATCAACACCTACGCAGCCCGTCCAAAGCTACTGATTCTAGAAGGCTTACAAAATCCCTAAGCCCTTTAGATGCAACACTTACAAAATTCCAGGAGGTGCCCCGCCAACTGCGCGATAGTCAGCTCATCACCGCGAAGTCCTCTCCAGCGCCTGCAGCCGCGGTCTTCAGACCGCGGGGTTTCCGCATGATCCTGCGTCAACCGCGTTCTGCTTCTCGGCCGAGCACCATTTATGAGATGGCCAGATAGGCTCTAGTCGGCAGTCCGTCCGCAGCCCTGCTATCGCACCCACGCTCGAAGACCGCCTGCTTAGATCGCGCGCGCCATCCTCTTCTTGATCCTAGCGATCTGCGCTTCGTCGCGCTTGTAAAACGTCCACTGCTTGATGCGTTTCGCCCGGACGAGTCCGGCCCGCTGCAAGATCTTCAAATGTTCGCTGGCGGTCGGCTGGCTGACGCGCAGCTTCTTGGCGATAAACACTCCGCACACGCCGTCGCGCACCAGGTCTCCGTCCACCTGCGGCGGAAAGTGCCTTCGCGGACGCTTCAGCCAGTTCAGTATTTGCAGCCGCTTGCCATTGGACAGGGCCGCCAGCGCGCCTTCAAGATTCATATAGACAATTAGCCAAATCCCTAAGTACAATAACACATGTACTGAATACCAGGAACGGAATTGTTGCGCCGCTTCCTTCCATCACAAGACTAGGGACCATGCCATGAATCCTGCCGGCACGTCATCTGAGATCACTATCGACCGCGAACGCATCATAGCCACCGAAAAGCTCATTCGCCCGCACCTCCGCCGCACCCCGCTTCTCGCATCCAGCGGCGCGGAATTCGGCCTCGGCTCTTTCCCAGTGACTTTCAAACTCGAACTGCTCCAGCACTCCGGCTCCTTCAAAGCGCGCGGCGCCTTCGCCAACTTGCTTCTCCGCAACGTTCCGCCGGCCGGTGTCGTGGCCGCTTCCGGCGGCAATCATGGCGCGGCCGTTGCCTACGCGGCGAAAAAGCTCGGCATCCCCGCAAAGATCTTTGTCCCCACCGTGGCCTCGCCGGAAAAAATCGAACGCATCCGCGGCTACGGCGCGCAGCTTGTTGTCACTGGCGAGCGCTACGCCGAATCCCTCGCTGCCAGCGAAGCTTGGGTCGCGCAATCCGGCGCTCTTCCCGTCCACGCCTACGACCAGCCCGAAACGCTCCTCGGCCAGGGCTCCGCCGGTGTCGAACTCGAAGAGCAATGCCCGCAAATTGACACCTTGCTCGTCGCCGTCGGCGGTGGCGGCCTCATCGGCGGCGTCGCCGCCTGGTATGCCGGCCGCATCAAGATTGTCGCCGTCGAACCCGAAGCGGCTCCCACTCTCCATCTCGCTTTGCAGGCAGGCCGTCCCGTGGACAGCCCCGCTGGCGGCATCGCCGCCGATTCGCTCGCTCCCAAGCGCGTCGGCGAACTGATGTTCCCCATCGCGCAAAAATTTGTGAGCAGCGTCGTGCTCGTCAGCGATGACGCCATCCTGCAAGCGCAGCAAGCGCTCTGGAAGTTTCTGCGCATTGTCGCCGAACCAGGCGGCGCCGCGGCCTTTGCCGCGCTTGCTTCCGGACGCTACACGCCGAAGACCGGCGAGCGTGTTGGCGTTCTCGTGTGCGGAGGAAATACCAGCGCTGTCCATTTCGCCGCAGCAGCGCCTTCCGCAGATTCAAGCAAAAAGAACTCGTCCGAGCCGGCCGCCGTTGTCACCCAATCCAACTAAGGAACCACGCGTGTCCGTCTACGAAAAACTTCGTACGCTGAATGTCACTCTGCCGGAAACGACGCCGCCCGCCGCTGCGTTTGTGCCTTTCGTCCGCGCCGGCAATCTCCTTTTCCTCTCCGGCCACATCGCCAGAAAAAACGGCAAGCCCTGGACGGGAAAACTCGGCGCCGAGCTGGACACCGCCCAGGGCAAAGAAGCCGCACGTGGCATCGCCATCGAATTGCTGGCCACGCTGCACGCCGCCACCGGCGACCTCGACAAAATCGCCCGCATCGTTAAACTCCTCGTGCTCGTCAACAGCACGCCGCAATTCACCGAACAGCATCTCGTCGCCAACGGCGCCTCCGAGTTGTTTGTGGAAGTCTTCGGCGAGCGCGGCCCGCACGCCCGCAGCGCCTTCGGCATCGCGCAAATCCCGCTAGGCTCCTGCGTTGAAATCGAACTCATCGCCGAACTGCAATGAGGTAGACCGCGCAGCGTGCACTTGTGCGCCGCTTGCGATGAATATGTTCTGAGCTGCAACGGAGACGATGAAAGCGCCGCGTAGTCTTCAGGCTTCAAATGTCCAGCGGGCGCCGGCCATGGTGCGCTCGATGGGAATGGTCACTAGGGTGGATGGATTCTCTTTGAAGGGATCGCGTCCCAGCACCAGCAGATCGGCCAGTTTGCCGGCTTCGATCGAGCCTTTCAGATTTTCTTCATAAGAAGCGTACGCCCCGTTCAGCGTACCGACGCGAATCGCTTCCTCAATCGTGATGCGCTGCTTTGGTCCCCAGACATTCCCTTTCATGTCCGTGCGCGTGACCTCGGATTGCAGCGCCATCATCGGCTCGAAGGGTCCCGGGGGATAATCGGAAGCCTGCGTGGGGCGAATCCCCGCATCCAGGAAACTGCGCAGCGCGAACATGCGATTCAGGCGCTCCTGGCCGTAGTAGCGCATCTTTTCGCCGTGGTAATACACGTAGGTCGAGAAGGGCGTGGGAATCGCGCCGAGCGCGTGGATGCGCGCAATCAAATCATCGTTAACTACCGTGCAATGCTCCAGCCGAAAACGTGGATCGTGCCGGGGCGACTCACGTTGCAAGCGCTCGTAGACCCGCAGCGTGGTATCAATGCCCACGTCACCGTTCGCGTGCGTGCCGATTTGCCAGCCGGCCAGATGCGCCTTGCGCCCGTTGGTGTACAGCTCGTCTTCCGTCATCACCAAAATACCGTAATCGTTGGGCCGCCCTTCGTAAGGCGCCGAGAGCCGCGCGGTGCGCTCGGAAATGGAGCCGTCGCAGACCATCTTGATGGCGCCCACGCGCACCCACTCATCGCCAAGCCCGGTGCGCACGCCCGCCGCGATCATGTCGTCCAAAAAGTGATAGTTGATGAAGCAATACGCGCGATACAGCAGCTCACCCGCTTCGTGCGCATCCTGATAGGCGCGCAAATCCTCCGGCGTGCCCTGCGCTTCCGTGGCCGAGGTGATTCCGGTTTTTGCCAGCATCTTCGAGATGAGCTTCACGCCTTCGCGGCAGTCGTCGCGCGTGAACTTCATGGGAATGACCTTGTCGAAGAAATCGTTTGCGCTTTCCGCCACGCGCCCGCTCAGTTTTCCCGTAGCCGGATCGTGGCTGATTTGCCCGCCGGGAGGATCGGGCGTCTTCTCGTCGATTCCCGCTTTGCGAAAGGCGAGTGAATTGGCATACGCGGTGTGACCGCCGCGATGCTGGATGTGTACCGGATGGTCCGGCACAGCCGCATCCAAATCCGCGATGGTGAGGGCGCGCCCCTCTTCTGTTTTCGTGTCGTCGTATTTGAAGCCCAGGACCCAGTCGTCCGATGGCGTCTTCGCAGCACGTTCGCGCAAGGCTGCTTGAATGGCGGCAATCGAGCGCAAATCGCAATCCACCATGCGCAAATGCAATCGCCCTGCGTCCGAAGGATGCGAGTGCGCATCAATGAAGCCTGGCAAAACTGTTTTGCCGCCGAGATCGATTTTCTTGACGCCAGCGGCGGCAAGATTCAACACATCCTGGTCGCTGCCAACCGCGAGAAATCGGCCGCCGCTGATGGCCACGGCCTGGGCGCGCGGCTCCTCGGCGTTTACCGTCCAGATGTTTCCGTTGTGCAGAATCAGCTCGGGCCGTTGCTGCTCGAGCGGCAGCAAAGCAAAGCCCGCCATGGAGCTGAGAAATTCCCGCCGCGTCGGTCCCTGGGTCATGAGCGCCACTCTCCGGTGAAACTTGCCGCGCATGGTACGCCGGGGCGTCAGGCGCGTCAACGCGGCGAGGGGAGAAAAACCAAGAGGGCACGATGAGTCGTGCCCCAACAAGAGCCGGAAGGATTTCTCATGCGGCATGCGGCGCTTCCCAGTCGCGCAGAATGCGGAAACATTTTTTCCGCGGCCGCGTCTGTATGGGAAGAAGTTCTAGGCAACGGCGGTAGATGTTCTAGGTATCATAGGTGGGAGTTCTAGGCATACTCATGAGCGAAGACAAAAACGAATTTCTCAAAGGCACGATGGACATGCTGATCCTGAAGGTGGTGGCCCTTGGCCCGATTCACGGCTACGCCATTTCCCAGCGTATCCAACAGATTTCCAAGGACTTCTTTCAGGTCCAGCAAGGCTCCCTCTATCCGGCGCTGCATCGCCTCGAAGACCGCGGCTGGCTGCGCGCCGATTGGCGCGAATCGGAAACCGGCCGCGACGCGAAGTTTTATTCGGTGACGCGCAAAGGCCGCAAGCAACTGGAAACCGAGCTGGCGTACTGGGAACGGCTCTCCGAAGCCGTGGGCCTGATTCTGCGCACCGCGGAATAGGAGTTGCCTCATGCACTGGCTAACGCGTTTGTTTCGCAAGGAGAAAGCCGAACGGCAGCTCGACGCGGAGCTGCGCTTCCATCTTGAAAAGCAAATCGCCGACTATGTCGCCGCGGGGCTCTCGCCGGAAGAAGCGCGCCGCCGCGCCAATCTTCAATTCGGCGCGCTGGAATCCGTCAAGCAACAATCGCGGGAAGCGCGCCGCGGCCAGTGGTTCGACACCCTTCGCCAGGACGTGTTTTTCGGCCTGCGCATGCTCCGCAAGAATCCTGGCTTCACCGCCATTGCGATCCTGACCCTCGCGGTCGGCATCGGTGCCACTAGCGCCGTCTTCTCCGTAGTCGACTCCGTCGTCCTCCGCTCACTTCCCTATCGTGACCCCAGCCGCCTCGTGTGGGTCAGCGACGAACATCCCGAACAACACATGAGCATGGTGATCGAGCCGGATTTCTTTGCCTACCAGCGGCAGCTGTCCGGCGTCTTTGAATCGGTCGCCGCCTACGAACCCGGCGGCACGTTTACCTTCACGGGCGGGAACGAAGCCCTCCGCATCGACTCTGGCGCGGTGTCCTACAACTTCTTCGAGACGCTCGGCATCCGTCCGCAAATCGGCCGCGTGTTTTTGCCCGAAGAGGACCGCAGGAACGCACCACATGTAGCGTTGCTGACCGATTCTTTCTGGCGCCAACAGTTCGGCGGCGATCCCGGCGTCCTCGGTCGCTCCATGGCGCTCGATGGAAGCTCGTATCAAATCGTTGGCGTACTTCCCGCGAACTTCGAGTTTCTGGACAACAGCCGCGCCGATGTCATCGTGCCCTCGGCGCTCGAAAACTACGAAATTTCGCCAGATAAAGGGATTCGGCTCGTGCAAGTCGTCGCCCGTCTGCGTTCCGGCATCACTCCAGCCAAGGCGATCGCCGGCATCGAAGCTGTGAATCAGCGCCAGTGGGCCACTTACCCCGCGATGTTCGCGGATATGCTCAAAGGCGCCAATGTCATCGTCATGCCGTTGCACGAACACCTCGTCGGCAAGGTGCGTCCTGCTTTGCTGGTGCTCTTGAGTGCCATCGCCTTTGTGTTGCTGATCGCCTGCGCCAACATTGCAAATCTCCAGCTTGCTCGCTCCGTTTCTCGTGAACGTGAGATCGCTATCCGCGGAGCGCTTGGCGCCAGCCGCGGCCGTTTGGTGCGTCAATTGCTCACCGAAAACGGCATCATCGCCATGGCCGGAGGCGCATTTGGGCTGCTCGTCGCCGCGGGGCTCGTCCAAATCCTGCGCACCAACGGCCCCACGGGGGCCACCGCTATTCCGCATCTCGCAGCCTCGCGCCTGAACCTGCCGGTCTTTCTTTTCGCCTTAGCCGCTTCGCTTGCCGCCGGAATCTTCTTTGGTTTGGCGCCTGCGCTCGCGTCCTTCCGCGTTCCTATCGTCGAAACCATAAAGGACGGAGGCACGGCGAGCGGCGCGGGTCTGAAAATCCGCCGGTCGCACAATCTTTTCGCGATCGCCGAGTTCGCTCTCGCCCTGGTTTTGTTCATCGGCGCCGGCCTTCTCCTGCGCAGTTTCCTCCGCTTGGCTTCCGTTCCCCCCGGATTCGACCCACAGGGCGTGCTAACCGCTCGCATCTCGCTTCCCGTCAACTTTTACCCGACGAGGGAAAAGCAACTGGTCTTTTTCCGCGAACTCGAAACTAAGTTGCGTGCAATACCTGGCGTTGTGTCGGTCGGCCTCGCCAATACCCTGCCCCTGCAAGGCTTTGATCTCGGCGGGACTTTTCAGCGAAATGATCGGCCCCAGCTGCCTCTTGGCAGGGCACCCACCACCCCCGTGGGGGTGGTCACGCCAGGCTATTTCTCGACGCTCCGCGTGCCCCTTTTCAAAGGCCGCTTGCTCGATTCGCACGACAGCCGCGACGCCGCGAATTCTCTCGTGATCAACGAAGCGTTTGCGCAGCACTACTTTCCCAACGACGATTCCCTTGGCATACAGTTACGCACCGGCCGTGGGGAACTGTGGACGATCGTCGGCGTGGTGGGCAACACCAAGCAGCGCGGCCTTGGTGCCAGCATAGAGCCGCAAGTTTTCGTACCGGTTGAAAAATGGTGTCCTCCCGAGCTGGCATTCTTACTTCGCACGAAGGGCGATCCGGAAAGCCTGCTGCCTTCTGCGCGTGCAGTGGTGGCGAGCTTGGACAAGGACGTTCCGCTCTTTAGCGTGGAAACCGCGAACGAGATTGTGAAGGGAGAGCTCGCTTCGCAGCGGTTCAATGCAGCCTTGTTGACGGCGTTCGCCGTGTTCGCCGTGCTGCTCGCGGCAATCGGTATCTATGGCGTGTTAGCGTATGCGGTTCGCCAGCGAATCCGCGAGGTCGGCATTCGCGTAGCACTGGGCGCGAAGCCTGGAGATGTGCTGTGGTTGGTCGTTTCGCACGGGCTGGCACTTGCAGGAATCGGATTGCTGCTGGGCATCGCGGGATCGTTTGCGCTGACGCGGCTCATGGCCAGCCTGCTTTATGCCGTTCATCCCACGGATCCGCTCACGTTCGTGGGCGCTTCGCTTCTGCTGGCGCTCATAGCCGTCGCCGCCAGCTACATTCCCGCGCGCCGCGCCATGCTCATCGATCCGGCGGTGTCCTTGAAGTATGAATAGTGCGCCGAGCCCCGGCGCAAGGGTTTTGTCGTATTGAGTGGAGCTAACGATGCATTGGCTGGCACGCTTTTTCCGCAAGCAAAAATCCGAGCAGCAGCTCGACGCGGAGCTGCGCTTCCATCTTGAAAAGCAAATCGCCGACTATGTCGCCGCGGGGCTCTCGCCGGAAGAAGCGCGGCGCCGGGCCAATCTGCAGTTCGGGGCGCTGGAATCCGTCAAGCAACAATCGCGGGAAGCGCGCCGCGCCAGCTTTATTGATACGTTGATTCAGGACGTGCGCTATGCGCTGCGCCTGTTCGGCAACAATCCGGGTTTCACGTTCGCGGCCGCGCTCACGCTGGCGCTCGGCATCGGCGCCAACACGGCCATCTTCAGCATCGTGAACGCGGTCATCCTGCGTCCCCTGCCCTACAAGGATTCTTCGCGGATGGTCGAAATTACTACGCATACGAGCATGTTCCCTTCCTTTAACCTGGGCCTGTCCTGGCTGAACCTCGACCAAATTCGCGCACAGGCTTCGGCCCTCGAACAAACCGCCGCCTATGCGCAAACCGAAAAAACGCTTACCGGCAACGGCGCGCCGACGGTGCTCTCCGTCGCTTCGGTGACCGACGGATTTTTCGAGGAGCTGGGAGCCACGGCGCAGCTAGGGCGTTTTTTCACGGAAGACGAAATGCGACCCGGCCAGCACGCGGTGCTGGTGCTCAGCGACTCGTTTTGGCGCACGCAGTTTGGCGCGGACGGCAAGGTCATCGGCAAAACGCTGGTCCTCGACAAGGAGCCGTACACGGTGGTGGGCGTGGCGGCGCCGAAATTTGCCTTCCCGCAATCCGTGCAAGCCTGGCATCCGCTGGCGGCTTCCGCCGCCGACCGGCAAAATCCGACGTATTTCATGCTGCAGACCATCGGGACACTGCGGCGCGGCGAGAAGATGGAAAAGCTCAACACGCAACTGGACGGTGTCGCGCAGCAATTCATGAAAGACCATCCGGCCGTGGGCAGCTACGCGTTTTCTGCAACGCCGCTTCTTGCGCGCCACATTAGCGGCTCGCGCGATGCGTTTCTGATGCTGCTGGCCGCGTCAACCTTTGTTTTGCTGATTGCTTGCGCGAATCTGGCCAGCCTTCTGCTGGCACGCGGTTCCGGCCGCCAGCGAGAGATGGCCGTGCGCGCGGCGCTGGGAGCTTCGCCGGGACGACTGCTGCGGCAGGGACTGGTGGAAAGCTGCCTGATCGGCCTCGCCGGGGGAGCGCTCGGCATCGTGTTGGCGGCAGAAGGCATCGATCTGTTCCGCGCCATCGCTCCCGCAGACACGCCACGGCTAAGCGAGATTTCCGTGGACTTCACGCTTTTGTGGTTTTCTTTGGGCACGTCGTTCGTTGCGGGAATTCTGTTTGGGATTATTCCCGCGCGGCGGGCTTCGCGGATGAATCCCAACGATGCGCTGAAGGAAGGTTCGGGAGCGAGTTTTGGTAGCGCGCGTTCGGCGCGCCAGTCGCGCCTGGGCAGCGCGCTGGTCACGCTGGAAGTCGCGCTCGCGTTCATTCTTGTGGTGGGCTCGGTGCTGATGACGCTGACGCTCTCGCGCTTGCTGCACCAGAACCCAGGCTTCCGCACCGACCACTTGCTCTCGTTCGATCTGCCGCAGCCGCCGTTCGCCGACACTGCGGACGTGAAGGGGTTGATTGAAAAGCAAGCTGCGCATGTTCGGGAAATTGTTCAGAAAATCCAGCAAACTCCGGGAGTGGCGGAGGCCACCGCGTCCGATCACGGCGTGCTGGGGGGCATGATGATGATGATCGGCGACCTCCAGGTAGACGGCGCCATACCCAGTTCGTCAAAGGAAGCGCGCAACGCCGCGGCACGGTACGTCTACCCCAGCTATTTTCACGTGATGGGCATTCCTATGTTGCGCGGGCGCGAATTTTCCGAGGCTGACGCTGGCGAAGCCAGCAAAGGTGTAATCGTCAACGCGTCCATGGCGCGGGAATACTGGGGCACGCTCGACGTTCTTGGGAAACGTCTCAGCGTATCCCAAGACGACAAGGGCCAGCGCTCGTGGAGCCAGGTGATCGGTGTGGTGGCCGACGCTCATGAAGTCAATCTGCGCGAAAAGCCTTCGCCGACGTACTTTCTATCGATGCTGCAGGGCGGCAATGGCTCGATGCATGTGCTGGTGCGCACGCACACCGACCCGGATGCGCTGGCGGGAACGATTTCTCGGCAGATCTGGGCCGCCTATCCGGATCAGCCGGTCACGCACCTGATGACCATGACGCGCACCATGTCGGAGTCCGTCGGCAACGAGCGCCTGCGCAGCGTGCTGCTGGTGGTGTTTGCGGGAATTGGTTTTGCGCTGGCGCTGGTTGGCGTGTACGGCGTGATTTCGTATTCCGTGGCGCGGCGTATTCAGGAAATCGGCATTCGCATGGCGCTGGGCGCCGCGCCGCGGGACGTGCTGCGGATGGTGATCGGGCAAGGGCTGCTACCGGTCGCGGTGGGCGTGGCTATCGGCGCAGCGGCGGCTTTTGGTTTGACGCGCCTCGTCGTCAGCCAGCTCTATGGCGTAAAACCCACCGACCCCGCCACCTTCCTCGGCGCCACTGCCCTCATCCTCGCCGTCGCCCTCCTCGCCTGCTGGCTCCCCGCCCGCCGCGCCATGCGCGTCGACCCCATCGTCGCCCTGCGCTATGAATAAGTCATAGCGTAACCAAATACTGGCATCCGTGATGTCGCGTGCCGGCCTGTGATGTTAATGAATAGCACTTGACATCTGAAGTTCTAAGAGGTCATCATATTCCAATGCGGACTACTCTTTCGTTAGATGATGATGTCTTTGAGGAAGTGAAGACCTACGCGAAAAGCCGCGATGTCGCGCTCGGCAAAGCCGTATCCGAGTTGGTGCGCCGGGGCTTGCAAGCGCCGTTGCGCACTCGCATCGTCAACGGATTTCACGTTGTCGACTTGCCGCCCGATTCCCCTCCCGTCAGCAGCGAGGATGTTAAAAAGCTTCTGGAAGAGTGACGCAGAAGCCATGTTTCTCCTCGATGCGAACGTGCTGATTGCCATGGCGTGGACCGCGCATCGCGCGCATGGAAACGCTCAGGCTTGGTTTTCCCGGCACGCGTCTTCGGGCTGGGCCACCTGTCCCTTCACCCAGGCTGGATTTGTCCGCGTTCTCTCCAATCCGGCGTTCTCTCCAAACGCTCTAACGCCGCGGGACGCTTTGGCTCTGCTGCAGTCCAATCTCGGCCATCCGGCTCACCGCTTTTGGAAGGACGAACTCACGCTGCTGCAGGCATTCGAAAACCTCGCCGCGCGTCTGACGGGTCATCAACAAATCACTGATGCTTATCTTTTGCGTCTCGCGGAGCATAACGGTGGAAAGCTCGCAACTATGGACCAATCAATCTTGGCACTGCTGCCCGACAAACCCCGCCAGCGCGAATTGATCGAGATGATTTGAGCGCGTAAATACCTGCGCTACTCCTACGAAAATACCTTCAGGGGGTCTGAGCAAGCGGCTCCAAGGTCACTTTGTGGCCCAGGCGTTCCAGCCGCCTGACCAAGGATCGGCGGATTCGGTTCACGTCGATA
>Ga0335078_10007211_pt1 | contig 16483 bp, 12 predicted proteins | sample Lox_Sample_32_FD_206711 | JGI IMG/M metagenome (GOLD analysis project Ga0335078, IMG submission 206711) | Soil microbial communities from Loxahatchee National Wildlife Refuge, Florida, United States - Lox_Sample_3.2 | ecosystem: Environmental > Terrestrial > Soil > Wetlands | place: USA...
CCAGAAACGCAGGCCAAGCCCGGCGTCCGCATACTGGTGCCACGGTCCAGCCGCGCCAGCCTCGCTGGTGACAGATGCCTCACCAGGCGCGCCTACGGACGGCCCCGCGCCTACGGACGGCCCCGCGCCTACGGACGGCCCCGCGTCGGCCGCCACGGGATCCCCGGGACCGAAGGACACCGCGAGGACCTCGCCCGCGATCAGCGGGGCATGCTCGGCGAGCGTTGCCGCCAGTTCCTCGTCCCGCGCCGCCCAGCGCACCGCGATCCGGTCGGTGACGTCGAGCCCGCTGGACTTGCGTGCCTCCTGGATCAGCCGGACTACCTCGCGGGCGCGGCCTTCCGCGCGTAGCTCGCCGGTCACCGTAAGGTCGAGCGCGACGGTCTCGCCAGCCAGCGAGGCCACCCCCCAGCCCGCGAGCGGCGTCTGCGTTATCACCAGGTCGGCAGCGGTCAGCGTCACTGCGCCCACCGACGGGACTCGCACGGTCACCGACCCGTCCTCAGCCGTCGCGTGCGCGAGCGCTCTGGGATCGGCGGCCCTGATTGCGGCGGCGACCGCCTGGGTCGATGCGCCGAACCGGCGGCCGAGGGACCGGAACTCCGGCTTGACCGCATAGCTGACCAGGTCACCGCTCGCCGCGTCGAGCGAGTCGACCGCGTGCACGTTCAGTTCGTCCGCGATGAGGTCACGTAGCTCACCGGGGAGCGCGGCGAACCCGGCCGCGCCCGCGAGCGCACGGGCCAGCGGCTGCCTGGTGCGCACCGACGCGGCGGAGCGCGCCGACCGGCCGAGTTCCACCAGTCGCCTGGTCAGCGCCATCTGCGCGATGAGTGGCTCGTCGATCAGCGCGTCGTCGCAGGCAGGCCACGCGGCTAGGTGCGCCGACGCTGGCGCGTCCGCTGCCCGCAGCACGCCCCAGAGGTAATCGGAAAGGAACGGCGCCACGGGCGCGAGCATCGTCGTCACCGCCACCAGCGCCTCATGCAGCGTCGCGAACGCCGCTGCCCCGTCGGGGGATTCCCAGGGCCCGGCCCAGAACCGCCGCCGCGACCGCCGCACGTACCAGTTGGACAGGTCATCGATGAGCCCGGCGAGCCGTCGACCGGCGGCGGCCGAGTCGAACGCCTCAAGGCAGCAGGTCACGTCCCTGATGCACGCGTGCACCTCGGACAGCAGCCACCGGTCGAGCAGCGGCCGCGATCCTGGGGCCGGCGCGAGCGCTGCCTCTTCCGGCGTCCACGCCCTGCCAGCCGGACCGGGCCCAGCCGGACCGGGCCCAGCCGGACCGGGCCCAGCCGGACCGGGGCCGGAGCCGCCAGCGCCGGCGGCGTTCGCGTAGAGAACCAGGAACGACACGGTGTTCCAGTAGGTAAGCAGCACCTTCCTGACGATCTCGTCGAGCACGGCGGCCCCGATCCGCCGCTGCCCCCATGGTGACCCAGACACCGCGAAGAACCAGCGCACCGCGTCGGCGCCGTGGCTGTCCATCAGCCCCATCGGCTCGATGACGTTGCCGAGGTGCTTGGACATCTTCCTGCCCGCCTCGTCGGTGACGAGCCCGAGGCAGACGACGTTCTGGTACGCGGACCGGCCGAATACCAAGGTTCCCACGGCCATCAGCGAGTAGAACCAGCCCCGCGTCTGGTCGATGGCCTCGCAAATGAACTGCGCCGGGTAGGCCGACTCGAACGCGGCCAGGTTCCGCAGCGGCGCGCCCCACTGCGCGAACGGCATCGACCCGGAGTCGAACCAGACGTCGATCACCTCGGGCACGCGCGTGGCGGGCGCACCGCACTGCGGGCACGGGAACGTCACCTCGTCCACGAACGGCCGGTGCGGGTCAAGCCCGGACAGGTCCCGTCCGGCCAGGCCACCGAGCTCGGCAAGCGACCCGACGCAGGTCACGTGCGACGATCCGCACTCCCACAGCGGCAGTGGCGTGCCCCAGTACCTGGTGCGGGACAGCGCCCAGTCGACGTTGTTGCGCAGCCACTCGCCGTACCGCCCGTGCTTGATCGCGGGCGGCTGCCAGCTGGTCTTCTCGTTCTCCGCGAGCAGCAGGTCCTTGACCGCGGTGGTGCGCACATACCAGGACGGCAGCGCGTAGTACAGCAGCGCGGTGCCGCACCGCCAGCAGTGCGGGTAGCTGTGCACGTGCGCGGCGGAGTGGAACAGCAGGCCGCGCTCGGCCAGGTCCGCGATGAGCGGCCCGTCCGCGTCCTTGAAGAACAGCCCGCCGACCAGCGGCAGCCCGTCATCGAAGTGCCCGTCCGCGCGCACCGGGTTCACCACCGGCAGCCCGGCGGCGCGGATCGCCGCCAGGTCGTCGGCGCCGAAGGCGGGCGCCAGGTGGACGAGCCCGGTCCCGTCGTCGGTGGTCACGAAGGAGCCGCTCACCACCCGGTGCGCACCGGGGATGGAGAGCATGCCGAACGGGGGCGCGTACGACGCGCCGAGCAGCTCGCTGCCACGCAGCGTGGCGAGCACGTGCCAGCCGTCGCCGAGCACCCGGGGCCACAGCGCCTCGGCGACCACCACCCGGTCCCCGTCGCCGCTCTTGCGCGCGATCACGTACTCCACCTCGGGGTGGACGGCGATCGCCGTATTGGACACAAGCGTCCACGGCGTCGTCGTCCACACCAGCAGGTCCGCCCCGGTCAGGTGCGCGTTCGCGCCCTCGGGCACCCGTGTCACGGTGAACCTGACGATCACCGAGGGGTCGGTGACGTCCCGGTAGACGTCCGGCTGGCCCATCTCATGGTCGGACAGCGGCGTGCCGCACCGGGGGCAGTACGGGCTGATCCGGAAGTCCCGCACCAGCAGGCCCTTGTCGTAGATCGTCTTGAGCGCCCACCAGACGGACTGCACGTAGTCGGCGTCCATGGTGCGGTAGGCGGTGGACAGGTCGATCCAGTACCCCATGCGCGTGGTGAGCGCGGAGAACGCGTCAACATGCCGCAGCACCGACTCCCTGCATCGCCTGTTGAACTCGGCGACGCCGTAGGCCTCGATGTCCTTCTTGCCGGAAAGGCCGAGTTCCTTCTCCACGGCGACCTCCACGGGCAGCCCGTGGCAGTCCCAGCCGGCCTTGCGGTTGACGTGGAACCCCTGCATGGTCTTGAACCGGGGAAAAAGGTCCTTGAAGACCCGTGCCTCGATGTGGTGCACGCCCGGCATGCCGTTTGCCGTGGGCGGACCCTCGTAGAACGTCCACCGCGGCCCGCCGTCCGTCTGGCGCAGCGACTCTTCGAACGTCCGCGCCCGGCGCCACCTGGCCAGCATCTCGTGCTCGATCGCGGGCAGGTCAGGCCGCGCGGGCAGGGCCGGCATCGGGCCGTCCCCCGTGCGCTTCGGCTGTGGCACCGTTCGCTCCGGCCGTGAATCAGACATCTCACCCTTCCGCCAGCGTCAGCGGCGGCCGTCCCCCGTCACCGCGCCATCAGGATAGCGAACACGCCTGGTTACCCTCTGCGGGGACAACCTGGTGCCCGGGCCGCCAGGCGGGTATGCGAAGGCCGCGAACTTAACCATTACTGAGGAAACTTTCTGCTTTCACCGAACCAGTTTGCGGGGCGGCGTGCCGCGTCGTATCCTCCGTTGTCTGTCCGAATCTCATAATCGAGGAATCGAAGATGACCGCTGCGCCGCACAGTGCCGCCAACCACGGTGCCGCCGATCTGCCGGTGCGGCCCGGCGAGGATCCGTGGTCCGACGCCGAGCTCGTCGAACTCCGTGTCGAGCTGGAGAAGGAAGCGGCCGCGCTGCGCGCCGAACTCGGCGAATCGCAGGCGCAGATCGCGGCCCGGCTCGGTGACGCGGCCACCGAGGCCGGGGACGACGAGGCCGACGCGAGCTCTAAGCTGTTCGAGCGGGAGCATGAGCTCGCGCTGAGCAACAACACGCGCGAGCTGCTCGAGCAGACCGAGCACGCCCTGGCGCGTATCGAGGCCGGAACCTATGGAGTGTGCGAATCGTGCGGCAAGCCGATAGGCAAGGCACGCCTGCAGGCGTTCCCGCGGGCGACCCTGTGCGTGGCGTGCAAGCAGCGCCAGGAACGCCGCTGAGCCCTGCCGTGCCGCGCAGGCGGCGGATGGCCGTGCTCGCCGCCGTCGCGGCCGTGGTGCTCGCCGCTGACATCACCACCAAGGCCATCGTCGTCGCACACCTGCGCCCCGACCAGCCGGTCCACCTCATTGGCAACGTGCTGACGCTGTGGCTGACGCGCAACCCGGGCGCGGCGTTCAGCGTCGGCACCGGGGAGACGATCGTCTTCACCGTGATCGCGTTCGGCGTCGTCGTCTACATCGCGCGGACCGCGCGCAGGCTGTACTCCGTCGGCTGGGCGATCGCACTCGGCCTGCTGCTCGGCGGCGCGATGGGGAACCTGGGCGACCGGATCTTCCGTGCACCTGGGCTGTTCCGCGGCTACGTCGTCGACTGGATCGGCGTGGTGCCCAGGTATTACCCGATATTCAACCTGGCCGACTCGGCGATCGTCTGCGGCGGCATCCTGATCGTTATCCTCGCACTGCGCGGTTACCACCTGGACGGCACCCGCAGTGCCGGCGAGCGGAGCGCCGGCACCCGCAGCGCCCGCGAGCAGAGCGCCGGCGAGCACAGTGCCGGCGAGCACGCTGCCGATCGGCACGGGGACCTGCTCGCCGGAGACGCCGCAGACGACGAGCCGCGGGAGCCGACGGGGCCGTGAGCGCAACCGGCCGGCTCGTCTACGTCCCCGAGGGCCTGGACGGCGAGCGGCTCGACGCGGCCCTCGCCCGGATGTTCGGCTTCTCCCGGGCCGGCGCCGCCGAGCTCATCGCGGCCGGCGACGTGCTCGTCGACGGCAGGCCGGCCGTCAAGTCCGACCGGGTGACGGCCGGAGCCGAGCTCGCCGTGACGCTGCCGCCGCCACCGGGCGCCGGCCCGGACGTCACCGCGGAGCCGGTCCCCGGCATGGGCATCCTGTACGAGGACGATGACATCGTGGTAGTCGACAAGCCGCGCGGCGTGGCGGCGCACCCGACCCCCGGCTGGACCGGGCCGACGGTGATCGGCGGGCTGCTCGGCGCCGGGCACCAGGTGTCCACCAGCGGCGCGGCCGAGCGGCAGGGCATCGTGCACCGGCTCGACGCGAACACCACGGGCGTGATGGTCGTCGCGAAGAGCGAACCCGCCTACAGCGCGCTCAAGCGGGCGTTCCGCGACCGGACCGTGTCGAAGACGTACCACGCGCTGATCCAGGGCCATCCCGACCCGCTGCGCGGCACGGTCGACGCGCCGATCGGCCGGCATCCGTCAGGCGACGGCCGCTTCGCGGTTACCGCGGATGGCCGCCCTTCCGTCACGCACTATGACACCATGGAGGCGTTCCGCGCCGCGTCGCTGCTCAGCGTCGGCCTGGAGACGGGCCGCACCCACCAGATCCGGGTGCACATGGCAGCGCTGCGCCATCCGTGCTGCGGTGACCTGCTCTACGGAGCGGACCCGGTACTGGCGGCGCACCTCGGCCTGACCAGGCAGTGGCTGCACGCGGTACGCCTGTCCTTCGAGCACCCGTCCACCGGGCGCGAGGTGGTCTTCGAGTCGCCGTACCCGGACGACCTCGCGCACGCCCTCGATGTGCTGGCCGCAGAAAGCTAGAACCCGGAAGGTGGCAGGAACGTGCGGATTAGACTACCGCTCCGTCATTCGCTCGCCGCGTGCCTGTGCCTGGCCGCGGTGCTACTCGCGGCCGGCTGCTCCGTGGCGCCGCCCGGCGCCACGCGTAACTCGCCCGCCATCGGCCCGACGCAGCGCGGGTCCACGCCGAACTTCCACCCGTTCCCCCAGCCCGCGACGTACAACGGCCTCGACAACAGCGTGTACACGATGGTGCAGAAGGCGACGACCGGCACCGCTCCCGGCGGGTTCCACTTCACGGTCAAGCCGTCGATGGTGTTCTGGCTGAACTGCATCGGCAGGGGCACCGCCACGCTGTCCAGCCCGGGCATCGGCCTCAAGTGGAGCGTCCCGTGCAATGACGGGAGCAGCCCGGGAGGCATCACCTTCCGTCCGAAGGCCTCTGCCGTGGGGCACGTGGCCTTCATGCTGGTCACCACCACCCGCGGGTCCAAGTGGGAGGTCCGCATCGACGAGGGCGCGCCCCACGGCGTCAACCCCGCCCCCGACCGCATCCCGTCCCGCACGGCCACGACCACCTGACCCCTGCCCGCCCCCTGGTGCCCGGCGTGCCGGGGAAGCGGTAGTCGGAACGTGCAGAGAAGCCAGGCAAGCCGACGGGCCGGATGTTGTCAGCCGGGCACGTGCGCTTGCGCGGCTAAGTCCGATTTCAAGGAAGCATGCGGGACCAGACATGCGGCTCACGGTCCTCGGCAGTCCCGGCAGTCCCTTAACTCACGGCACTGGGCCAGCGCGGAGGGCAATTCGGCCAGTGACGTGATGCGCCAGTCTGCGAGCCGGGCGACGCGGGGATCGTCTGCCCACAGGTGCCCCCACGGGCCGCGGCGGATGTGGGCGGCGCGCAGCCCGGCGGCCTTGGCGGGGACTAGGTCGTTGTCGCGATGGTCGCCGACGTAGACGATTTCCCAGGGCTGCCTGGTGCGGCCCCGACGACACGGGCGAAGAAAGCGGGGTCGGGCTTGGCGACTCCCCATTCGGCGGACGTGGCGATGAAGTCCGCGGGCAGGCGCAGTTCGCGGAAGATGCGGCCGGCCTTAGCGGTCTGGTTCCCCGCGATGCCGACCCACAGGCCCATCGCGCGCAGCGCGGCCAGGGCCGGACGGACGTCAGGGTAGAGGTCGCCGATCCAGTCCGCCCACGCGCCGAACTCGCGGCTGTCGTCGAGCAGCGTCTCACCGACATCGAAGACAACAGAGACCACCGGCACGCCCGCGCTCCTCTCTCCAAGGCAGGCGGGCCGGTTTGTCCCCGGCGCGGGACCAACACTCGCGGCCCGCCACCCGCTAAGGTAGCTAAAACACCGGCGCAGCAACCGCCCGCTCCGCCCCGGCCCCCTGGGGAGCGGCGAGGCGGAGCCTGCCCGGGTTTTCGAAGCACCGACAACTAAAGGCACCCGCAGGAGGCGATGATCGCGCATGGCTGACACCCCCTACGCCCACCTGCACGTGCACACCGAGTACTCGATGCTTGACGGTGCCGCCCGGCTCAAGGAGCTGTTCAAGGAGGTCACGGCCCACGGCATGACGCACGTGGCGATGACCGACCACGGCAACATGTTCGGCGCGGCCGAGTTCCACCGGCAGGCCAAGGAGGCCGGGGTCACCCCGGTCATCGGCATCGAGGCGTACGTGGCGCCCGAGCACCGGGGCAACAAGAACCGCATCCTGTGGGGCCAGCCGCACCAGAAGCAAGACGACGTCTCCGCCTCCGGCTCCTACCTGCACAAGACCATCTGGGCCAGGAACAACGAGGGCCTGCACAACCTCTTCAAGCTCACCAGCCGCTCCTACGCCGAGGGCTGGCTGACCAAGTGGGCCCGGATGGACAAGGAGATCATCGCCGAGCACGCGGCCGGCCTGATGGCCTCCACCGGCTGCCCGAGCGGCGAGCTGCAGACACGGCTGCGCCTTGGCCAGGAGGCGGAGGCGCTCCGGGCCGCCGCCGAGTACCAGGACATCTTCGGCAAGGAGAACTACTTCCTCGAGCTGATGGACCACGGCCTGGACATCGAGCGCCGGGTCCGGATGAGCCTGCTCGACATCGGCAGGAAGCTCGGCATCCCGCCGGTGGTCACCAACGACTCTCATTACAGCAGGGAGTCCGACGCCACGGCGCAGGAGCTCCTGTTGTGCATCCAGACCGGCAAGACCCTCGCCGACGCCGACCGGTTCAAGTTCGACGGCACCGGCTACTACATCAAGTCGCCCGCCGAGATGTACGCGGTCCGCACCGACGACATCTGGCACGAGGGCTGCCGCAACTCCCAGCTGCTCGTCGCCGACCGGGTCGACGCGGACGGCATGTTCGAGTTCGTCAACCTGATGCCCCGCTTCCCGATCCCGGCGGAGTTCGAGTCCGAGGACGCGCTGTTCGCCGACGCGGTATGGAAGGGCATGGCGAAGCGGTACCCGGGCGGGATCGACGACACCCGCCGCAAGCAGGCCGAGTACGAGATCTCGATCATCTGCCAGATGGGCTTCCCCGCCTACTTCCTTGTCGTCGCCGACTTCATCAACTGGGCGAAGAACAACGGCGTGGCGGTCGGCCCGGGCCGCGGCTCCGCGGCGGGCAGCATCGTCGCCTACGCGATGGGCATCACCGACCTCGACCCGCTGGTGCACGGCCTGATCTTCGAGCGGTTCCTGAACCCCGAGCGGATCTCGATGCCGGACATCGACATCGACTTCGACGAGCGCGGCCGCGCCGACGTGATCCGCTACGTCACGGGCAAGTGGGGCTCGGACAAGGTCGCCCAGATCATCACCTACGGGACGATCAAGGCGAAGGCCGCCATCAAGGACTCCACCCGGGTCCTCGGCTTCCCCTACGCCCTCGGCGACCGCATCACCAAGGCGTTCCCCCCGGCGGTGATGGGCAAGGACATCCCGCTCAAGGGCATCTTCGACGAGGAGTACCCCCGCTACGGCGAGGCGGGCGACCTCCGCAACCTGTACAACACCGAGGCCGAGGTCAAGCAGATCATCGACACGGCCCAGGGCATCGAGGGCCTGATCCGCCAGCCCGGCGTGCACGCCGCCGGCGTGATCATGTCCGCCGAGCCGCTCACCGACCACATCCCGGTGTGGACGAGGCACCAGGACGGCGCGGTCATCACGCAGTTCGACTACCCCACCTGCGAGGGTCTCGGCCTGCTGAAGATGGACTTCCTCGGCCTGCGCAACCTGACGATCATGTCCGACGCGGTGCGGGCCATCGAGGCCAACAGGGGCATCACGATCGACCTGCTCAGCCTCCCGCTTGACGACAAGCCCACCTACGACCTGCTGAGCCGGGGCGACACGCTCGGCGTGTTCCAGTTCGACTCGAGCGGCTACCGCACGCTGCTGCGGCTGATGAAGCCGGACAACTTCGAGGACATCTCCGCGCTCGGCGCCCTGTACCGGCCCGGCCCGATGGGCGTCAACAGCCATACCAACTACGCGCTGCGCAAGAACGGCCAGCAGGACATCACCCCGATCCACCCCGAGCTCGAAGAGCCGCTGCGGGAGATCCTCGAGCCCACCTACGGCCTGATCGTCTACCAGGAGCAGGTACAGCGGGCGGCGCAGATCCTGGCCGGCTACACCCTGGGACAGGCCGACCTGCTGCGCCGCGCGATGGGCAAGAAGAAGAAGGAGATCCTGGACAAGGAGTTCAAGCCGTTCCACGCGGGCTGCAAGGAGCGCGGCTACTCCGACAAGGCCATCCAGGCGGTGTGGGACGTCCTCGTCCCGTTCGCGGGCTACGCGTTCAACAAGGCGCACTCCGCCGCCTACGGCCTGGTGTCCTACTGGACCGCCTACCTCAAGGCGAACTACCCCGCCGAGTACATGGCCGCCGTGCTCACCTCCGTCGGCGACGACAAGGACAAGTCCGCGCTGTACCTGTCCGAGAGCCGGCGCATGGGCGTCAAGGTCCTGCCGCCGGACGTCAACGCGTCCGTCGCCACGTTCACCGCCGTCGGCGAGGACGTGCGGTTCGGCCTGGCCGCGATCCGCAACGTCGGCGTGAACGTCGTCGACGCGATCGTCGCGACCCGCAAGTCCAAGGGAGAGTTCACCTCGTTCGCGGACTTCCTGCGCAAGGTCCCCGCCGTGGTGTGCAACAAGCGCGTCATCGAGTCGCTGGTCAAGGCGGGCGCGTTCGACTCCTTCAGCCACCCGCGCAAGGGCCTGGTGCTTATTCACGAGCAGGCCGTCGACTCCGTCATCGACATCAAGCGCAACGAGGCGATCGGCCAGGACTCGCTGTTCGGCGGCGACGAGGAGGCCGAGGCGGCCTTCGAGGTGGCGGTCCCTGACACCGAGTGGGACAAGAAGACGCGGCTGAACTTCGAGCGGGAGATGCTCGGCCTGTACGTCTCCGACCACCCGCTGCTCGGCATCGAGCACGTCATCGCGAAGGACACCGACATCTCCGTCGCCGAGCTGATGGGCGCCGCGGAAGAGGAGGATGACGACGGGGAAGAAGACCGCCCGGCGGTCGCGGTGACACAGCGCGGCCGCAACGACGGCCAGATCGTCAAGATCGGCGGCATCCTGTCCGGCGTCACCCGCAAGGTCACCAAGAAGGGCGACGCGTGGGCCGCCGTCACGCTCGAGGACCTCGGCGGCGCGATCGAGGTGCTGTTCTTCCCCAACAGCTACCAGCTCTACGCGACCGCCATCGCCGACGACGCCATCGTCATCGTCAAGGGCAAGGTCGACCGCCGCGAGGACGTGCCCAAGCTCATCGCGATGGACATGACCATCCCCGACCTGGCCGCCGCGGCGGACGGCACCGCCCCTTTCGTGCTTAACCTCGCGGCCACCCGCTGCGTCCCCCCGGTCGTCGAGCAGCTCCGCGAGGTGCTGCGCACCCACCCAGGCACCACCGAGGTCCACCTCCGGCTGCGCGCCAACCAGAAGACCACCGTCCTCCGCCTCGACGACAAGCTCCGCGTAAGCGCCAGCCCCGCCCTCCACGCCGACCTCAAGCAACTCCTGGGCCCCTCCTGCATAGCCAGCTGAACCCAAGCTCATCCCCAACGGGCGCGTGCTCCGCTCGTCCCGCTCCCGCAACGTCAGCCCCGTTACCATGTACCACCATCAGTCGCTCCCGCAACGTCAGCCCTGTTACCACCGCCGCTCGCGCCCCCGGAGCCCGCGCCGGTCCATCCAGCCAGCCCAGAGCGTGATCATGAAGAGTTATGAGCGTGATCACGCCAACAACCCTTCTCAACTCCAAAATCCTTCATGATCTTGGCGCTGCCTGCGGCGATCTCGAAATCTCACGCGACCCGCAATGCCCGCAGACATCATTAGCCCATCCAAATGCCGTCTCCGCGCCTGCGGAGCGCCCCGCACCGCGGGAAACCTGGTTGCGCCGCGATCCAAGCGCCTGGCATCGTCACCCACATGCTCGTGCGACGGGAACTGGCGGGGGACGAGGCGTCGGTCCGCGCCGTCACTGCGGCGGCGTTCGCCGGGCAGGGGGAGGACATCCCGGTGGAAGCGTCCCTGGTCGATTGGCTGCGGGCCAGCCCCGCGTGGATCCCGGAGCTCTCACTGGTCGCCGTCGACCCCGGCGGTGACGTCGCCGGCCACGTGGTCTGCACCAGGGGAACCGTTGACGCCGCCGCTGTGCTCGCGCTCGGCCCGCTGTCCGTGCGCCCGGGGCGGCAGCGAAACGGCGTTGGCAAGGCACTGATGCACGCGGTGCTCGGCGCCGCCGACGCCCTCGGCGAGCCCCTTGTCGCGCTGCTCGGCTCGACCGAGTACTACCCGCGGTTCGGCTTTCGCGCGGCGCGCGAGTACCGCATCACGCCGCAGCGACCAGAGTGGGAAGAGCACTTCCAGGTCCGCACATTGACCGCCTACGACCCGGCGCTGCGCGGCGCGTTCGCCTACCCCGAGCCGTTCGACCGCATGTGACCGCCGTCCGCGCGCCGGTTCCGCGGTCCGCGATGGTTCCGCCAACGACACAGATCCCTCCGCATGGCCCGCGCCCGCTCTTGGCGCGGATCCGGCCCCGTGGCCCAGCCCGGCGCGGTCCTGTTCAGCCGGCGGACAGGTTCGCGTGAATGCGGCGCAGCGCCGCGATCAGCTCCGTCCGCTCGGCGGCGCTGAAGCCGGCCAGCGTCTGCTCGGTAAGCAGCCGCATCTCGGGGCCGATGACCCGCTCGAGTTCCCGCCCGCGCGGGGTGAGCCAGAGCCGCACAAGCCGCCGGTCGCCCGGGTGAGGTTCCCGGCGCAGCAGCCCGGCCGCCTCCATCCGGGTTGCCGCCCGCGTCACCGTCGGCGTGGACAGCCCGAGCTGCCTGGCGAGCTGGCCCGGGCTGAGCCCGTCCTCCCGCCACAGCAGGCGCAGCACGAACTGCTGGCCCTCGTATACGCCGTGCCTGGCGAACACGCTGGTCGACGCCTGCGCCAGGGCGTGCTTCGCCAGCCGGAAGGCGTCCTCGAAGTCGCCCGGCTGGTAGCCGTCGCTTTCCGGCTCCGCGGCGGGCCCGGTGCGTGTCTCAGGCATGGCATGCCAAGGGTACGCCAGCAATTTAACCCGGCCATAGCCCCGGAATCGTTAGCCGGCTTATATACTGGATTTCATTAACCGGCTAACGAACGAGGGGCTCATCGATGAAGCTGGGGCTTGCCCTGAGCAACTTCTCCTGGCCAGTGCCGGTCAGCGAACTCGGCACCACCATCGCCGGCGTCGCCCGCCAGGCCGACGACGCGGGCTTCGACTCGCTGTGGGTCATGGACCATCTGTTCATGATTCCCCTGGGCGGCCTTCCGCCGGAGTCGCCGATGCCCGAGGCGTACGCGACCCTTGGCGTGCTCGCCGGCCTGACGCGGAACATCCGCCTCGGCACCCTCGTCACCTCGGTTGCCTACCGTCGCCCGGGCGTCTTGGTGAAGACGGTCACCACCCTGGACGTGCTCAGCGGCGGACGGATGTACTTCGGCGTGGGCGCGGGCGCGCCGTTCAACCCGCAGCCGCAGGGCCCGGGCACGTCGTGGGAGAGCGAGGGACTCGGCATCCCGTTCCCGCCGCTCGCCGAGCGCTTCGAGATGCTTGAGGAGCTGCTCCAGGTGGCTCGCCAGATGTGGGACGGCGACGAGACCCCGTTCCTCGGCAGGCACTACCAGATGGCCAGGCTGCTGAACTCGCCGAACTCGGTGCAGCGCCCCCGCCCGCCGATCCTCGTCGCGGGAGGCGGTGAGCGCAAGACGCTCCGCCTTGTGGCCAGGTACGGCGATGCGTGCCAGCTGGCTGACCTGCCGGGCACCCGTTACGAGGTCGACCTCAAGCACAAGCTCGACGTCCTGCGCCGCCACTGCGACGACGCGCGCCGGGAGTACGCGCAGATCGAGAAGGCCGTCAGTACCGGCGTCGATCTGTCAGGCGACCAGGCCGCGGGGCTGAACACGCTGCGCGCCCGGCTCCATGAGCTGGCCGCGCTCGGCTTCGACCACGTCATGGTCTCGCCGCGCGGCCCGTGGACGGAAGCCGGCATCGCCGCGGTCGCGTCACTCCTGCCCGAGGCGCGCGACCTGACGGCTTAGCGGGGCCCGTCGCCTAGCCGGAGTTTCCGGGCTAAGTTGATCTTGTGCTTATTTTCCCTGATCAGCGGGTGTTCAGGGTTTGGGTTGGCGTATTACCCATGGCAGTGTCTGGCGGTTACGGCAGATGATCTGATCACCGCGAAAGCGCGTCGATCAGGTCCCGGTAGGCGTGGAATGCGGGCTTGGGTGTGTAGTCGTCGGCCATGAGCCCGAACTGGCAGAAGAGCCCGGCGCCGGCGGAGCGGGCGTCGCGCAGCGTGTGGTGGATGTAGCCGGTGACGTTGAGCGCCTCGGCGTTGCGTGTTACCACGTCGATGACGGTGCCCAGAACTTCGGCCTGGCGCTGCGGTGTCCTGCCCGGCCCGGTGGGCCAGCCGTTCTCGGTGATCATGAGGGGAAGGTGTCCGAGCCTGGCGGGGGCCAGGTTCTCGCGGCGGTGGGTTTCCAGGAGGCCCTGGACGACGGCGGCGAGGCGGCCGGGTGCGACGGGGCGGAATACGTCAGGGAAGAAGTCGAGGCCGATGTAGTCCAGGTCGATGGTGAACTGGTCGCCGCCCGCCCGGGTGAGATCGGTAAAGAATGTGCTGTCCGGGCCGAGCAGCGGTGAGCTGTTGCAGCCGACCTTCAGGCCCGGGTGCCCGCTGCGCCGTGCCTTGTCCTTGGCGGTGCGGACGCCGGCGATGAGCGCTTCGGTGATGCGGGGATAGGCGCCGTCGAGGAGGGGGCTGCTGGTGATGTTGGGTTCCTCGCCGATTTGGAGTGTGGTGATGTGCTCGCCGTGGCGGTCGATGAGCCTTTCGATGAACGCGCAGTAGCCGTCGATGTCACCGGAGCGTGAGTGGTACTGGGCTACCAGGTCGAGCGTCCGCCCGCTGCCGAGGTAGCGGGCGTAGCCGGCCGGGGTCTGCAGGATGGCTGGATGGGCGGTGTCGCCCTGGTCGGCGTAGGCGTCGTAGGCCCGGACGATGAACGGACGGCCTGGGGAGCCTTGGAGCTGGGAGAGCGCCTTGTTGATCAGGTCTGGCCGGTCAGGCGGTCCCGCCTGACCGGTGTCGCCCACGGCGCTGCCTGGGTAGATGCCGAAGGTCAGCGCGTTCGGGGTGCCGTCTTTCACTGTCGCTCCGTTTCGTGGTCCTGGCGTGGCGGTCGCGGCCAGGCGAGCCGGCCGCTGATGATGTCATCGGCCACTGCGAGCACCCAGTCCCGTTCGGCGTTCAGCAGTGCCAGGGCGTACTCCGCCTCGATGACGAACAGGCGGGGCACGTTCTGGGCCAGTGCCTCATCCATGCGGCGCCGGGTTTCGGCGATGAGCGCGGCGAGCCGCCCGGCCCGTTCGGTCAGGGCCCCGGCTGCGCGCTGGGGGCCGAGCACGCCGAGGTGGCTGACCGCGACGAGGAACTCGGGGAACTCCAGGCGGGGCTCGCGGACCTGGGCATCCAGCCGCCGGGCCAGCTCTGCCCGGCCGGCCTGGGTGAGGGCATACGGGGTTCGCTGCGGGCGGGTCCCGTCGCGCTGGGTCGGCTGCGGCTCGGCCCAGCCGGCCCGGGTCATCGCTTCCAGCGTGTCGTAGAGCGATCCCCGGTTGGCCGGGACGCCGCGCCCGGCGAGTACCCCGGCGAGCTGGTAGGGGCCGTTCCAGCAGCGCGCCGAGGGCGGCCAGCACGACCGGGTTGCTGCTTCCTGCGCTGGCGCACCTGCCGGGCCACCCGGGCCCTCAGCGCCTGGGAGCGTAGCGGGCGAGGCTGAAGGCCTGGGCGAGCTTGTCCTGCGGGTCTCGCCGCGGGCCAGGGCGGCGGCCAGCTCGTCCAGCTTGCGGCCGGCCTTCGCCAAGGTGGTGCCCTCAAGCCCGCGGGCCGGCGCTGCGTGCAGCTCCGGGGAGTGGGTCAAGATGGTGCGCCGCCCGGCCCTGTAGGTCTCGCGTTGGGTGCCGTAGGCGGTCAGCTAGCGGCAGGATGACGCGGGGGTTAGGAGGGCCGGCAGAGTTCGTTGAACAGCGCCCGGTAGCGCTGCATCATCAGCCGCAGTTGCTCGGTGTCCGGCCTGCCCGGTGTCATCCCCGCGGACGGCTGCCCGCCGGCCGCGGCCGGCGAACCGTCCGCGCCGTGCTCCCACGCCGCGCGCAGCTGCCGCTGCCGCAGCCGCACGGCCTCCACCAGGGTCTCCGCGGCCTGACCGACCAGGTCGGCGGCACCGCTGACCGACGCCCGCGGGTCGTCGACGAAATCGCCCTGTATCCGCTGCCACCGGGCGCGCAGCTCCGCCGTGTCACCGAGCAGCGGCGCGGCAAAATCCGGCTCCGGCATGCTCGCCGCCTGCTCGGCCGCCTCGTCATCGTCCGTCGCCCTGGGCGACGGGACCGGCACAGGATTCGGCTGGAACGTAGGCACCGGCGTAGTCACCTCCGGAACGGGGGCCGCGGCTGCCGGCGCCGCGTCTTCCGTGTAGCCGGGCCCTGCCGTGCGGCCGGCCTCAGCGTGGCCGGCCTCAGCCGCGGAGTCGGGCCCGGCCGCGGAGTCGGGCCCGGCAGGGAAAGCGGGCTCTTCCGCAACGCCGGGTTCTTCCACCGGATCGGAGTCGGGAACGACCCTGGACTCCACCACCGTGCCGGGCACCGGCTCCGCGGTGCCCGCCGTGGGGGCGGCGTAGGCGTACCGGGCAGTTCCTGGCTCATGTCGGCCGTCCGACGGTGCGGTCTCTTCCGGCTCCGCTGCCGTGGTCGGCTCGTCGTCGTCCGGGTCGGTGCCGTCAGTCGAGAAGTTTCGCAGCAGGCTCATCGCCATGTGTCCTCTCTCATCGCATGGTCATGTCGCTGTTTCGCGGGCCTCGTCACGCGGGCCCGCCCCGCTGCCGGCGGCGCTGGCCGTCAGGCCGGCCCCCCGTCAACTGATCCGCGACCGCCGCTAGGTCCGGTTGGCGGGCAGGCTGTCCGCGTCTTCCTGGCGCCTGGTCTTCCAGTGCCGTCCCTGGGTGACCTGCTGCCACGGCCGCTGGCCGGGCACCTGGGCCGCCGTTTCCTCCGGTGCCACGGCAGGCTCTCGCCCGCCGTTCTCAGGCGATTCGAGCAGGTCGAAGAAGAGAGCACGGTAGCCGAGCAGCGCCTGCCGCAGCTCCTCAGTCGGGGCTTCACCGACCCGGCCGGCGACCTTACGCGCGCGACGGTACCCGTCGAGGTAGCGCCCGTGGTAGACGGACAGGTCCGTCAGGAGCTGCTCATGGTTGGTGACGTCGTAACCGAGGTCGGCCGTGACGGCGGCGAT
>Ga0335078_10007212_pt1 | contig 16483 bp, 15 predicted proteins | sample Lox_Sample_32_FD_206711 | JGI IMG/M metagenome (GOLD analysis project Ga0335078, IMG submission 206711) | Soil microbial communities from Loxahatchee National Wildlife Refuge, Florida, United States - Lox_Sample_3.2 | ecosystem: Environmental > Terrestrial > Soil > Wetlands | place: USA...
GACCCATACATGGGAACAGGCGGGATCGACTTTGCCAAGGACGCGCCGGATTTCATGCAGGCATTCGGCGAGCTTACGAAATAGCCAACGGGTCAGCTAGCCGCCCCGCCTCAAACGTCTTCGCGACAACCGGGAGCGCCGCGCCACGCCGCGATGCCGGACGCGGAGCAACCCGGTCTTCGTGCTTTACTCCGTTTTTTCCTGCTGCGCCGGCGGCGGATCGTCGGGCTTCGGCTCTTCGAGCTTGCGGTAGAGCGTCTTGCGGTCGATTTGCAGGATGGCGGCGGCTTCGCGTTTGTTGCCGTTGACCGAGCTCAGAATCGCGCGGACGTATTCGCGTTCGAGACGGTCGAGGCTGAGCCGCCGGTCGACCGCTTCCGTGATCGTCAGCCTCGGCGAAGTCTGGATCCCGGCGATGCGCGCCGGCAAATCCTTGACCTTGAGCTTGCCGTCGCCGCACAGCAGCACCGCCGCCTGTATCACGTTATGCAGCTCGCGCACATTGCCCGGCCATCGATAGCGCATCAGGCACGCGGCGGCTTCGGGTTCGACCTCGGGCGGCGTCCTTCCGGCTTCGGCGCTGGCACGCGAGAGGAAGTGCTTCAGCAATAGCGGCAGATCTTCGGGACGCTCGCGCAGCGGCGGCACGACGAGCGTCATCGCGGCAAGCCGATAATAAAGATCGGAGCGGAACCGTGCCTGCTCGAGCAGACGCTCGAGGTCGGCGTTGGTGGCGGCGACGACGCGGACGTCGACGGACGTTTCCTCGGTCGCGCCGATCTGGCGGACCTTTTTTTCCTCGATGACGCGCAGGAGCTTGGCCTGCAGGCCCATCGGCATCTCGCCGATCTCGTCGAGGAACAGCGTGCCCCCGCGCGCTGCGGCGAAGAGCCCGGGGCGCGACTGGCGCGCATCAGTAAATGCGCCGCGAACGTGGCCGAAGAGTTCGCTTTCGATGAGCGCTTCGGGAAGCGCCGCGCAGTTGATCGGAATGAAGGGTCCGTCGCGGCGCGAGCTTTCGAAATGCAGCGCCCGGGCGAGCAGGTCCTTGCCTGTGCCGCTCTCGCCCGTCAGCAGGACGCTCGCGGGACTGTCGGCGATCTGCTTGAGCGTTTCGATCACCGCGACCATCCGCGGATTGGTGGCGATGATATTGGGCAGTCCGTAGCTGCGCGCGAGTTCGCCGCGCAGACGCCGCACCTCCTGGCGCAGGCTGCCCGTCTCCAGCGCCCGCGACACCACCAGCAACAGCTCGTCGTTGCTGAAGGGCTTGGTAATATAGTCGAACGCGCCGAGCTTCATCGATTCGACCGCGGTCTGGATCGATCCGAAGGCGGTGATGATGATGACCGGAAGATTGGGCGCGACGCGTTTGAGTTCGAGTTGAAGCTGATGACCGCTGAGCCCGCTCATCCGGAGATCAGAGATGAGCACGTCGGGACATTCGCGCTTGACCAGAGCGAGCGCCTCGGCGCCTTTGCTTGCGCCAACCGCCTCGTAGCCCGCCTCGCGCAATACGTCGCAGACGACCGCGGTCATCTCGTGGTCGTCGTCAACGATCAGGATCGAAGCCTGCTTCCCCGCGTTCATCGCGCGCTCGCCGCGGCCCGCCCGTTGGGCGCGTACGCCTGCGCGTCCGTTTGCGCGATCGGGATGGTGACAAAGAAGCGCGCTCCTTCGGGGCTGGATTCGAAGCTCAACTCGCCTCCGTGGTCGCGCATGATCGACTGGCTTACCGCGAGGCCCATCCCGCTGCCCTTGCCCGGTTCCTTGGTGGTGAAGAACGGATCGAACACGCGCGACCGCACCTGCGCCGGCACACCCGGCCCGGTGTCGGCGAAGGTGATACGCGCGCGGCGTTCGCGGTCGATGCCGCTGACCTCGGCGACGACCCGCAGCGTTCCGCCGCCTGGCTCCATCGCGTCGAGCGCGTTGACCGCAAGGTTTACGAAGACCTGCTGGACCTGGGCGGCGTCGCACCTGGCGGTCAGCGCACGATCGCCGAGTTCGGCGCTTAGATGCACCTGGCGCCGCGCCGCCTCGGTCTCGACCAGGCTCATAGCGTGCTCGACGATGCCGCGCAAGTCGCAGGCGGTGCGGATCGGTTCGCGCTCGCGGGCGTAGTTGAGCAGCATCCGCACGATTCCCGAAATTCGATCGATCTGCTTGATGATGATCTCGAGGCCCTCGCCGAGCTTGGGCGAAGCCGGGCGGCTGTGCAGCAGGTACTCGGCGCGCGCGCGGATCACGCCCATCGGCGTGCCGATCTCGTGGGCAAGGCCCGAGGCGAGGGTGCCGATGGTGGCGAGGCGGTCGGAGTGCTGCAGCCGGCGCTCCAGTTCAAGTTCGTGCCGATGCCGCTCGAGCAGGTCGGCGCCGGCTTGGGTCAGCTGCTGATCGAGGCGGCGAAACTCCTCGGTCAGCAGTTCGACCTCGTCGCCGGCGCGTTCGCGCTCGGTATCTCCCTGGTCCGAGAGGCGCGTGACGCGGCGCGACAGTTCACTAAGCGGATTGGAAACGTAGCGCCGGACGGCCAGCGGGATGATTGCCGCGATGAGCACCATAACCAGGATTGCCGCGACGACCGAACCAACGGTACGAGCCCGCAGGTCCGCGCTGACGTCGGTCAAATCCTGCGCCACCTGCAGATAGCCGATCCGCCGGCCGTCGAGGCTCACTGGCACCAGCCGGCAGAACCATCGGCGGCCCCCGGCAGAACGCTCGAACTCAGCGAAGCCGCGTGCCTCTAATTGCGCGAACTCCGCGGAGCCGGGCGCGAGCTCTTGCGGGAATGCGGACTCATCGTGCCACGGCTTGCCCTGACCGTCGAAGAGCGTGCCTAGCATCCCGTCGCGGCTCATGTGCCGCAGCACGTCGTGGATTTGGTCCCATTCATTCACCCGCAGGTCGTTCTCAACCGCCGGCTGGAGCGCGCGGGTGCTTGCGCGAGTCTCGCGCTTGAGGTCGCCATTGTAACTTCGGATGGAGCGGGCGACGCTCCAATAGGTGTACACGGCCACCACCGGCGTCAAGGCCAGCAGCAGCACCAGGGTGAGGCGGGTGCCGACTTTCACGGCCTTCATTATAGCGACATCCGGCTGTCTAAGGCGCTAACGTCGCGCCAATCCGTACTCTTCCCTTGCAATCCGGCGGCCAGCGTCAAGAGTCTTCTATTTTGGGATTTTTGTCCGTGAAGGCCGGAGATTCGCGCGGCAGCGCCGGCCCGATTCGGAGACACGAGCGACGAGGTAGGGGAGAATCGCCATCGGGCAGCGGAAAATCTCCACAGTTCGCTGTGGGTGGAGCATTCAGCCCGGGAAAAGAAGCCGACGCGGATCGAAGAGATTGGTCCGGCGATCCTGCCCTTGCGAAAGAGGGCGCGCTCTTCAGCTATCAAGCCAAGCGCAGGGCGCTCGGGGGAATCGTCAACGCTCGGCGACGATCCAGGCGATGACCATCATCGTCGATACCACCACGAGGATGAGTCCGTTGGCGGCGAACCATCGCCGCACCTGACGGCGCCCCGAGCGCATGTTTCGGGTCGAAAAAGTGCCTGTGAAGCGGCGCAGGCGTTCGTCGAGCCGCGCTCGAAGGGTGAAGATTTTCATGTCCCTAGCGGTAGCTATCGGTGCCTGAGAGAAATCATAAAGCGGCCGCGCAGCTTTCAAAAAAATATCATGCGGCTCTCTCGAGACCAACAAATGAAGTATTAAAAGGGTGCAAAAGAGCGCGCAGGAATTCGCGTGAGCGCGATGATCGGCGTCGGCGGCAAGCCATTGCTGATTTCCCACTGGCGAATCGCGTCCGCGCTTGAAGACGACGTCCGGCGCAGCCTCGATGCCGGCTGCGACAGGCACGTCAGCAAGCCGGTAAAGAAGGCGGTTCTGCTGGACGCGATCCGCGAGGCGACGGCGGCGCGTGCATCCGCGGGGTCGGAGCCGGAGCAGACCGCCGCTGGAACGGAGCAGCGCGCAGGCGCAGCGAAGCTGGTTGCCTAGAGACTGCGGCCGTCGAAGGTTTCGACCTTAAGCGTTGACGGCTCTACCCCTTCGACGCATCGGGCGTTCACGTAAACGCCGTTAGACGTCGAGATAAACGGCGCGCATCCGCAGTTGGGGCAGAAATGGTGCTTCACCGTGCCGGTCTTGAAGGTATAAGCAGCAAGGTTGGATTCGGGCGTCAGCAGCCGCAGTTTTTCGCGCGGCACGCTCCAGTGCAGATATCCGCGCATGGTGCAGATCGAGCAGTTGCAGTCCATCACCTGCTGCAGATCGCCTTCGACTTCGAACCGGTTGCGCCCGCAATGGCATCCACCGCGGTAAGTCATGGCCAAGCCTCCTGAGTCCGGCAGCCTCTTTGGCAGCTAGCATCCCGCCCGCGCGCAGGCAAGCGCGCCGCCCCGCTCTGCGCGAATCGGCAGTGCGCTCACGCGCTACACAGTCGCACCAGCAATCGGATAAACTGCCCAGTCCGATGAGAGCAATCGCGCAAGACCGATCGCAGCGGACGCCGTGGGAGAGCTTCGAACGCGAGGTGCTCGAGTATCTGCGCACGCTGATCCGTTTCGACACTTCCAATCCGCCGGGCAACGAGCGGATCGCCGCCGATTTTCTGGCCGCCGCGCTGAGCGCCGAGGGTATCGCCTCGGTGATTCTGGAAAAGGAGCCGGCCCGCGCCAACCTGGTGGCGCGGCTTAAGGGCGGCGGCGCAGGCGCGCCTTTGATGCTCTCCTCGCATACCGACGTCGTGCCGGTAGAGGCGGCGCGATGGAGCCGCGCGCCGTTCGGCGGCGAGATCGCCGACGGGTGCGTGTGGGGCCGCGGCGCGATCGACATGAAGGCCAAGGGCGCGATGGATCTCGGGCTGATGCTTGCGCTCAACCGGGCCGGCGTCGCGCTCAATCGCGATCTGGTGCTCGCGGCGGTGGCCGACGAGGAGGCCGGCTCGGAACTCGGCGCGCGCTTTTTGGTCGAGCATCATCCCAATTTGGTGCGCGCCGGATGGGTGCTCAACGAGGCCGGCGGGTTTACCCTGCATCTCGGCGGGCGCCGCTACTATCCGATTCAGGTTGCCGAGAAGGGCTACGTCACGGTGAAGATGACGGTCAGCGGACCGCCCGGCCACGGCTCGATCCCACGATCCGACAGCGCTATCGCGGCGCTGGCGGAACTCGTTGTGCGGATCAATCGGACGCCGATGCGCGTGCGGCTGACGCCGCTGATGCGCCGCACGCTTGATCAGTTCGGCCTGGAGTCGCAGACTGCGCCGCCGCTCTTTCGCGCGATGATGACCAATACGGTCGTCCCGACCATCCTGCGCGCCGGCTACAAGGACAACGTCATCCCGGGCGAAGCCTCGGTGGTGCTCGACGGCCGCACCCTGCCGGGCGAGACGGCCGAAAGCCTGCTCGCCGAGCTGCGCGAGATGGTCGGGCCCGAGCCGATCTTCGAGGTGTTGAGATGCGCGCCGCCGGCCGAGGGCAGCGCGGATACGCCGCTCTTTCGGCTGATCGCGCATCACGTCGAGATGGCCGACCCGGGCGCGCGAGCGATCGCCTGGATGCTGCCCGGGGCGACCGACAGCAAGTTCTACGCGCAGCTCGGCGCGACCTGCTATGGGTTTGCACCCGTGCGGATCGGTCCGCGGATGCCATACGGCGCGCTGTACCACGGCAACGACGAACGGATCCCGGTCGAGGGTTTTATGTGGGGATTGCGCCTATATGCGGAAGTGGTGCTGAACTTTCTCGGCCTGCGCCTCGAGCAGGTATTTAATTAACCGAGCCGGCCCGTTTCTCCCGCGCCGCTCGCGATGCTTGCGGCGAACTCTCCCTGGTAAAGGAAGGGGCAAGATCGGTCGAGCCGGTTAGAAAACCTAGTCTGCTGGAGGTTCGCCGTCACCGCCAGGCGGTTCGGGCTCGCTTGCGCCCGCCGGTTGCTGTGCCGGCGTGAACGTGACCAGCAGCCGCGGAGGCGCGTTGAGCGGCACCACCGCAAAGCGCGACACCGGCGAGGTGTTCACGGTGATCGTAGTGCCGTCCGCGTCGGACTGAATATCGCAATCGTGGAAGATCGACCGGTCGAACACGAGGTGAGTCGGCGCGCCCTTGGCCAGCCTGGTTTCCTTGAGATGGAGCGTTAACGTCGATGAATCAGAGCCGCCCTGAAGCTGGTTCTCGTATGCGACAGGGCCCGTCAGATCGAGTATCACCGAGAGCGGCGGATCGGCCGAAGAGAGCCTGACCTTGTTAAGCGTCGCCGGACCGGTGTGTGCGAGCGTCCTCAGCCCGCTGGCGGCCGCCGCAATCGACGCGGGAGTCGCTGCGTCAGCAGTGATAGCGCCGGCAGGAGCAGCCCCGGCGGCGGCCCCGCCTGCCGATCCCGAACTTTTCGAGGGAGCAGGAGACGCGTCGGCAGCCGCGGCGTCTGGAGCGGCCGTATCCGAAGGAGCCGCAGCGTCGGGCGTCGCGGGTGTCGAGGATGGCGCTTTGAGTATCGGCAGCGGCGGATAGGCGTCGGTGGAGGCCAACGTGGTTGCGTCGCCCTGGCGCACCCTGACCTGGTCGGCATCGCCGAATCCGCTCTCGGTCAGCACCAGGTGTAGCGGGTCCTCTTCGGTATCGACGTGCTGATGGAGTTTCTTGAGCTCAGACTGCGCCTTGGCTGCGTAAGTCGTGCCGGGATAGTGCAGCACAACCGCGGTAAAGGCTTGGGCAGCGGAATACTTCTTGCCTTCCTTTTCCAGCGTGGTGCCGAGCTGGAAGAGCGCTTCGTCCCCGACCGGCGTGTCCGGCCATTTTTGCATCAGTTCGGCCAGGCGCGATTCGGCGGCGCGGAAGTTTGCCTTCTTGTAATAAAAATCGCCGATCAGGAGCTGATGACGCGCAAGCATCTCGCGGCAGATCGCAATCTGCTGATGGGCCAGGGCAGCGAAGCCGGTCTCCGGATAGCGCCGTTCGATTACCTCGAATTGCTCCAGCGCCTGCTCGGTGTTGCTCTGATCCTGGTCCGGGCGGCCTATCTGATCATAGTGCGCCATCGCCAGGTAATACGACGCGAGCTCGATCTCCTTGCTCGTCGGATGCATTTTCTCGAAGTCGCCCAGCGAAGAGATCGCCTCGGCATAGTGCTTCTGCTGGTATGCGGCGAGCCCGATCTTGAGCTCGGCGTCCTCGGCGTAGGGGCTGAACGGGTATTGATCGATCAGTTTCTGAAAGTAGATGGCAGCGCCCTTGTAGTCGTGCTGGGCGAACGCCTTTTGCCCCAGCACGTAATAGTTCTCGCCGGTCGGGGTCTGCTGATGCGTAGCGCAGGCCGACACGCCAAGCGCGAAACTCGCCGCCAGTACGAAAAACAGTCGCCGCATAATAAAAGAGACTTCAGACAGGTTAGACGCTGCCTGTGCTCAAGGCAAGCTTGCTTCATCACGAATGATAACAGCGGCGGGCGAGCAAAAAGATCGCTAAACCGGCATGAAAGAGGCCGAAAATACGGCCTTGCCCTGGGCCAGGTACTTGAGGCCGAAGCCGGAGGCGCACGCGCCCGGCACCGCGGTATCGACTCGGCGAAAGCCTGCCTCCGTAAGCATCACGAACATCTCCGCCGCGTACGGTTCGACGTCCGTCGCCACGTGGACGATCGCCGTGGGCGCGAGCACGCGTCTTAAGCGCCGCGCGAATCCCGGCGAGAACATCCGATGCTTCTGTTGCGACAGCGTGAGCCAGGGGTCGGGAAAATAGACGTGGCAGGCGCTCAGACTTCCGGCCGGCAGCATCAGGTTGATGAGTGTGCGCGCGTCCATCTGCGCCACCCGCAGATTGCCGAGCCCGCGGCGCGCGGCGCGAAGTGCCAGCACTCGCGCGACCGAGGCCGCAAGCTCGACCGCAAGGAAGTCGCGCTCGGGACGCCGGGCCGCGTATTCGATGATGAAGTCGCCGCGCCCCGCGCCCAGTTCGACCTCTAGCGGCGCGCGGCGTCCGAACAGCCGCTCGGCGTCGATCGCGTACACGGGTCCGTCTTCGGCCACCAGCACGCGCGTCGCGAGCGCGCGCTTGTCCGGGTCGCGCCACATGCGCGCCGCTTTGCGCAACCGTGCCATCGTCAGGAGCGTCCGGCGTGCGTACGTCAGTCCCGGCGCGCGGCCTAGTCCGTGCGCGCCATGAAATCCTTGATTCGCTTTACCAGCGGCGCAAGGTCGGTGTTATCAACCAGCGCGCTCGCCATCCTCACCGGGTCGCCGAAAAAAAAGCGCTCGTAGAGCACCTGGCGGCCGGCGAACGAACTTCCCGCCACGTCCCAGGCGAGGCGGTAAAGCGCGACGCGCTCGCGCGCGGCGGCGTCGGCCTGGCCGAAGTAGCGCTCGATCTCGGGCGCGATCGGGCTTTTGAAGTCGCGCTCCGACGGCGTCGCCATCAGGCTCGACGAGCTGTTGAGCTGGATGATTTCCGCCAGCCGCGGATACAGCTTGGGAAAGAGGTTGCGCGCGGCGTCGAGCGGCGGGCGTGCGGGCATGTACTCGCCCCACTTATCCGCTGCAGCATCGGCCTCGGCGGCGCGCAGACATGATCGCATCAGCTCGGTCGTGACGATCATCTCGGCCAGGCGCTCGCGCACGTGCGGCAGGCTCATCGCGTCGCTCACCTGGGCGATCCGTGTCGCGAGGCCGAGCAGGAACTCGCTCTTGACCGCATTTTTGACCACCACCTGGTGCATCATGTTGACCACGGCACCGGTCTCGGCGTAGAGCGCGTTGCATCGCGCCATATCGCCGCACACGAACACCCGCTCCCACGGCACTGTCACGTTGTCGAAGATGACGACGCAATCCATCTCCTCGAAGCGCGAGGCGAGCGGATGGTCGAAATGCGAGCGCTCGGCCTCGAACGGGTCGCGGCAGATGAATTTGAGCCCCGGCGCGTTGCATCGCACCGCGAACGCGAGCGCGAATGGCTTCTGGCTGGGGTCCTCCTTGAGCACGGTGGAAGGAAAGACCAGCAATTCCTCGGAGGCGGGGCCGAGCGTGGCGAGCATCCGCGCGCCGTTGACCACGATCCCGTCGCTCGTCTGCTCGACGAGGCGGAGCGCCAGGTCGGCGTCGGTCTGGCCGGCCCATCCGGCGGCGCGGCTCGCGCGCGGGTTGAGCAGCGTATGCGTGGCGCACCAGTCGTTGCGGCGCGCCTCGCGGTAGTACTCGACGATATTGTCGCCGAGGCGCTTGTCGGCAGCGGCGAAGAACTCGCGCGCGGCCGCCATCGCCGCGATGCTCGCGTTCAGGTAGTCGGGCGTGCGCCCTAGCATCCCGCCGCTGAACTCGGCCCAACGCCGCATCATTGCGCCCCGCTTGCGCACTTCCTCGCCGCTTTGTGGCTGGATGAAGGAGAGGCCGGCGCGTTCGCCCCCCTCGATGCGATAGGTCATCGCCTCGGGATGCTCGATCTGCATGTCGTAGAGCGAGGCGAGCGAGCGCGTTACGGGTTTGAGCGCCGGATGGGTCGTCGGGTCGGCGACGCGCTCGCCGCCGAGCCAGATTTCGCTCCTGAGCTTGCGCATCGCACTCAAATAGTTATTGCCCGAGCGCGCCCCCATCAGAGGATCTCCTGCAGCTGCGGCAGTCGCTTGCGCAGCCGTTCGGCCGCGTCTTCCGGCGCCATGTAGGGCGGGCGCGCCGGCCCCATGTCGATTCCGGTTGCGACCGAGGCCGTAACCTTGGTGACACCGAGATGGCCGAGCGCCTCCTCGCCGCCGCGCGGGAAGCATCGGTTGAGCCGGCGCTGGATCTCCTGGGCGCGCATGATGTCGCCGGCGCGGTAGGCTTTGAGCAGCGCGGCGGAGGCCGGCACGGCGAAGATATTGATAAAGCCGCCGGCGGCACCGAGCATCAGGCCGCTCAAGAGCGCGCGGAAGGTGTTGTAGATCTCGATGCGCGAGCCAATCTGGTCATAGAGCTCCTCCAGATGCTGGAGGTCGGTCAGCACTTCCTTCATCGCCGCCACGCCGGGAATTGTCGCCAGGCGTGCGGCGAATTTGGGCGAAATATTGAACTTGCTCAGCGCCGGGTTGTGATAGACCACCAGCGGCAGGTCGCCGGCCTCCGCGATCATCCGGTAGTGGCGCTCGACTTCGGCCTCGCCGCAGCGCCAGTAGTAAGGCGGAATAACCTGCTGCGCGTCGTAACCCATCCGGGCCGCGGCCTTGGCGAAGCGCAGGGCCTCGAGCGTGGTCGCGCCCGAGGTCATCGCGGTCGCCGGGACGCCGGGCCGCTTGCGGGTTTCTTCGAGCGTAACTTCAAAGGCGCGGAGCCGTTCGGCCTCGCTCAGATGCAGGAACTCGCCGATGCTGGGCGTGGCGACGATGCCGTCGGCGCCGTTGTCGAGCGCCCAGCGCACCTCCTTGCGCAACGCCTCTTCGTTGAGCGTGTAGTCCGCGTTGAACGGCGTCACCAGCATCGCGTGAATGCCATGCACGAGTTTCATCTCACTTTGCTCCTCCCGCCGGCGCCGCGGCGCCCTGATGGGCCGCGGCGGCGGGCCGGGCGAAATAAAAAATCGCCTGTCCGGTGCCGAGCGCGGCCTCGTAGCGTCCGAATTGCTCGCCGCGCCAGTTCCACTCGGCGCTGCCCATCGCACCCGCCATCATCAGGTAGTGCGAAAATCGCCCCTCGGGCGAGCATTCGGCGCGATATTCGGGCGCGGCGCGCAGGACTTCGTCATGGCGCCCGGCGCGGAACCATTCCATCAATTTCTCGTCGAACAGGCGATTGCCGAGCGAGCTGATGTCGTTGGGCGAGGCCGAAGCGTGCTGCAGCACGTTGTCGTAGTCCCAGAAGCGATGCGACATGCCGCCCGCTGCGACCAGCACGACGCGGCGGCCGGAGGCGCGGATCGCCGCGCCCATCGCGACGCCGAAAGCGACATCGTTGGAGATGCGTGCCGTTTGGCAGACGCCCATCGACAACACGCGACGCTTCGCGCCGGGATTGAAGTAGTGCATCACGTTCAGCGTCGGATAGTGCAGCGGCAGGGTAGGGTAGCCCGGGGCGATCGCCCGCAGTCCGCCGGCTCGAACCGCCTCCACGATCGCCGCGGCGAGCTCGGGATCGCCCGGATAGTCGAAGGCGTACTCATGGATCATCTGCGGCAGCTCCTCGGAAGTGTAGAGGCCGCGCAGCCGCTCCTGCGCGTTGAGCACATATTCGAGCGTGGTGAACCAGTGGGTGTCGATCAGCGCGAAGGTGTCGAACTCGAGCGCCCGCAGGCGCTCGCGCTCGAGCGATTCCATCGCGTCGTAAAAGGTGGTGACGTTCTTGCCCATGTAGGCGCGCCGCGCCTCAGGATCGTGAATCATCAGGCGCGGCACGTGAGTGGTAAAAATTGCGGCTACGATCTCGCCCATCGCGGTCCTCCTTTGGCGCGGCGGTTCATCGCTCTGCCGGAAGTTCGGGATAGGTCAGGCAGACCATCCTCGGCTCGGTCCAGAACTCGAGGCTGAAGCGTCCGCCCTGGCGGCCGACGCCGCTCTGGCCCGAACCGCCGAACGGCGTGCGCAGATCGCGCAGGAAGAAACTGTTGACCCACACCATACCGGTTTTAAGGCGCGAGGCCACGCGCAGCGCGCGTTCGAGGTCGCGCGTCCAGATATACGCGGCGAGCCCATAGCGCGTCCCGTTGGCCATTGCCGCCGCCTGCTCCTCGTCCTCGAAGCGCTCGATGCTCAGCACCGGGCCGAAGATTTCTTCGCGCACCGCGCGCGCGTCGGGCGCAAGGCGATCGAGCACGGTCGGCAGGTAGTAGTAGCCGCGGCCCGGACGCTCGGGAATCGCGCCGCCGGCCAGCAACTCGGCGCCGCCGGCGACCGCCTCCTTGACGAAGGAATCGACGCGGCTTCGATGCGCGGCCGAAATCAGTGGCCCGTATTCGGTGCCCTCGTCGAGCGGGTCGCCGATTTTGAGCTTGCGCATCTCGTCGAGGACCATCGCGATGAACTCATCGGCGATTTTTCGATCGACGAGCAGCCGCGAACCGGCGACGCACGATTGTCCCTGGCTGCGGAAAATCGAGCGGGCGACGCCGGCGGCGGTGCGTTTGAAGTCCACGTCGGCGAAAACCAGGTTGGGCGATTTGCCGCCAAGCTCGAGCGTCACCCGCTTTAGCGACTCGGCCGCCGCCGCCATCACGCGCTTTCCCGTGGCGACGCCGCCCGTGAACGCAACTCCGTCGATGCCGGGATGCGACACCAGTGCAGCGCCCGCCGCGCCCTGGCCGGGCAGAATGTTGAGCACGCCCGGCGGAAGCCCCGCCTCGATCGCGATTTCGCCGAGGGCGATGGCGGTCAGCGGCGCCAGTTCCGAGGGCTTGTAGATGCAGGCGTTGCCGGCGGCGAGGCATGGCCCGAGATTCCACGTCCCGAGCATCAGCGGAGAGTTCCACGGGATGATGATGGCGCCGACGCCGAGCGGCGCCCGCTCGGTGAGGCTCACCAGCTTGAGGTCGGCGCCGAGGAATTTGGCATCACCGTAGCTTGCCTCCTGCGTCCATGCCTCGGCCGCGTTCGCGAAGAAGCGCAGATTACGCGCGGCGCGTGCGATATCGTGATTGACGCATTCGCTGACCGGCTTGCCGACGTCGCGCGCCTCGAACCTGCCCAACTCGCGGGCGCGCTTTTCGATGCCCTCCGCCATCCGGCCGATGATTCGGCCGCGCGCCTCGGTGCTCATCTTCGGCCACGGACCATGGTCGGCCGCCTCGCGCGCCGCGGCCACCGCTCGATCGATATCTTCCGCGCCGGCATCGGCCACCTGGGCAAGCTCGCCTTCCGTTGCCGGCTCGACATCGGTAAAGCGCGCACCACTGGCCGCCTCAACGTACCGATTCGCGATGAACAGCTTGGTTTCCATCCTGGCTGCCTGGCCTGTCGCAGCGATCCGGCGCACGAAGTGCCGCGAAGGGGTGAGTCATACCTGAATTTCCTCGAATTTCCCCCGCAAGACAACCAACCGCACCGCCCTCTCATCCGAGGGGAGCCGGCGGCGTTCTACGAATGGAGCAGCCGCCTTCTCATCAGGAAAAGTCTTTATTTTGATTGAACAATTCCGGATTCGGGCCATTATCTGGTCATAGAAGCTAAAATCTATTCTAAACTGGAACAGAAAGCTCAGAAAACTTCTTATTTAATATAGACATCTTATAATGTTATATAACGTAACAGAATGATTCGTTTGGACACAGGACCGTGAATTAAGCAAGGAGAAAGCGGCCATGACTCTGCCATCCAGAAATTCGAAACTGTTCAAATCTGAAGCAGTGCGCAGCCTCCTAATCCTGGCTTTCGCCGGATATGCCTTGGTCGCTGCCGCGTCGGCAAGAGCCGACGCGTGGGAGTGTGGTCTGGGCTGAGTGCGAATCCGTTCTCGGTGGAATTTGGCAAGGAGGCAGTGGGCGGCACGAGCGCCGCAAAGCCAGTGACCATCACCAATCGAAGCGACAGGGTCCGCACGATCGTACGAGTGCGTACGACCGCCGGCTTTGGCGAGAGTAACACCTGCGCGGTCCTGAAACCGCGTGCAAGCTGCAAAGTTGAGGTCACCTTCAGTCCAACCATGAAAGGCGAAAGGATCGGAGCCTTGATCGTTCGGGTGGCCGACCGCGATGATGATTCAGGCACGTTTGTATTGCTCACTGGAATAGGTACCGCCTCGGCTGGGGTGACGATATCGGGTACGGCGATGCAGGGCGGGGCAACGAGCGGGGCAACCGTAAGCCTCTATGCAGTTAGCACCAGCGACGGATCGAACAGCGGCGCAGCGCTGGCGACCACGACCAGCGACGGCAGCGGCAACTTCACCCTCAAACTCGCAAGTGTTCCTTCGGGGCCGGTGAGATTGACCGCGACGGGCGGTTCCTTCGCGAGCGAAATGAACGGCGCAACCATCAACCCATCGGGCAGCATTTCGGTTCTGCTCTCCGGTGTGACCGCGAACCAATCCGGGATCTCGATCAACCCTCTCACCGAATTCGTAAACTCGCTTGCTCTGGCAAAGCTTAATGGCGGTTCATCGCCCACACTGGCGGATGCGCTCGCCTCGGCGACGAGTGCAATCGAGGGGGACTATGGACTCAAAAGCGATCCGGCGACCCTGACTCCGAACTTCACGGTTGCTGGCGTCGGCAGCGACGCTGGGAACTTCGCGCTTGCGCTGGGCGCCTTGATCAACGAAGACCAGGCGCTGTGTTCAGCCGCACCGGGCGGATTGGTTACTGCACTGTCGGCGGACATAGCGGACGGAGTCTTCGACGGGTCTGCTGCAGGCACGCCTGTGCCTTATTGCGGCGGGAGTCTGGCGGCGCTTGCGGGAACCAGCGACTTCCAGGATGCGCTGGCGGGACTCCAGCAACTGCAACTGCTGACCGTCGGCTTCGGCTTCGGCGGCAGCTACGGCCCGGCCGGGAACGTGCTGATCAATCAGGTTCCTCCGGTCGCCCCTGACCTGCTCACCGCGGCCTTCGCCACCATTGATAGCGCCATAAGCCTGGCCGCGCCGGTCCCGGTGAACCAATTCGCCACGGCGAATCTGCCCACGATGGTCACGGCCCGCGAATATCACACGGCCACACTCCTCGCTAACGGCAAAGTGCTGTTCGCCGGGGGCGAGGATAGCAGCGCCGACATATTGAATACTGCCGAACTCTACGATCCGGCGGCGAATTCGTTCACCGCTGTTCTTTCCACGATGAGCTTCGCACGCGAATTCGCGACCGCCACGCTATTGCCCAACGGTAAGGTGTTGATAGCCGGCGGCCTCGGGCCACACGGCGACGTGTCCGCCGCCGATATCTACGATCCCGTGGCGAACTCTTTCAGCGCCGGGCCAGCGATGGTTTACCCGCGCGACAGCGCGAGCGCGGTGCTGCTGCCCAATGGCAAGGTGCTGATCGCGGGCGGATTCTCCGGCGGCAACTTTCAGAGCACCGCCGAGCTCTACGATCCGGTGGCCAATTCTTTTACCGCCGTGCCGCTCGGCATGACCGAGGCCCGTTATCTCCCGACCATCACGCTGCTCACCAGCGGCCAGGTGCTGATTACGGGCGGCTCCAACTTCAGCGGCATCCTGAGCAGCACCGACATCTACAATCCGTTGACCAACTCGTTCTCCGCAGGCCCGGCGCTGAACGCCGAGCGCGAGTCGGCGACCGCGGCGCTGCTGCCCAACGGAAAAGTGTTGATCGCGGGCGGCGACGACAACGACGGCTACCCAACGACGACCGAACTCTACGATCCGGCGGCCAACTCGTTTGCCGTCGGACCGGCGATGAACATGGGGCGCGAAGAAACCGCGAATGCGATACTGCTGCCGAATGGCAAAGTGCTCATCGCCGGCGGATGGCTCTTCGGCTCCGGCGGTTCCGGCGTTCTGGCCAGCACGGAGCTCTACGATCCTGTGAGCAATACGTTCGCCGCGGCTGCGTCCACGGCGTCCATGAGTTCTCCGCGTGAGTACCCCACTGCGACGCTGCTGCCTAACGGTATAGTGCTGATCGCCGGGGGCGACGACGGAGACAACAACCTGACCAACGGCGACCTCTATAAGCCGTAAGACGCGCCCGGAATCCGCCGCGCGCGCTCCAACCCTCAAGTCAGCCGGACGGCTGTAAAAGCAGCAGCCGTCCGGCCGTTTCTTTGTCCTCCAGACCCTCTCCTTGACCGGTCAGCGGCGCGGCCATAACGTTAGAGCCGCGATGGCCGAGTTGCCGGACATCATTCCGATCTTTCCGCTGCCCAATTTCGTGCTGTTTCCCGGCGTGACGGTGCCGCTGCACATTTTCGAGCCGCGCTATCGCGAGATGGTCGCCGACGTCGCCGGCGATCACGGAATTGTCGGGATGATAATGCTCAAGGGTGACTGGGAGCGCGACTACTACGCCTATCCCGATATCTTCACCATCGGATGCGCCGGCCGTATCGCCTCGTTGGAAAAGCTTGCCGACGGTCGCTACAACCTCCAGCTGGAAGGAATCAGCGAATTTCAGATCGGACGCGAAATCCGCTCACACTCATACCGCAAGGCTGAAGTCCGATGGTGTCCGTCGGGCCGCAGATTGCTGGGCATGGAGCCCTCCGAGATGAACTCGCTGCGCGACCTGCTGGTCGGATTTCTCGGCGAGACTGCCGACACGGCCTGGCGCGGATTGGTCGACGAGCAAGGCCTGCGCGACGCCGACCTGATCAATTTCCTGTGCTTTCATCTCGACGTCACGCCGCTTGAGAAGCAGACTCTGCTCGAGGCCCTGGAAGATCGTCTCGCCTGCCTGTTCGACGTGCTCACCTTCAAGATAGAAGAGCGCAAACTCGGCCCGGGTCCGCGCGGAAGCGGTACGGTCAATTAGCACCTATAGTACTTAAGTCGTGGTGCGGTGATCGCTCCCCCGAGGGCGAGGTCCGAGTTTCTCGTGCAGATGTCCAATTAAGTAGCGCCTGTCCGTTTTTTTCCA
>Ga0335078_10007213_pt1 | contig 16482 bp, 12 predicted proteins | sample Lox_Sample_32_FD_206711 | JGI IMG/M metagenome (GOLD analysis project Ga0335078, IMG submission 206711) | Soil microbial communities from Loxahatchee National Wildlife Refuge, Florida, United States - Lox_Sample_3.2 | ecosystem: Environmental > Terrestrial > Soil > Wetlands | place: USA...
CGGACCACCGCCTCCACCAGGTCGTCACCGACCAGCTCCCCGGCCGCCATGACCCGGCGCACCTGAGCGCCCAGCTTGGTGTGGTTCTGCACGTTCCACCGGAAGATGTCCCCCACGCTGATGTGCACCAGGTCCAGGTCCGCCGCCAGCATCTTGGCCTGCGTGCCCTTGCCGCTGCCCTGAATCCCCATGATCACGTATTTGCGCATGTCATCAGCCTGGCATAAGGCGGATGGCCCGGCCCGGGATCCCCCGCAGCCTCGCAGGTGACGGCGAGGGTTATCGCAGGCGGCCATGGTCTCCTGGACGTGCCCGGACACCCGTTCGGGCCCGCGCCGCCACCCGTAGACCAGCAGCATGATGGCGGCCAGGCGCGCACTGTCAATACGACCCGCACCGAACCGGCGTTTCTGCGTGGTGGAAACGTTCGCCGGCACGTCAATCAGGTGAGCGCGGCATCGTTCTGAGATTGCTCGCGGCCAAGCACGAACTGTCGGCCTGTCACGCAATGCGACCAGCCGATCGAGCCCCTGATCACCCGTTGTGGCCCGCTCGTAACGGCGGGGCTGCGTGCAGTGTGCCTGCTGCTCTCCATACCAGTACCTGCCGTGACAATCAGACCCCTGGCAGCGACGGTTCAGTAGGCGTGGCCCCGGCTTGCCTGGGCCCAGCCGTCCATGTCGGCTGGCCTGGGTCCCGCCGGCCGGTCCGGCCACGTGAACTGGCCCGCAAGGGCCGGGTTGGCGAGCAACTGGCCGGCCACGGGCGCGCCCAGCTGCAGGACCAGCCAGATCCGGCTCGGATCGGACAGCAGGTGCGGCTCGGTCAGCGGGTCGCCATCGATGATCGTCAGGTCGGCCAGCTTGCCCTCGGTCACGGTGCCGATATGCTCGTCCAGCCCGAGCGCTTCGGCGGCGGTCTTGGTCGCGGCCTCCAGGGCCTCGGCCGGCGTGAGGCCGTGGCAGATCATCCGCTGGATCTCAAGCCCGGCGGCCAGGCTTGTGTCGCTGCCGAGCGCGATCTTGACGCCCGCCTGCCGCGCGGCCTGCATGCTGGCCGCGCCCTCCTCGATGTTCCGCTGAGCCAGTTCCACCAGCACCGGCGGCATATCCGGCTCTGCCTCGGCATGGGCGGGGTCGATGACCTCCTCGCTCAGCCCCGCCATCCAGTAGTAACCGGACAGGGTCGGTACCAGCACCTGGCCCGCGGCGGCCATGGCGTCGAGCAGGTCAGGCCGCCGGTGCAGGTATATGCCGTGCTCGATGGTGTCGACGCCGTGCCTGATGGCTGCCGCGCAGCCATCCAGGCCCTCGGCGTGGGCGGCGACCCGGAAGCCCATCCGGTGCGCCTCGTCGGTGACCGCCGCCAGTTCCGGTTCGGTGAGCTGGAGCGGGTCGGGATCTTCCAGCTCGTTGGAGCGGGCGCCGGTCGTCATCACCTTGATGAAGTCTGCCCCGGCCCGGATCTGCTCGCGGACCGCCCGCCGCATGTCGTCCTGGCCGTCGGCTTCACGGTACATGTCACCGTAGAAACGGCCGCCCGGCGCCGTCGCAGAGATTATCTTCGCGCAGGTCAGCAGGCGGGGACCGCGGAACGCGCCGTAACGCATGGCCTGCCGGGCCAGCTGCGGCAGCAGCCCCTGCGAGCCGACCACGCGGATGGTGGTTACCCCGAAGCGCAGGTAGTCGCGGAGTTCGGTCTGCAGGAACTGAGCCGCGATGCCGGGCAGCGGTTCCTCGGCGCCCTTCGCCACCTGCGGGACGGTGCCCGAGGCGTGCGTATGGGCATCGGTCAGCCCGGGCATCAGGACGCGCCGGCCCACTTCCAGCGGCCAGGCACCATCAGGGCACGGCTCGGCGGCGTCTGCGACCCGGCGGATGACTCCGTCCTCGATCAGGACCGCCGCGTTCTCGCGCAGCGGCGATCCGGTGCCGTCGAAGAGCCGTGCCCCGGTCAGCCAGATCCGCTCTTGTGCCGCGGCGGGCGCCGCGATCAGCGCCGGGAACCTGTGTGCCACGTGTCTGCCACCTTCGGCTGCGAGCGACAAGGAGGCCCCCGATCTTCTCATCGTGTCCCTGGCGCCGTCTGCTCGATTTCTCACCTTGCCTTACCGGTCTGTCTTGGTGCGGCCCGGCCGGCTCGCATAATCGGTCGGCATGCCTGGTTGGCGATCGCTGGGTGACAGTAGGTAAACGGAAGCTTGCGGTACTTTACCTGGGCATGACACAAGCGACAGGCAAACCCGGGACTGGTTCTGCAAGCCCCGCCGGTAGAAGCTGCACCTGACTGAATCCGACGTCGCAATGCCCACCCGGTCCAGCACGGCAGCAATGTCTCGATCTGGAAGGGCACAGTGGCCTTGATCAGTCCGGTGAATATCTCGTCTTCCCGGTATCGCCTGCTCGCAGAGTCGAGCAGGTAGGAATATACGACCGGAATGCCCGTCGCGGTCAACTCCTCGCGCCAGTAAACGCAATGCCCGCACGCGCGTACTGGTCGAGCTTCACGATCCGGTCGGTGGTTTCCGAGCCCGGCGACACGATCTCCGCGACCAGGAGGACGTGTTCCGGCCTCGTCGGTGATACATCGATGGTGTCGGACCGGTACAGGACAACATCCGGGCGGCGGTTGGTCAGCGGTACATCTTGCAGCCGGACATCGAAGGCGGTGTCAGCGTTCCAGTCCGGCCCGGCCGTGGCATCGAAGGCGTTGGCGAGAATCCGGGCGAGGCGGTTATGCCGCTTCGACGCGCTTGGGCTCACGACGACCATCCGGTCCACGATCTCGATGCCCGCGCACCGCTCCTCAGACCATGACTCGTACTCCGTTGCGGTGATCTGCGAGTGCATCCACTCCAGAGCGATCATCTCCACGCGCATGCGGTACCCCTGAGCCCAATGGCCTTGCTTTAAGTGATCATGTGCGGGCTGAGCAGGTGAAACTCGATTTTCCGGGTGACGTTGGTGACGCTGGGCTGGCCGGGCTTGCGGGCCGGGAAGTCGCCGGATTTCCTGGTCTTGCGGGGGCTGGCCCGGTCCGGGCGGTCGCGGACGAAGGCGCCGGGGGCGAGGATCTTCAGCAGGAAGGTGGCGAGCGCGAGATCGGCGTGCTCAGGGGGAAAAAGCCGCGACGGTGTCCGTCGCGGCGGCCAGGGCGTGCGGGAAGCTGATCGTGTCCGGGGGGACGCCCGCGGCGGCTGCCCCGATCCCGATGATCTTGCAGATGGCCTGGTAGACGGCGAACAGTGCCCACATTTCCTGCTCGACGCCGGCCGGGTCCTTGCTGCGCAGGACCGGCTGCCCCTCGCCCATGTCTGTCTTGTGGTGGCCGATGACGGTCTCGCATCCCCACCGGGCCGGGTAGCAGCACGCGAGATCCAGCGCCGGGTACTCCCCGGGGTCCAGCAGGTCGGTGACCAGGCAGAACAGCTCGGAGGCCGCTTCGTCCCCGCCGTCTTCCGGCGCCGTGTGCACGGTGTACTCGATGACCCGGACCCTCAGCGGCGGGCCGTCCTTCGCGCGGGGCGGCGTCAGTTCCGCGAGGTAGGTGCCGCCGGCCAGGATTTTCACCGGCTTCAGGGTGAAAGACGCCGATGCGCGCCACAAGATGTGCGCCCCGGTGGCGAGGAACTCCCGCGCCAGCGCCCAGGACAGGAACTTGCGGTCCGCCAGCACCAGCATCCCCGGGCCGAAGCAGCCCTGGTCCAGCAGATCCCGGGCCAGGGCCTGCTCGGAGTCCCGGTACGGGCCCATCGACGCGCCCAGCAGGCTCCCGGTCCCGGACTCCGCCGCAGCCAGCCACCGCACCTGCGCGAACGCCCCGTCCCGGGTCTGGTTGGACGGGCGGCCGAAGTGCTCATCGTTGACCTCGCTGTCCGGAACGTCCGAGGTTGACCCGTCGACCGAGACGACCCGCAGCCCGCAGCAGAACACCCCAGGCGTCCCCTGGTCCCCTACCGGCCCCGCGACCTGCTCGAACAGGAACCGGACCGGTGCCGGGCCGAGCTTGCCGCGGCCCCGCGACAGCGAGGAGATGTTCGGCGGACGCCACCGCCGCCCCTGCCCCGCGTCCACCCGCCCGCCGGGGTCCAGCTGCTGCCCGGCCAGCAGGTCACCGGCACGCCGCTGGTGGTACAGCCCGTCGGCGAGCTTGGTCATCACCTGCCCGTACCCGCAGTTCCGGCCCCGGAACAGCCACAGCGCCAGCACGAAATACACCACCAGCCGCGCCGGCAGCAGCCGGCGCCGCTGCTCCCGCGCCCCGGCATCCTCCACCGCGGCGTCCACCAGCTCCGGCGTGAAAACCCTGGTCAGCACCCCGACCGAGATCCGGTCCGGCAGCCAGCCGTCCGGAGACAACCCCTCAGAACCATCATGTGCCACAAAACCATAACCGTACCACGTCAAGTCTTAACGCAAGGCCATTGACCCCTGAGCCCTCGACAGGTCGCGCAAGCGAGCATTGAGGTTTTCTCAGCGACTTTCAGATGATCATCTTGTGCTCGAATTGCACGAGGACGAGGACGGCTTTGGCGATGTCGCCGATCGTGGTCGGGCTGACGCTGACGTACTGCAGGGCGCGCCAGCGCTGCTTCATCAAGGCGAAGCCGCGTTCGCCCTGGTAGCGCAGGGACCGGAGCAGCGCGTTGCGGGTTTTCGTGTCAATGTCGAGGTCGCCGCGGGCGGGCTTTCTCACCGGGACGAGCACGCCGGCCCCGGCGCCTTCGAAACCGGAATCGGCCAGGAACGGCAGGATATTCAGGTAAGGCCTGGCCTGCGGGAGAACCAGCTCCCGGGCGGCGGTCAGGTCATAGGTGCTGCCGGGCAGCGCGCCGGAGACCCACAGCGGCACGCCACGAGGAGCGGCCAGTCCCTGCACGTTCCCGGCGGGGCGGTGCGCCTTGCCGGAGTACCACTTGTCTATTTCCTTCCCCTTACGGCTGGTTTTCTTGTCCGCGCACCGGTCGGAGGCGATCAGGGTGCCGTCCAGGATGAGGTAGGGAAGTCCCTGCCCGGCGGCCCTTTCCAGGGCCTCGCGGAGCGTCGGCGCCTCCGCGGCGAGCACGTCGACGGCCTCGTCCTTGTACCGGTACGCCGTGGCCTGCGAGATCCCGAAGCCCTGGCCCAGCCGCCGGATGTCCGGCCGGTCGCGGAACCAGGCCAGCGCGAAGACCGCCTGCTTCCAGCAGGTCAGGGCGCGCGTCCCGTCCCGGGTGCCGAGCTCGCGGCGGTGCCCGGCCAGCAGCCGCGACACGAACACCGCCAGTTGGAAGGGGACGTCAAGAGTGACACGATAGGACAGCACGCGGAGCCTCCGGCAGGACGGACTTGTGGTGAGACCTCTTGTACCGGGGGCTCCGCGCCCTCCCGGGGATCTCCTGATATGTCCGTGTGTCTGCCCGGATGACCGTTAAGCCGCGAACGCCGGGGTTACCGTCGCTGAGAAAACTTCATTGATATCGTACCGCGCGAGGTCTTGGCCGCACTGCGACTGTGGAGCGCGGGGGCCCTGTCAGCGGACAGGGCAGTCAGCACTGGTTCCCGGGCGGCTCACACCGGCAGGCTCCGGCCAACGGAGGGGAACAATAGACCGCTACAGCGCAATGGAAAAGTTTTCGAATAACTATAACTAACTGCGCAATCTGCGCCCCGACCGCGACTCGAACGCGGGACCTACTGCCTAGGAGGCACTTTCGAAGTGTCGCCTCACAGTGCCAGATGTTGCCTGACGTGCCGCCTGGCCGTTCCGGCAGTGGCTGGCCGCGACCTGACATAGCCCGGCCAGGCGCGCGGGCACCAGCTCGCCGAGACCCGCAAGCAGCTGGGCCTGGGCCAGAAGCAGATCGCCGCCGCCATGGGCGTCAGCGTCGCCCGCGTATCCCAGATCGAGCACGACAAGGTCACCTCCTTCGAAGTCATCGCCCGCTACGTCGAGACCCTCGGAGGCAGGCTGGACCTCGTGGCCGACTTCGGCGAGCTGCAGCGACGCGCGCAGTCCTGCCAATCGCCTGGCCGCGCGTTCTTCGCGGGACGTCAGGCTGGCGCGCCGACGCGGGTACGCAGGCCGTGGAATTGGCGGGTCTGCATGATGAAGTGCGCCGGGTCGCCCACTGCCAGGCCGAATGGCCGGGTGAGCAGTGCCGGGAGGGTCTTGCCACGACTGCGGGCCACCAGGCGGGTCTGGCCGCCGTCGGCAGGCCGCAGGTTGAAGCTCCACACCCCGTCCGCATAGGCCCGCGGCAGCCGTCCATTCGGATCGACGGAGCGCCCAGAGAGTAGGTCAATGATCGTCCGCAGCACCAGGGTCCGGTTGGGTTCCACCAGTTCCACGGTGAACCAGTTGCGGCCATCGCTGGCCTCGATCAGGCGCTGCCCCACCTGAACGCTCTGCCATTCGGGCACAATGCGGTCCGCGCTGGGATTCCCGGCATTGTCCAGCCTGTCCCAGCTGTACCAGCCGGCCCGACCGAAGCCCATCTGGACCAGCCACGGCCAGACCTTGTCCGGCGGCGCGGGAAGGGTAGTCGCCATGGTGAACACCGAGCCGTCCGCGTCCGGAACGAACTCGTCACCGGGGTATATGGTAGCGACTTCCTCCGCGGTGGCGCCCCAGGTCAGCAGGCGCGGCCGGACCCACAATGCGTACAGCACCGGCACGGCGCACGCCGCCGCCGCGCGTGCCATCATAGCTGCAGTGGCCCTGGCGCCGTGGTGTGCTGCTCCGCCGTTGGTACTCATGGCGGACTCCAATCGACGCGAAACCTACAGCCGTTACCGGTCGGTCACGGCTGGACTTGGAGCCAAGCAGGCGAGAATTCCGGAAGGCTCCGCCCCAAACCAACGCTCCTCCACCCGTCAGCGACCGTATGGGGCCAAAAGCCCCTTCGCTTACCGCCACAGGTCCCTCACTGAAACGCCCCGGTCGTGGACTTCAGACGTCTCCGCCAGGCTGGCACGCGAGGCCCTATACGAACACGCGGCAGGTGCGCGGTACCTGCGGACCATCCAGCTAATCCGGGGCCAAGGGCAGCTTCACACCCACGATGCGCCATCTGCTGACCCGCACCGCTGACGGGGAGATACTCGGCGGGTGACACTGGTTCGAGATGCGTAGCGACTCTGGAGACAGGATGACGGTGTACCGCGGCCATCGGGGCCGCATGGATGCTGATCGTCTGGTACTCGAGCGGTTGACCCCGCTCGATGTCAGCAACCTTCGCATCGAGAGGCATGGCCTGCCCATGAACGTCGCCGCCCTCGCCATCCTCGAGGGCCGCGTTCTGCCCGATGGGTCGGGAGAGCTCGCCCTTGAGGTGATCAGAGGGCGGATCGGGCAGCGTCTGCACCTGGCGCCGCGGCTTCGCCAGAGGCTCTACCGACCCGGCTTCGGCCTCGGTGCTCCGATCTGGGTCGATGACGCGAGCTTCGATATCCGCCGGCACGTCAGGACGCGGCCTGTTCCTGCCGGTGGCGGCGAGCAAGCGCTGCTGGCGGCCTGCGTGGAGCTGAACGACCGGCGGTTGGACCAGGCGCATCCGCTGTGGGAGATCTGGCTGATCACCGGCGCGCTTGATGGGCACGTTGCGATGCTCATCCGGTTCCACCACGTCCTGGCAGACGGCATCGCAGCGTTGTTGCTGCTCGGCACTCTGTTTGACTCAGCGCCTGAAGCCCCGGAGTCAGAGGGCCCGCCCTGGGTCGCGCGGCCCGTCCCCACCCGCCCGGAGCTTCTCGGCGACGCGCTGCACAGATCAATCACCGGCATCCGCCGGGGCGTGCACAAGGTCGAGCACCCGCGGCAGGCCCTCGCCTCAGCTAGGACGTTGTTCCGCCAGGCTGTGCAGTTCGGTCACGAGGGCCGGGCTCCGCGCACGTCGTTCAACCGGCCGGTCGGCAGGCAGCACCACGTGCTGCTGGTGCGTGCCGACCTCGAACAAGCCAAGCAGGTCGCACACGCCCATCACGCGACCGTCAATGACGTGGTGCTATGCGCGATCGCAGGCGGGACACGCGCGCTCCTGGCGGGCCGCGGAGAGCTCCAGCGCCCGCTGGCGTTGAAGGTCTCGGTTGCCGCATCGGTCCGCGCACCGGCGAGCGCCTCACAGGCGGGGAATCTCGTGGGCATCCTGCTCGTCCCGCTGCCCGTCGGCGAGGAAGACCCGATCCGGCGGCTGGAGCAGATAGCCCGCGCCACAGCCGAACGCAAGCGCCTTCCTCCCTACCAGCCCGCGGCGCGTTTCCTGCAGCGCTGGATGATTCGCACCATGAACCGGCAGCGGCGGATCAATCTGCTCATGAGCAACCTCCCCGGCCCCCCGCAGCCCATGTACTTCGCCGGCGCCAAGGTCCTCGAGCTCTTCCAGATCGGTGTCGTCCAGGGCAACGTTGCAGTGCAGGTAGGGGCGCTGTCCTACGCCGGCCAGCTGAACCTCGACATCGTCGCCGACACCCATCTGGTGCCAGACCTAATGGTGTTTGCCAACGGCATGACGGAGGACCTCGAACGCCTGGGCGCGAGATCCCACGGGCGCGAATAGCGCCATGAAGCGATCAGCCAGGTACGGCGCGGAGCACACCGGACGCCACCGACGACGGCCAGCCCTACCCGGCTCCCAAGCCGGTGCGCGCCCGGTCCGCAAGCGCCCCGCAGCATCGGGGCGGAGCCATCTGCCATGGACGTCCGCAACGCCCGATGACCGGCATCCACATGTAACGTTCGTCCCTGGCACCGGGCTTTCCCAACTCTTGGCGCCCTCGCCGACTGCTGGTTCGGATACCGGAACGGGACATTATGTGCGGGCGCGGATGGCTTGTCATGGCATGCAGGCGTGAGCTGCTCGTCCAGGCAATCGGGTTACTCATGCCAGGATCGGGATGTCCGGTCAGGTGCCCGGATTCCACGGCAGCCGGTAAGCACGGTAGGTGGCCGCGCCGTCGGGGAGCTTGGCGTTGAACAGCAGCTTGCCGGACGGGCTGAACTCGGAGAAGTAGGACAGCCCGCCCCAGCTGACGAACAAGTCGCCGTTCCTGGTCGTCTGCGCGCTGCCGGTCGCGTCCGCCGTCAAGCCCTCCGGCTGGTTCACGGACTTGACCAGCGTCGCCGTGCCGGTGGCCAGATCCAGGCTGATCGTGACCGCCCGGCTGGCGGAGTACACGGCCTGGTGCCCGTCGGACTCGTTGTCGAAGACGGTGTACTTGCCGCTGCCCAGCGCCTCGGGGTCGTGCTGGAACGCGAAGATCTCCCCGGCGCTATCCAGCTTCTGTCCGGGCGCGGCCTTGAGGGCGAACGTGCTGTGCTTGCCGCCGAGCTGCCACATCACCGCCCCGGTGCGCCGGTTCACCTTGTAGATCGTCCAGGTAAACCGCGAGCTGATCAGCAAGTTGCCGTCGGTGTCGAGGTGCACGGCGTTGATGTGAAACCAGTCCCACGGCTGGGCCGCCTGCGGCTTCGGCGCGTGGCTGTCACTATAGGGCACGTGGCCGGCGCTGTCCCACTGGAACAGCAGCTTGCCGGTCTTGATGTCGATCTCCTGCACGATGCCGTCGTTGACTAGCTGGTGTGCGGACAGGCCCAGCGAGGTCAGGTTGGCGGTACCGGGCGCGTCGGCGAGGATCAGCGCGGTGTTCTGCGGGGTGATCAGGAACTCGTGGAAGTCGGGCGCATACCCGCTGGCCGGCCTGACGGTGGCGATCTGCTGGTAGTGGGCGTTGCAGATGACGCCCTCGCCGCTGCCGTCGCGGCTGATCTGCATCCAGGTCAGGACCGGCTTACCCAGGTAGGTCTGGGTGCGGAAGTCGGTGCCGAACGTGCCCGCCGGCAGCCGATGAAACCAGAGCACCTTGCCGGTGATGCTGACGATCTCCGCCCCGGTGCCGTACTGGCGGCCTTGCGGGGCCAGGAAGACGTCGCCGTTGCCGTTGTCCGTGCCCTTGGTCAGCACTGTGACCGGCGGTGCTTGCGTGCTCACGGTTCCTGCCGGCCCGGATGAGCACGAGACGACCGCGGCGTATAGCGCGGCGGTCCCCAGTGCCGCGACGACCCTGAACGTCATGGGAACCTCCGAGAGGATGCACCGTCGCCAAAACTGTCCTCGCGCCTTATAACGAGCAGCTCACCCTGCCGTTCCCGCCATGCGGCGGCCAGTATCAGTCGTGCCGTGGTGATCAGCGCGAACGGAATCATCGCAGCCCTCTCCTGGGTCACCGGCAGACGGAACAATCACCGGGAGCCATTCACCCGACCTCAACCAAAACACAGTGATCTGTACGCGTCCGATCTAACGGCCAAGCACACCTGTTGCGCCACCGGGCGGCAGGGACCGCTCCAGGCGCTGCACGCAGTCCTCGAACCAGTCATCGGCGGCCTCATAGGTGACACCGTCCAGGACCAGGGACACGGTGAGCGTGTGAGCCGAGCCCGGCAGCGCCGCGGTGCCGGGGCGCAGGTCGAGGGAGAAGGCGATCGTGGTCGGTCTGCGCCGTCCGCTGACGGCAATGGTGCAAGAGCAGGTCGCCGGAAAGCACGCAGCCGGTGACCTCGCCGACCTGGTCGAGCGGCAGCCTGCCCGCCATCGCAGCGGGATCGACGGGTTCCAGGCCGTCGAAGTCGGTGCCCCGCAGGTCGATCCCGCGGACAGTGGTAAAGACGCCCAGGCTCGGGAGCTTGTATCGGTGAGAGCTCTCCACTCGCCAGGTGATCGCTTCGTAACCAGCCTCGTACCGGTAGCCGCCAGGAAAGGTGAGCCTTCCATGACGACCTCCGCACCCGCGTTCTGGCCCGCCGCCTGGGCTGACCCCACGTTTCCCCGCGCAATTAACCGCGGCCGCCCGACATCCCGCCACTCGGAAGGGCCGCTGCAACGCCGCGGCACGTGGTCAATTCTGTCCCGGGGCCCCCAAGCCGCGGGACGTTCGTTTCGGCCCGTGCCGGACAGGCCGCCCGGCCGTGTAGCCAGCAGCGCGCGCCGGCATGTTGCCGCATCACGTAGCGCTGGATGCGGCCGCGCCACCGGACCCGCCACTTGCGCACCCCAAGGAGCAGGAAAGCGGGTCGTCATTGACCTGCGGCACGGCCGCCCACGCAGAACTGCAGGTCTGGAGCCTGAGCTCTAGAGCCGCGAGGGCGGCTGTCCCGTAGCGTGTACAGGTCCATGCACCAGGCTGTTGGCCAGGGGCAGGTGACCTTCGGCCCTGGGCCGCCTGTGGTGCAGACCGTAGTTTCCGAGCAGGATCTACCGGATGAGTGTGCCATGAAGACTGCTGCTCCGCCTTCTTGCGAAAACCGCTGTGGGCGACGTTGGCATGCGGCGCGGCGGGGGGGGTGAGCGCCGCCATATACCAGGCGATGGAGACCAGCGACATAGCCCCGATCCCGGTTCTGGTCCACACCCTCGGCACGGCCGCTAACAAGACCGCCGCCCTGGTTGCGGTAGCCAAGGTCCTCCAAGCCGCTGGCCTGACAGGGACCGGCGGCGGCACTGCCTCGATGATGCGATACGAAATCCTGTGCGCCGAGCCCTGGGCGAGCAACCAGCCCGCGGCGCTGTCGGATCAGCGGGCCAGCTTCGACTACCACAACGACCTGAACACCGCGCAGTGGTACCAGTACGTCTGCCCGCTGATCCCCAAGTCCGCAGCCGCAGTGGGCAGCCCGCAGCTGACGGCGTCCCGCGTGCCGGTGCTGTCGTTCAACGGCGACGCCGACCCGAAGAACCCGCCGCGGAACATGGCCGGGATGCAGGTATTCTGGCCCGGCAGCCGCGAAATCGCCCTGCCCGGCCAGGGACACTACGTCACCTCCGCAACCTGGCCCTGCGAGGGCGCGCTGACCGAGGAGTTCATCCAGCAGGCCACCGCGGCCCACCTGGATACCAGCTGCCTGGCCACTATCCCCGCCCCCTCTTTCGACCTAACCCTGCAGGCCCTGACGGACGGCGGGTAAGACCATCCCTGCGAGCGGTGCGGGTAGCAGCTCCGTCCGTATTCCGGGCTACACATCGGGAGCCCGCCCCCATCGCGCCTGATGAGCCGACGCCGGACTTGCAGCCCGCTCCCTTATGCCATGCTGCCGACGGCGCTGGCCTGGCGGCAAATGAATTCGTCCGGCCGCTCCACGCCGGCCGGCCAGACCGGTGCAGCTGAGCGGATGCACGACCACATGGCTGAAGTCCGTGAACCGCCTTATTGCGCGGCACCCGTGCCCGCCGAAGCGGTCGCCGCTAACGCGCCCGAACGGGATGTTACGCCCGCTGTCTATTTACGTCTGGGCCGCGGGCGTCTCACTCGCTGGGCGGCGGCGCATCGTGCAGCCTCCCGGCGGTTCCCGGTGCGGATCCGCCGCGGACGCCCCCCGGGCGGCTGGTGACTTAAGGCCCTGTCCAGCCAGCCTCAATAGGGCCTAACGGCGGTCGAGGTGTGACCTACGCCGCTGGCGCGGGCCGGCCAGGCGCTGGAGCCTACACGGAAAGGGCAGCCCTCAGGCGATCCCGAGGGCTCCCGATCGGAGGAGGCGGCCTGGTGCTTCCTGACATCTTCCATGACGGGCCCGGTGACGGCGGCCTTGGGCGTGCCGGTCACCAGCGAGCAACTCGCCCGCCAGCAGGCGATCCGGCAGATCGGGCGCAGGCGCCGGTTCTGGTTCTGGGCCATGCTGGGCCCCTGGTCATGATCATCGTGACGGCCGGCTGGTCTTCTCGGAGCACCACGACGCGGGCAGCTGGCCGGGCCGCGGGATTGCCCGGGGCAGCTGGTCGCCTATCCCGGACGTGCGGAACGGCTGGATCATCTGGCCGGCCATCGTGTGGGTGCTGGCGACGGCCGGATACGCCTGGTTCGCATCCGACCGGAGCCGGCGTCGGAAAGCGAGATCAAGCGCGGGATGGAACGCCAGGCGGTCGAGCGGCGCTGACCGCTGGCCAGGCGTTGCGCTGCGCGGAGAAGAAGGTGCGGTCATGAGCATGGAAAGTGCAGTCGAGCGGGCTGCCCGGCCCGCGAGGGCTTCCGGGGCGTTCATCGATCTGGCCGGAGTCGAGAAGACCTACCGGATGGGCCGGCTGGACTATCCGGCACTGCGCGGGGTCGACCTGGAGATCGGGGCTGGCGAGCTGGTCGCCATCGTCGGCCCGTCGGGCAGCGGCAAGACGACTATCTTGAACCTGGTCACCGGGATCGACCGGCCGACAACCGGGACGGTGACGGTTGGCGGCCGGCGGATCGACGCGATGACCGAGGAGCAGCTGGCGGTCTGGCGCGGCGGGCACGTGGGCGTGGTGTTCCAGTTCTTCCAGCTGCTCCCGACGCTGACGGCGCTGGAGAACGCGGTACTGCCGCTGGACTTCGCCCGCCGCGGCTCCAAGCGGGAGCGGTTCGAACGGGCCCACCGCAACCTGGCCCTGGTCGGCCTGGGCGACAAGGCCGATCATCTGCCGGCCGAGCTGTCCGGCGGGCAGCAGCAGCGGGTCGCGATCGCGCGGGCGCTGGCCGCAGATCCGCAGCTGATCGTCGGCGACGAGCCGACCGGCAACCTGGACACCGTCACCGCGGCGGAGATGTTCGACCTGTTCAAGCACCTGAACGGGGAGGGCAAGACGGTCCTGTACGTCACCCACGATCTTGAGCTGGCCAGGCGCGCCAACCGGATCGTCTCGATCCGCGACGGCGTCATCGTCGCCCCGTGAGGAGGCCGAGATGGTTACGTCACTGCTGCGCAAGTCGGTCACCGATCTGAGCCGCCGCCGGTCGCGCACGTTCTTCGCGGTCGCCACCCTGGCACTGGCCGTGGCGGGCATCGGCCTGTTCGCGACGCCGACCCTGATGAACCGGGCGATGACCGCCGAGGTGACGGCCGACCGGCTGCCCGACCTGACCATCTACACGGGCCCGCTGGTGCTCGACCAGGCCCGGCTGTCCGCGCTGGCCGCGGTGCCGAACGTCCGCGCGGTCGAACCGCGGTCATTCTTCGGCGCCAGGGTATACGTCGGCGCCCGCCGCGCGTACGCTCAGGTGCTCGGGGTACCGGACTTCACCCGGCAGGCCGTGAACGTCGTGCACGTCGCTTCGGGCGCCGCCCCGGGGACGAGCGCGGTCCTGACCGATGCGCAGAACGCCAGGCAGGGGCTGCTGTCGGTGCGGGCCGGGCAGACCGTGCGGATCATCGCCGTCGACGGGGCCGTGCGCTCGCTGCGGGTCAGCGGCGAAGGACGCAACCTGACCGGCGGCCAGACCGTCACCTCCGACGGCGTGATCGTGCTGTACGCCACGCCGGCGACCGTGGCGTCGCTGAGCCGGACCCCGGGCTACAACGAGCTGTTCTTCACCCTGGCCGATACCCACCCGGCCGCGGTCACCTCGACGACCGCGGCGATCCGCCGTACGCTCGCCGCGGTGCCCGGCTTCACCGGGTTCAGCGACCTGCCGCAGGTGCGGGCCGCAGGTGACTGGCCCGGCAAGGCCGCCTTCCAGGACCTCTCAAAGTTCTTCTACATCATCACCTTGCTCGCGCTGCTGTCGGCGCTCGTGCTGATCTCGAACACGATGACGACGCTGGTCGCCGAGCAGACCTCTGAGATCGGGATCATGAAGGCGGTCGGCGGACGCCGCCGCCAGATCGCCGCGGTCTACGTCAAGACCGCGCTGCTGCTCGGCGGGCTGGGAACCGTGGCAGGGATCGTCCTGGGCGCCGTGCTCGCCTACCTCCTGACCCGCTTCTTCGGCTCGACCTTCTTCGCGGTCGGCGTCGCCTTCGGCATCGACTGGCCCATCGTGCTCGCGAGCGCGCTAGTGGGCCTGCTCGGGCCGCCGCTGGCCGCGCTGCCCGCGATCCGGCGCGCCGTCCGGGTGCCGGTGCGGGACGCGCTGGAAGCGACCGGTTCGGCGGCCGGCGGTCAGGACACCGCCGACCGGTTGCTGGCCCAGGTGCGCTTCCTGCCCCGCCCGGCGCAGATCGGACTGCGCAACGTCGGCCGACGGCGGCGGCGCAGCCTGTCCACGTCGCTGGTCATCGCGCTCGCCGTCGGCACGCTGCTCGGGGCACTCGGCCTGGTCACCGCAGTCGCCAACGCCAGCCGCGGCTCATGGGGGGACCACGGGGAGGACGTCTGGGTCTACCCGGTGGGCGGCCGCTCGCTGGACGCCCACGCCGCGGCCCTGATCCGCGCCACCCCCGGCGTGGCGGCCATAGAGCCGGCGTTCACCACCGACGCCACGCTCGGCGGCAAGGACGCGACGATCTGGGCCGTGCAGCAGGCGACGATGTTCCGCTACCGGCTCGCCGCCGGACGCTGGTACACCCCCGCCGAGGAGCGGGCCCGGGCCCACGTCGCCGTCATCGAGCAGGACATCGCCCAAACCACCGGGACCCGGCTCGGCGACACCATCAGCGTCCAGACCAAAGCCGGCCCGGCCAGCTTCCGCGTGATCGGCATCTCGACGAACCAGCAGGAAAACGGCACCGCGCTGTTCGTGCCACTCACCACGATGCATGCAGTCCTGACCGGCATGCCCGCCGACGACAACGACTACTGGGTCCAGACCACCTCACACGAGCACGCGTTCATCGACCGCACCACCACCCGCATCGAAGACACTCTCGCCGCGCACGGCTACGACGTCGACAGCGGGATCGCATACGTCAAGCTGGCGGACGAGATCGCCAGCAACCGGACGCTGACCATCACCCTCGCCGTGATGGGCCTGCTTGTCGTCGCGATCAGCATGGCCGGCCTGGCCAGCGCGCTGACCATGAGCGTCCTGGAACGCACCCGCGAGATCGGCATCCTGCGCTCGATCGGCGCCCGCGCCCGCGACATCCGCCGCATCTTCGCCACCGAGACCCTCGCCCTGGCGGCCACGGGCTGGCTGATCGGGATCCCGCTCGGCTACCTGCTCGACCTGTTCCTGGTCTGGATGGTCAAGAAGGTCATCAACATAAACCTCACACTCGCCTTCCCGCCCTGGAACCTCGCGCTCACCCTGGCCGGCACCATCCTGCTCGCCCTCCTGATCACCCTCGTGCCTATCCGGCGCGCCGTCCGCCTCCGGCCCGGCCGCGCGCTGCGCTACGCATAGAAGCAACGGCGAGCAACACCCAGGAAGGGGAGCTGAGTCAGCAAACGAATTCCGATGACATCCAATCAAGGAGGCGGTCATGACACTTCATGACATACCCCATGACACGCCCGCGGACAGCGGCTCGGATGCTCCTGCCACCAGCGAACAGCTCGCCCGGCGGGAGGCGATCAAGCAGATCGACCGCAGGCGCCGCTTCTGGGTCAGGGCCACGATGGGCACTCTCGGCTTGATCGTCCTGGCGATCATCTGGGCCTTCGCGGAGTACCACAACGCGGCCGGCTGGCCGACCCAGGGGTTCAGCCAGAGTTCCGGCATCCCGAACGTGTGGAACTACTGGATCATCTACCCGGCCATCTTCTGGGCGCTTTTCCTGGCGGCAGACGTCTTGCTCGTCTTCCGGAACAGGCCCATTTCG
>Ga0335078_10007215_pt1 | contig 16480 bp, 16 predicted proteins | sample Lox_Sample_32_FD_206711 | JGI IMG/M metagenome (GOLD analysis project Ga0335078, IMG submission 206711) | Soil microbial communities from Loxahatchee National Wildlife Refuge, Florida, United States - Lox_Sample_3.2 | ecosystem: Environmental > Terrestrial > Soil > Wetlands | place: USA...
TGATGTTACGCAAGAAAAGAGCGTGAAGGCTGCGATCAAAGAGGTACAGAAGGAACTCGGCGGCCTGGATATTCTGGTCAACAACGCCGCCAACTATGAAGATGTGGAATTTGAAGATATAACTGTCGCGCAGTGGGATGCGATTTTTGCCTCCAACGCGCGCGGCCCATTCCTGGTTTCGCGGGAAGCTTTGTCCATGTTGAGGGAAAGACGCGGAAAAATTATCAACATCGGGTCCCTTGGCGGCCTGAGGGCATGGGCCACACATGTGCATTATTGTTCCTCCAAAGCAGCCGTGCACATGCTGACAAAAGCGATGGCCAAGGCCCTGGCGCCCGAGATCGCGGTGAATTGTGTGGCGCCGGGAGTGATCGATCTGGGAGACAAACCGGTATTCATGAAGCGCATGGCGAAAGCGGCGCCCATGCGCCGAGATGGCAGTGGCGAAGACATTGCGGTCGCCGTCGTATTTTTTGCGACCGCGCCACACTTCATTACTGGCCAAATTCTCGCGGTCGATGGCGGGCTCGGTTTGTAGCTAAGCGCTCAACTTTCCGGCAGTGGCAGCCCCCCAGCGGGATTCGGAATTGTGAGCTACTTCGGCTTGATCGTGGCATAATTACGGCCTGTCGTGGGGCAATTCCGGATACTTCCAGGCCTTGCGTTTTTGCCGTCGGAGCCAGCCCGATTCCTGGCACCAGCGAAGGAGGCGTGTCATGCCGTCGCCAAACAAGCCGCCATTCGATCCCAAAAGTAAGGCAAAGCTGAATGAGTCCGGCAGCCATCCGATCGTACGCCCGGCACAGGAATCGCTGCAAAGCGTGAAATCAGTGAAAGTGGGGTCAGGGCAGACCTGGACCAATCTGATGAAGAGCGATGTCGATGACTATGCCCGTGCGGAAGCCGGTGGCGCCGGCCGAGCTGATGCTAGCCCTGGATGGATCAGGCAGCTGATTGGCCGAGTACGAAGAAGCTTCGCCAAATCATCTAAGAGTCTCTAACCTGCTCCGCCATAGATGTCTCCTTTTGCAGCGACACTAGCTGGAAAACACATTTGTAAGCTGCCCGGTGCTTCTTGTATCGTGGCCCAGTCTTGTGAATCCATGAGCTCCACTTCAAAAGGTGAACGGTCAGCGGGGCTGCTCGGACTGTTGCCCGCCGCGATGTTGATTCTATGTTCCGCTTCTGGCCTTGGGCAGGCACGGCCGGAGGACGGCGGTCACGAAATCCAGATTTGGACGGGAGGCGGTTACAGTGTGCCCGGAGGCACGTCAAAAACAGGTGTGTGGAACCTCGGCCTGCGCTACGGATGGATCCTCACCCGGCCGCATGGCCCAAGCTTCCTCAAGGGAAGATTTGAATACGTGCTCGACGCCACGCCGGTGTTTCTGGTTTTTCAACCGGCCAACACCGCGTACGGCGCGGGATTCAGCCCACTCGGCTTGAAATGGGATTTCGCCACACGTGGCGCGATTGTCCCCTATCTGGAGCTCAATGGCGGCACGCTTTTTACCAATCACGACGTTCCCTTCGGAACAAACACGGTGAACTTTACGTCAGCGGCCGCTCTCGGCACGCACATTTTGAAGGACCGTTACAACTGGAGCATCGAAGTCCGCTATATGCACATTTCGAACGCGGGACTGGCAACGCCGAATCCGGGGATCAACACCGTGCAGGTGCGGCTGGGAGTGGGACGATTTTCCAGTCGCAAATGATGCGAGGTTGCGATCGCAGCGACTCGCCGGATATGCTTTCCAGCCCGGACCATGCAAACCCCCGGAACCCGCATTTTGAGGAGGCCGATTGATTCGCACATTTAGTTTTGTTCTTGGAGCCGGAACTTTGGGATTGATTCTACTTGCGCACGTACAAGCCGACGCCCCTTCCTGGATCGCCACCAGCAACGAATACACCCACATGCTGCTGACGGTGCAAATGAAGTTCCACCCGGAGTTGGGTTCGTATCAGGGGCTCAGCCAATATGACACCGAGGTCACACAGCCAACGCTGGCCAATGAAGACAAGGAGCGGGAAGAAACCGAAGCAGTTGTCGCCAAGCTGAAAGCGGCTCTGCCGGAGCAGAAACAAAAAGAAGTGACGCAAGACCTTGAAATCGTCATTCGCAAAGTGCAGCTGCAATTCCGCGAAGATGATTTCGAGCGGGCGCATGAAGTGCCATTTCACAACGCCAGCCAGTATGTGTTCAGCGGCCTGCGCATTTTGCTGGATGAGCAAACGCCTGACGAACGCCGTCCCGCGGCGGTCGTTCGCATTCGCAAATACGCGGGGCTTGAGCCGGGTTACAAACCGCTGAGCGAGATCCTGAAACAGCGGGTAGTGGAGCAGATGGCCAAACCCGGCGTTGTCTATCCGGCGAAGATAGAGATTGAAACCGAGCTCGGGCGAAATTCCAACTACGTCGAGGGAATCGCCGCGCTCATGCAGAAGTACAAACTCACAGGTTGGCAGGAACCCTACGAAAAATTGAAGGCCCAGCTCGCGGATTACGACGTGTGGACCAAAACCAATGTGCTGCCCAAGGCGCGGACCGATTTCCGCCTGCCGCCGGAACAATACGCGCTAGCGCTGGAGGACTTCGGCATCGATATTCCGCCCGACCAGGTGGCTACGATGGCGCACCAGGCATTTAACGACATTCAGGCGGAGATGAAGCCCATCGCCGCGCAGATCGCCCAGCAAAGCAAACTTCCTTCGAGTGATTATCGCGATGTGATCCGGGAGCTGAAGAAGCAGCAACTGGTGGGCGAGGCGATTCTGCCGTTTTATCAAGACCGGCTCAAGCAAATCGAAAAGATCATTGTCGAAAAGCAAATTGTTACGCTGCCCGACCGGCCGGCGCGCATTCGCATCGCGACGGCTGCAGAGACGGCGCAGCAGCCGGCGCCCCACATGATACCTCCGCCATTTCTGCATAACACCGGGCAGAAAGGTGAGTTCGTATTGCCGCTGAATATTCCCGCTGCGCCGGGACAGAAAGAATCGCAAAGATATGACGACTTCACCTTCGACGCCGCTGCCTGGACGCTGACCGCGCACGAAGCGCGTCCCGGGCATGAATTGCAGTTTGATTCCATGCTGGAGCATGGCGTTTCCCTGGCGCGAGTGCGTTATGCATTCAATAGCACTAACGTGGAAGGCTGGGGGCTTTATTCCGAATATCTGATTAAACCTTACATGCCGCTGGAGGGCCAGCTGGTTTCGCTGGATTACCGTTTGCTGCGGGCGGCGCGCGCATTTCTCGACCCCGAGCTGCAAGCGGGAAAAATTCAACCGGCTGAGGCCTATCGCGTGCTGGAGCAGGATGTGGTGCAGTCGCACGCTTTCGCCGAAGAGGAAGTGGAACGTTACACCTATCGCGCGCCCGGCCAGGCGAACAGCTATTTTTACGGCTACACCAAGCTCATTGCCTTGCGGAAAGAAACCGAGTCAGCACTGGGCCCGAAGTTCAATCAGAAGAAATTCCATGACTTTATTTTGGCGCAGGGGCTCTTGCCGCCGGACTTGATGCGCAAAGCTGTGATGGAAGATTTTGTGCCTGCGCAGTAGAGATCGGAAGCGGCACCCGTTGCGAATTAACGTTCCGAAATCATCTTGTCCGGAAATAGAAACGTGCTTCTCGCGAGGTCGGATGAGAGCGTTTCTTCCCGGTAATATTTCTTCAGGATACTGTTTTGCCAGGTGAGCAAATCAGGATTGCCGGCTGAAAATTCAGCCCAGGTTTGCTCTCTGCCCGCGCGAGCCATCCGTTCGCGAATCAAAAATATGAAGGCCCAGGTGATGGTTTCGTGGTAGAGCTGGGGCTTGCCATGCGCGGTGGCGAACCTTATGAGTGATTTGGAAAAGCGCTGCAGAGCCTCCAAAGTTGGATGGCAGGAGAGATATAAGAAAGCCATTCTGACGTGGTCGGCATGGTGAAATGAATCGGCTGAGAGCGAGCAGTCTTCGAAGCTCGCGATGAATTGGTCGTCGGTCATGGGCGCCCTCGTTGTTCCAGCGGCGGGTAATTGCATTTCGCGGCAAATTGCAGGTCTCAAAAAGTAAAATCCCCGCCCAAGCGAAGCTTGGACGGGGCATCGATAGTATAAATCAGAAAACAGTCCCTAGTTTTGCAGTCCTGCATCTTTCGCCGCTAGCTCGCCCAACGCTGACCAATCCAGTTCTTCGCCGCCCGTAGCCAACAGCCTGAGCAAGCGGTCGCGCAGAAGACTGGCCAGAGGCATAGGCACGCGGAGGGTTTCAGCCGCGGCGAGAGTGAGGCGGACGTCTTTCAATCCCAGCGGCGCGGCGAACCCTGCGGGAGTGAATTTACCGTCAGCGAGCAGCCCGCCATAGGTTTTGTAAACCGGCGCAGCGAAAAGGCTTGAGGTCAGGAGATCAATATATTGATGACGATCAACTCCGGCCTTGCCCACCAGCGCCAGGGCCTCGCCGAGCGATTCGATCACCGAAGCGATCAGGAAATTACCGCTGAGCTTAACCAGGTTCGCGGTTGGAGCGCTTTCGCCGAGGCGGAAAGTTTTCTGTCCTATCGCTTCAAACAATGGCATGCAGGCTTCGACGGCATTGGCCGGGCCGGCTGGCGCGATGAAGAGCTTGGCTTCGGCAGCGGCTTGCGGCCGGCCAAAAACCGGCGCGGAGACGTAACGCTGTCCCGCTTTCGCGTGCGCGGCATCGAGTTTTTCCGACAGCGCCACGCTGATGGTGCTCATGGAAACGTGGATAGCGTTCCTGGAGAGATTCGCGATGATCCCTTTTTCGCCGAAGGCGACAACTTCCAGCGCAGCATCGTCTGCCAGCATGGTGATCACAACGTCGCCATGGCAGGCGTCAGCTACATGCGGAGCGGCGTGAGCGCCGAGCGCCACCAAGGCCTGAACTCTGCTCGGCGTGCGGTTGTAGGCTGTGACGTCGTGTCCGGCTTTGAGCAGATTGGAGGCCATGCCAGAGCCCATCTTTCCCAGACCGATGAATCCTACCTTCATGAAGGCACCTCGTTCATAGAATAGATATAGATACAGTTTCGGCACGGGCAATACGCTTGCTAATTCAAATTCTGCAGGAGCGGGACGCTCATGCCCATATCACCTACATTTTCTCATTCCAGTGATATTCTTCAGGGCGTATGTCCACACTTGTCGAATGTGTTCCCAACTTTTCCGAAGGCCGAGACAAGGCCAAAGTCGACGCCATTGTCGAGGCCATGAAAATCAGCGGCGTTTACCTGCTCGATCGCGAGATGGACTCCGACCATAACCGCTGCGTGATCACGCTGGTGGGCGAGCGCGAACCGATCCAGGAAGCGGCTATTCGGGGCGTGGGCAAAGCCGCCGAGCTGATTGATTTGAACCAGCATCAGGGAGCGCATCCGCGAATGGGCGCGGCCGATGTGGTGCCGTTTATTCCGATCGAGGGCGTGACCATCGAAGATTGCGTAGCCATGGCGCGGCACGTGGGCGAGGAAATCTGGAAGCGATTTCGGATTCCCGTTTACCTGTATGAGGCGGCGGCAAGTTCGCCGGAGCGGCAGAACCTGGAGAATATCCGCCGCGGACAGTTTGAAGGAATACGTGAAGAAATTGCCATAAATCCAGCGCGAAAGCCGGATTTTGGGGAAGCGCGAGTTCATCCCACAGCGGGCGCCACCGTGGTGGGCGCGCGAAAATTTCTTATTGCCTACAACGTGTTTTTGAACACGCCAGATGTCGAGATTGCGAAAAAAATCGCCAAGGCTGTGCGCTTTTCGAGCGGGGGATTGCGTTTCGTAAAAGGCGCGGGATTTCTGGTGCGCGGGCTGGCGCAGGTTTCCATGAACTTGACGGATTTCGAGCAAACGCCGATTCATCGCGTCTTCGAATTCGTGAAACGCGAGGCGGCCCGGTATGGCGTGATTCCGGTTTCGAGCGAGATCGTTGGCTTGATTCCGAAGAAGGCGTTGGAGCAAGCGGCGGAGTGGTTTCTGCAAGTGGAGAATTTCGATTCGTCGCTCATCCTTGAAAACCGATTGAGCGCCGTGATCAGCGGCAAGACGGCGGCCGGCGGAGTGCGCGCGGGAGTTGAACCGTTCATCGAGCAATTGGCCGCGCCCACGGCTACTCCCGGCGGGGGCAGCGCGGCCGCCGCCAGCGCCGCCATGGCAGCGGGGCTCGCATCCATGGTCGCGTCGATGTCTCGCGGAAAAAAGGCTTATGCGCAATACGAACGCGAGTTGAGTGCGGCGATCGCGCGGCTAGCGGAGTTACGCGAAGAGCTTAAACGCGCCATTGACGCCGACGCTGCGGCCTACGACGGGGTGGTGAAGGCGTACAAGCAGGCTCGCGAATCAGCGGCCGCCGATGGCGTAGTCACGACAGCCTTGAAGCAGGCGACGAGTGTGCCCCTGGGCGTGGCGCAGCGGGCGAGGGAAGTGGTAGAGATCGCGGGGAAGCTCGGTTCCATCACCAATCCGAACATGAAATCCGACCTTACGACGGCGACGGCTTTGGCAGGTGCTGCCATCGCCGGAGCACTGGCGAATGTGGAGATCAATCTGGAAGGGTTGAAAGACGACCAGTTTGTGGCCGAAACAAGGCGCAAAACCGCGTTGTTAACCTGATGCTTGTTGTCAGGTTGCACAGCCTGATCCTTTACAAACCAAGCTCAGGTACTTTCGTTCCCTTGGGAGTGCTACAAATCTTGGCTTACAATAAAGCCATAGGCGACAGGAACCCTCCAAGGGAGCATCAAAGTAACATTGAGGCAAATCCTTATGAAGAAATGTCATGCGGTGGTTTGTGGGCGGGTGTTTACGAGCCTGATGTTGTTGAGCATAGCGGCGTGGGCTGCGCCCTTGGGCAGTTCGGCGCGCGGTGCCATACCTTCGGAGATCCAGCAGCTCATTTGCGTGGACTACCGCGCCCTGAAAAGCTCTGATACTGCGATGGCGCTCAAGGACCAGGTGCTCCCCCAGAACCTGAAAGATTTTGAGACTGAGTTGAAAGGCGTGGGCATTGATCCGGCCAAGGACGTGGATCAACTGACGTTTGTTTCCTATCGCCAGGGCAAGGAAGGCACGCGGGTTGCGGGCTATGCCCAAGGCGATTTCACGATGGCCGCTGTCCTCAAGAAGATGAAGCTGAACAAGGTGCGTCCTGTGAAATATCACGATTCCAGCATCTACCCGATGTCGGGTGGCATGGAAATGACCTTCCTCGACGATAATACGCTGTTGTTCGGCGACAGCACTGCGATCAAAGGTGCGTTGGACGCGCGCGACGGCGATACCACGACGCTCGATAGCAACAACCAGATCACCGACATGATGTCGTCGGTTGATTCGGGAACGGTCTGGAGTGTGCTCGATCAGCAGGGAACTCAGAACATGCTGCGCTCCGCGCTGGGCAGCGCATCCGGGTTGGCTGATTACGAAACCATCAAAAAGCGCGTGCTGGGTTCGCGATACACGATGAATTTCCAGAACGGAGTAAATTTCGACCTCGATGTGGTTACATCGGACTCCATGACCGCTGCGACGCTTTCCTCCCTGCTGAAAGCGGGCGTGTTGTACAAGAAAATGACGGCGACACCTATCGAGAAGGTCGCCCTCGATAGTCTGACTGTAGATTCCGACAGCTCAGACCTGCAAATGCACTTCAAGACGGACGATAAGCAATTTCAGTCGCTGATGCATTCGCCCTTGTTTGCGGCGGTCTCGAGGTAGTTTTCGCGCGTGATTTTGAAGAGGGAGGCCTATTCGCCGTCTTTGGCGCCGGCTTCCTTCTTCTGTTTGGCCCAGCCTTCTTTAATCGTCTGGCGCGCACGGCCGATGGCTAGCGCACCCGATGGCACGTCTTGGGTAATGCAAGACGCGGCAGCGACATAGGCTCCCTTTCCGATTCGAACCGGCGCAACCAGAATGCTGTCGCTGCCTACAAATACGCCATCTTCGATGATGGTTTTGTGCTTGTGCACGCCGTCGTAATTGCAGGTGATCGTGCCGGCGCCTACATTAACGCTCTCTCCGACTTCTGCATCTCCGAGATAAGTCAGGTGATTCGCCTTCGAGCCCTTGCCAAGGCGGGTTTTTTTCATCTCGACGAAATTTCCCACGTGCGCGCCTTCGCAGATTTCGCACCCGGGCCGCAGATGACTGTACGGTCCCAATGATGCGCGGGCCATGACCCGCGAATGCTCGAGCACACACCCCGTCTGAATCAGCGCGCCGTCTCCGATGTCGCAGGACTGGATCACACTATAAGACGCGATGCGAACGTCACTGCCAACTCTCGTGGAGCCGAGAAGTTGAACGAACGGTGCGATGACGGTATCCGCCCCGACTTCCACGTCGGAGTCAATCACACAGGTTTCTGGCGAGTAAATGGTTACACCTTCAGACATCAACTGGTGGCATTTGGCCATTCGCAGATGCTGGTCAATCTCGGCTAGCTCGGCTCGGGTATTTACGCCAAGGACCTCGCTGGGATTGGCCGCTTCCAGGGCCACAACCGGTTGCCGGGCTTTAACCAGAAGGGCCGCCATATCGGTAAGGTAAAACTCGTGGTGAGCGTTCCCGGTGCCTAATTCGTCGATGTGCGAGAACAATGCCATGACGGCAAAGGCGTAGAAACCGGAATTAATCTCACGTATTTGTTGTTGTTTGGCGGTCGCCGATTTCTGCTCAACGATTGCGGCTACGTTCCTGCTTCCTGATTTGCGCAGCACGCGGCCATAGCCTCTGGGATCAGCTAAGACCGCGGTCAAGACCGTCATGGCCGCTTTTTGCCCAACGTGGAAGTCGCGCAACCTGGTTATGGTCTCGGCCTTGATGAGAGGCGCGTCGCCCGAGAGAACCATGACGGTATCATAGGACGCGAGGGCCGCGCGCGCCGCCATTAAGGCGTGTCCTGTGCCGCGCTGTTCTTTTTGCAGAACGAAGTTAATTCCTGTGCTCGAAACTGCTTCGCACACGCGATCTGCTTCGTAGCCAACGATGGCGTAGACATCTTTGGCCGGCACAATCTTCAAAGCGGTGTTGATCACATGGGCCAGCAATGGCTTGCCGCCAGCTTCATGGAGCACTTTGGGGTGTCTGGATTTGAGCCGTGTGCCCTTTCCGGCCGCCAGAATCGCGACGGCAATGCGCGGTCGGCGCTCGTTGGTTCTTGCGGGGTGAGGAACGGGCCGAAGTTTTCGAGATCCGATTTTGGACATCGCGATTAAATATACCGCGAGCGGGCAGGATCGGTCTGACTCGAGATCAGATCGAATACAATCGATGAATATTGAGCGTTAGGCATTCGGGCCGGCAGCCTGCGATACCAGTTGCAGCAAGTCGTTGGCAACGCGATTTGTGGCGTGCCGGGCAACGCCGGCTTCCTCCTCAAGATAGTCGCCCAATACCGGGATTACCCCGAGCGCTTCTACGGCTTCCAGGTCCGAGACGATGGGCGTGGCTGCCTCCAGTGCGTATTTGGCTCTCAGGTCCTGCGAAGCTGGAGTGCGATTGATGAGGGCATAATCAAAAAGCCGCTCGGCCTGGGCATGGCGATTGAGCGCCTGGATGTGGTCGGAGGCGGTCAGACCGAGACTTTCATTTGCCTGCGTCATGAGATTGCAGATATAGACCTTCACGGCTGTCGAGCTTGCGATGGCCCGAGAGATTCCTCGCACCAGCAGATTCGGAATCAGGCTGGTGAACAACGAGCCGGGACCGATGGTGATGAGGTCGGCGCGGGCGATCGCCTCCAGGGTTTGCGGCAGAGGTTCCACTTGTGGCGGATCGAGGAAAAGTTCTTTGATCCGGCCCTTGCTGGCGGTGATTTTGGTCTCGCCACGCACCCGTGAGCCGTCTTCCATCAGCGCTTCCAGTTCGACATTGGCGGTGGTCGCAGGATAAATGTGCCCCCGAGTCAGCAGAATTTCTGACGAAAGCCGGACCGCTTCACTGAAGTCGTGAGTAATCGAAGTCAACGCCGCGAGGAAAAGATTGCCAAAGCTATGGCCCTCCAGGCCCGAGCCTTTGGAGAAACGGTGCTGAAACAGCTGCGAGAGCAGTGCCTCATCTTCTGACAATGCCACGATGCAGCTGCGGATATCTCCGGGCGGAAGCATGTTGAGTTCTTTGCGCAAGCGTCCGCTCGAGCCGCCGTCGTCGGTGACGGTTACGACGCCCGAGAGGTCAACAACAGGGGCCCGACTGCGAGAATCAGAAGTGGGTTCGCCTGGGCGAGCCACGAAATGCTTCAGCCCTCGGAGCAGGGTGGAAAGACCAGTGCCGCCGCCAATCGCCACCACCCGCAGGCTTCCCCTCGCAGCTTTGGCCCTGCCTGTTGTCGTTGAGCGTTGCGGCTTGTTGGCCACGGACACGGCCTAGGATTCGTTTTCTGAAGGGATGGTTTCTGCCGGCATTTCCGCTCCCGGATCCGGGTACAGAAGTTCCGTGAAGCGGGGGTCTTCCGCCAGATTCTGGAAGTCGGAATCATTGCGCGCCTGAAAGCGGATCGTCGAATTCAAGCGAATGGCCTCATCCAAATGCCGCAGCGAATCTTCGAGATGCCCGGTGAGACAATCCAGCGCTGCCAGTCCATAGGCGACATAGTCGGCCTTCGGAACTTGCTTGGAGATTTTCTCGAGGTGCTCGCGGGCACCGACGTAGTCCCCGACATTCATCAGCGACACCGCGTAGTCGTAGTGCTCCTCACTGTTCTTGAACTGCGCGGAGGAGCGCTCGGCGTGCTGGTTACACGTGTTGAGATGGACCGAAGCCCGATCTGAGAGCTCCTTGCTGGGACCGGAAAGTACCTTCAGCAGATGCCCCTTGGCCTTATCAAACTTCCGCTCCTGCATGGCTCGCAAGCCAGCCTCGTAGTTTTGCACAGCCTGTGCAAAACGCGGGTCATCGACAACGGATTTCTTTGGTGTGGTCTTCTGTGCCATTTGCAAAACTCTTCCTGATGGACTCGTAAGTGTTTACCTTTATTGGATTTAGTTGACTATCGTTGTAGCAGGAACCAACAACCTTCATCGTGGCCGCACAATCGACTTACGAAACCGAGAGGCCACGGCTCTTATGGGCCCTGTGGAAATCCTCTTCAACCTTCTGTTTTCAGCAGTTTATACCCGGCTTTCGTTTTCTCGTCAACTCTGACCACTCATCCGGCCGATCACTGCAGCCTCAATTAATAGCGGCAGCCATCTGAAGGTCAACCTGTTGCCATTCGCCCTTGATGATGCCGCGGCGAATCTCGGCCGCTGTCTTCCCTTTCTTGTGCATCAAGTATGTGTAATACAGCTCCTTCATGCAGGTCGCGCACTGGGCCCCGTGGACGTTTTCGAAGCAGCTGTGCAGGCTTTTGTGCCCCATGCTCCGGTCACAGTAGCAATAGCAGGGCTGCTGATAGAGCACTGAAGGTATCTTAGCAGCTAGCTCGTATGCATGGACCTGGACAGCGTACTGAGCATTGCTCCCCCAGAGTTGCTCTTTGACGAGGATATCCGGGAGCTTAGCGCCTTTTATCGGCGCCGCTGTATGAAACGCTGGAACCTGGGCTTCGTCTTCCTCTCCCGGCGAGGAAATTGCCATAGGCGCAAATAGCGTGACGGCGACCAGGAAAATGAAGCCCAGCAAAAACCAACCCTTGGTCATGGCTCCTGACCTTCCCGAAGCCTTATTGTAACCGGAGAACGTCAAGAACAGTAGCGTGCCCGAAAGCGGCAAAAAAGCAGCCGGCGCTCGATTGCATGACTCTATAATCTAAAGAACATGCCGGAGGCCACAACTCCAACCCCACCGCATTCCGCCGCGGACCATAAGCCGGGTGTTGCGGGCGCGTCCAACACCTGGCCGGTGCTTTCTGTTTGGTTTCGCGACCTGGTGATTTCGCTGGCCATATCCGCGTTCATCATCATTTTTCTCTATCAGCCGGTAAAAGTGGAGGGCACGAGTATGATGCCTTCGCTTGAAGACCAGGAGCGCATCTTCGTCAACAAATTTGTCTACCGGCTGGAGGCGATTCAGCGCGGCGATATTGTCGTGTTCCGCTATCCTCGCGATCCTTCGAAAAGCTTTATTAAGCGTGTGATTGGGCTGGCGGGGGACCGGATTCGCATCGAGGGCGGCCAGGTTTATGTTAATGGAGAGCCCCTCGAAGAGGATTACGTTCCCCGCGCTTACGAAGACCAGCGTTCTTACGTAGAAATCGTGGTGCCTCCGAACAGCTTTTTCGTGCTGGGGGATCATCGCAGCATGTCCAATGACAGTCGCGATTTCGGGCCGGTGAATGAAAGTTATATTTACGGCAAAGCGGTATTCGGGTATTGGCCCGTGGACAAGTTGGGAAGGGTGAGATAGAGGAGAACACTGGCCACGGGTAAAGAATAATGAACTGGCAGACGCTGGCTGCGGTGGGGCGTCTTGGGGTCGTCGTCCCGATCTGTGGCGGAGTGACGGGTATGATCGGGGCGTTCGCCGGCGCAAGAACCATCGTGCCCCTGGCCTTTGTTCATCCGTACAGCTGGCTGTTCTGGGCGGTATTTCTTCTCGTCTATGGACCAGAATTTCGCCTGATTGCACGCGCCCGCCCTGAGCCCGGACAGGCGCGTGATACATCGATGGCCTTGATACTGGTGGCGGGCTGGATCGGGTTTCCCGTTGCGTTCATCGTTGCCAACTGGCCGCGATTTATCTTGGTGCATGGGCAGAAGTTCTGGTTTGCGCTGGGTCTGGCGGTCATGCTGCTCGGATCGCAGCTACGCCGCCACTGTTTTCGGGTCTTGGGCCGATATTTCACAGGGAACGTGAAAGTGGTGGATGGGCAAACTGTGATCCAGGAAGGCGCTTATCGCTGGATTCGGCATCCCTCCTATACGGGAGGAATGCTGATGTATTTAGGCTCCGGCCTTGCGCTGACCAACTGGCTAAGCGCACTTGTGATGGTTGTGTGTGGTGGGCTTGGCTATGCCTACCGTGTGCATTTCGAAGAACGTGCGCTGCTTGGTTCATTGGGCGACACCTACCGGGAATACATGATGCGGACCAAGCGTTTTGTACCGTTCGTGTTTTGACAGTTTCGCCGATTCGAGGTGTTCAGAATTCGAGATTGATACAATTCCCGCCGATGTCCCTCGAAGTTCAGCCGCCTGAAAAATTGTCCGCAATTTCGAACCTAGCCGTGACGTGGCGGCGCAGATTCGAGCCATGGATCACCGAGCGCTCAGATTTCCTTGCTGCAGTCGTCGTGATCGGTGGTTTGCTCTGGCGTGCCTACGTGGCGCACGCCACGTTTTTCAACCCCGATGAAGCCTGGCATTTTTCTGCCGCGAATCAGGATTCACTTCGTCATGCTTACCAGGCCAGCCTCACACTTTTTCATCCGCCGTTGCTGGTTCTAATCCTCTATTTTTGGCGCGGACTGGGAACCTCCGATCTAGTGCTGCGGCTGCCTTGCGTGATTGCCGGCACGCTCTTCTGCTGGGTCTATTACAAATGGCTGAAAAGCATTCTTGGCAAGACGGTGGCCTGGGTTGGGTTGCTCTTAGTGACCTTTCTTCCGACCATGATTGACATGTCTGCCGAGCTGAGGCAGTACCCGCTGATGCTGTTGTTTTCCGTGACCGCGGCGTATCTGCTTGAGGAGTCTTTCACGGAAAACTCCGCCGCCAAGATGCTGTTATCGTCCGCATGCCTTTACCTGGCGATGCTGTCCCACTACTCGGGATTCTTGTTCGCCGCCGGCATCGGAATTTACGCCTTCGTTCGCATCCTTGCTCAAAGGCCTGGGGAGCGGGTAGTTACTGCTTGGGCTGCCGGCCAACTCGGCGGCCTTGCGCTGGCCCGGTTTCTCTACAAAAACCAGATCGCGAAACTCGCGGCGGTCCATCAGGCGCAGCCGTTGCATCGCATCGCCGATTGGTACCTGGCAAAGTTCTATTACCATCACGGGCAAGATCATCTGCTCCCGTTTCTCATCCGCGGCACCTTCGGAGTTTTCCGTTTCACATTTTCCTGGGCGGTCATCGGATACTTGGCGGTATTGCTTTTTGTTGCCGGAGCGGTCTTGCTTCTGCGTAACCAGGCGCCGGAAGCAGGTTTGCCGCCACGGCACTTGATCGCGGTGCTCTTGCTCTCCCCATTCGTCGTGAATTGGGCAGCGGTCGCAGCAGGTCTTTATCCCTATGGCCGGACGCGACATTGTATTTTTCTTGCGATCTTTGGCATTGCCGGCGTAAGCGTGGCGTTGGTAAGAATCGCAAAGCAGAGAATTGGCACCGCCATTGCGATGGCTTTGGCCACCGTCATCTTGTGCCAGGCATTCGGAACGCCGCCTTCGTTTGACATGTTTCCGCTGGCGGACCGCCGTCATGAACAGATGGACCGGACAGTAGCCTTCCTTCGGCGCGCAGTCTCACCCACGGATGTGATTTACCTGAATAAAGCAACCGAATCCCAGCTCGGCCACTATCTCTGTGACCAGAGACCGATCGTTCCCGATCGATCAGTTTCGGGGTTTGAGTCCTTTCAGTGCAATGGCCTTGGCGTGGTTTCGAGTTTTCCTCACGACGATGCGGTGCTGCCAGAAACCTTTCCCGACAAATGGAAAGAGATGGCGAAAGCCTATGCCTTGCCGTCCGGGAGCAAGGTTTGGGTCGTCGAAGGGGGATGGACCAGCGGCTTCGGTGAAATGCTTCGCGGCCGTTATCCTGAATTCTCTGGCCTTGAGATTTACTCCTTCGGGCGCTACCTGGAAGTTTTCAGCCTCACTGTTGGCCAGCCCACACTCGGTCCGCCAAAGCAGGTGGAACCTGAGTACTAGATCAGTAGAAAACCCTTAGAGTCGGCGTCTAAATTGCGCTGCTGGCGTGGGTGCGTTCTGCACGTGACTGGAGCTTGGGCAGCTTTCCTGACTCGACTTCACGCGCAGCCTTGAACAGCGAAGGCACTGGTTGATCGAGAGACATCGCTCCAAGGCTGCTGTATGTCTTCTCAAGAACCGTAAGAAGATATTTCTGCGCAACGGCGCGATCTGCCGGATGGATCAAGGCCCACCAGCGTCGCATGGACTCTTGGACTTCCGCCTCGGTCTTCTCTCCTTCAACCATTGCGTCAATGAGCTTGTAGACTTTGCTCTTGACGGCTTGATAGGAGATGGATACCTCCTGTGGCATGGTTGGGCTCCCTTAAATTGCGATATGGTGCAATACTTTCGCCAAACCTATCTCACATGCATGCTATGACTTACGGGCATAGAAATCCCGGTTGTTGGAAAAAGACATATTGGAGACTATGGTTTTTCGTAGAAGTCGGGCCGCGGATTGGACACGAACCCGACTTGGATTTGTAAGGTACAATGAAGCCCCGCTTTTCGGCGTGCCTGCCAACAGAAGACGGATGTGCTGCGATCAGGCGGCTGCCAATAGTTCAAAGTCTTGCAATTCGTTGTCTCCGGAGGCCCGATGAAGTGGCTTTGGTGGATCGTTGTGCTTTGCGCTCTCAACGGAGGATTAGCTGCCCAAACCAGTGACCCTGTTCCCGAAACCAACGGGGCGAAGAATCAGGAACGCATGTTCTTTCCGCGCGACATGTTCTGGGGATACGCGCAGTTCGATCTGGCTCCGCCGCACAATGAAATTGACCCGAACTTGTGCGCCGCCAACGCCGGCCAGTACGGCGGCGTGAACGCCCCCTGCAGCATGTTCGCCCGTTACATGCTGGGAGGAGTGCTGGAAGTGCGTCCCTTTGGCCGGGGGATCTTCCGCCGCTTCATGCTCTGGGGAGAGCCGAACTTTCTGTTTGGCAAGAACATTCCGCAGACGCTTTATACCTGGTCGTGGGACGCGATTGGAATCGAACATTCCTGGGGCGCTGCCATTTATCTGGGCAAAGGCTTCGAGTTCCGCGTGACTCAACATTTTCTGTTTGATCGTCTTGGGTCGCGCGACACCAACCTTGGGCAGGCGGACCTAGGCAACAACGGGCCATGGGGACGTTACAATTCGGTGGGTGTGCGGAAATATTTTGGCACGCGGAGATGGTGAGGGCGTTTCGCCGGAGCAGGTGATCTGCGTGCTATGCTGAAATTCCGAGCTTAGAGCCTTGTCTTCGGGAACTCCGAGAATTGGTCCTGCTTCCGCGAGTGCCGCGACCTTAGCGGAGCTTTCTAGTATTCCATTCCAAGATCTGCAGGCCGCGGAGGCTAGCTTTGCCCGGATTCGCGCCCATATTTCGCCGGCCCTTGCAGCCGCATTGCCGGGTTTACTCACAGAAGTGCCCGATCCAGATTCAGCCCTCGTCCTCTTCGAGCGGTTCATCGGCGAATCCGCCGAAGTGGTGCGGGTCCTCGAACGCCACGCTTCTCTCGCGCATTACGCGCTGCTGGTTTTCGGGCACAGCCATTTCCTCGGTGAAACGCTGATCCACAACCCCGATCTGTTGCAGTCTTTTCGTCGCGAACGGAACCTGGACCGGAGCTTCTCGCGGGAAGAG
>Ga0335078_10007216_pt1 | contig 16479 bp, 14 predicted proteins | sample Lox_Sample_32_FD_206711 | JGI IMG/M metagenome (GOLD analysis project Ga0335078, IMG submission 206711) | Soil microbial communities from Loxahatchee National Wildlife Refuge, Florida, United States - Lox_Sample_3.2 | ecosystem: Environmental > Terrestrial > Soil > Wetlands | place: USA...
ACGGCGCGGCTCAATGGGTTTGGATCGAGCGGCCATTCTGTGCGATGAGCAAACACGGGCTCACATCGGAAATTCGAAAGTCGAAATTCGAGACTCGAGTCCTGAGTTTCGAGCCTCACAAGCTCAACCTCAATTGGCGGTCTTCGATTTTCCCGAAGGACCCGGCAAGGGAAGTGGCGGTGGACTAGACCTGGGCGGGATCACTTGAGTGAGCTTAGCCGTGTAGTAGTCGAAGAACTCTTTGCCCGGCGGCGCCACTTGCACGGTCTCTCCGAAATAGCCGGGGCCCAGGCGAGTAATCACGCGCCGGAAGAGCCAGCCCGGCGGCGGATTCGCCCCTCCTTCAGGCTCAAAGCGGACTTCCGTGTCCGTCACCGTCACGTAATATTCGGTCATGAAGCCGGTGCTTGAAAAGGACCGCATCAGGAACCCCGAGCCTGAGGGGTTGGCGCTCACCAAGCCCATCCAGTTTTCGTGTTGGGCAGGCGTGTTTTTGCCCGGCGGCAATGAGACCTCTTCATTCACCAGCACGAAGCGCTTGTCTAATGTGTAGGAAAGCGTGAGGTGCACATTACCTTGATCTTCGTTGCTCGCTTGCGGAGTGGTGCTGTAGCCGGCCCAATCGCCAATGATCCAAGCGAATGGCGAAAAGTCGGGCCGGGGCGGCAAAGGAATGCTGTAGGTGGCTGGCGCCTTGTCCTTCTGCTCGCCCCCGGCAGAGGGTGGATGCGCGGCAAGCAGCAGCGCCGGAATCACGATCCAAGACGACAGGGGACGAGACATGCAGCCCGTTTCCTCCACAGCCTGAAGCGGCATTATATCGAGTAATTGGGTGATTGAGTGATTTGTGATTGAGTGAATGAAGGATCGGGCGATCGGGTGATGAAGTTGGGAACAAAGCCTTGACGAATTGAGTGAACAAACGCCGACGTTGCGCCGATCACCATGCGCTCAATCCCTCAATTACCCAATCCCACAATCGCCAGAGGGTATAATCAAAATGTGAAGTCTCTAGAGGAATACCTCGTCCTCGCCGCCGAGCAGCATCAACACCTCTGTCCCGGCCAAGTCCTGGGTGTGCGCATGGCCATGCTTGGCCTGCGATCCATCGGCATCGAGAACCCCGAGACGCACGCCAAGCGGTTGCTGACATTTGTGGAGATCGACCGCTGCGCTACGGACGCTGTCAGCCTCGTGTCAGGCTGCAGGCTCGGACTACGGACGTTGAAGTACCTGGACTACGGCAAGGTCGCGGCCACCTTCGTCGATCTGGAGACGCAGGCCGCCGTGCGCGTGGCGGCGCGGGATGATTCGCGCCTGAAAGCCAGGACTATGTTTCCCGAACGCGGCGGTCCCTATCGACAACAGCTTGAGGCCTACAAGGTGATGAGCGACGAGGATTTGTTCACCGTGAAGTGTGTTCGCGTGAAGCTTGGTCCTCAGGACTTGCCGGGACGGCCACGCTCGCGAGTGGCGTGCGATCGGTGCGGAGAGGGCATCAATGACGGGCGTGAAATCCTGATGGGAGATCAGGTGCTGTGCCGGCCCTGCGCCAACGGCGGGTACTACGAGCCCGCGTAGAAGCCAGAAGTCAGGAGCCGGAAGAAAGAAAAGAAGTCAGGAATCAGGAGTCGGAATTCTGAAAGAGACCATGGTTGACGACTTGGACAAGCCGCCGTTCGAAACCGCGAGTCCTGACGCATCGGCTCCAAGTCACCCAGCTGAACTCACGAGTCCCCAGCCCCAAGCGCCCAGTCCCGAGTCCCCAGTCCCTGGCCCCGAAACACGGCCCCCGGCCGCAGCCACGCGTGCGCCTCTGCCGGTCGCGACTCTCACCATCGTCGCGATCTCGGTGGCGGTGCTCGCGTTGCAAGCGCTTGTGGGAGGGTCCAAAAACCCTGACGTGCTCATGGATTTTGGAGCCTCGTACCGTCCCCTTTTCCAGCACGGCCAGTATTGGCGCGCCGTAATGCCGATGTTTCTCCACATCGGCTGGTGGCATTTGGCGCTGAATATGATCCCGCTGCTGCTGCTGGGGCCGGTGCTGGAGCAGATTTATGGATACGGCCGATACGCCACCATTTATGTGGGCGCAGGTATCAGCGGCTCGCTGCTTTCCATGTATCACGGCCACAGCGTGCCCGCGGCCGGCGCCTCCGGCGCTGTGTTTGGAGTGGTCATGGCCACGGTGACGGCGGGCTACGTTCATCGCGACGCCCTCCCTCATCCCCTGGCACGTGTCTTTCGCCGCACCCGGTTCGCTGCCATCCTTGTGGTCTTTATCGTGGTGGAGCTGATATCGGGCTATCTCTCTCAGAACATCGACAACTGGGGACATCTTGGCGGGCTATTGGGGGGAGCGCTGCTCGCTTTCCTGATCCCTCCTCCGAAGCTCGTCGAAGCAGGCGCCGGGGGCCGGCAGCCGTCCTTGGCACGCAACCCGACCGCGCTGTTGACGTCTCCGGCAGCTCCCCGGTCGACCAACGACTGGCGGTCGCAAGCCATCGTACTGGTTCCGGTGGCCGTAGTGGCGATTTCCATGGCGGCCGCCGCCCGCAACTATCGCGTCGCCCACCAGGTGAGCCTGGCGCTGGAAGAAGGTATCCGGCTCGAAGCTGCCCACCAGGACGGCGCCGCGTTTGATAAATTCAAACGGGCCGCCCAACTTGATCCTCGCGACGAGCGGCCTCACGAGGCGATGGGCCAACTCGCCTTACAACACCATCAGATTTCCGACGCCATCGACGAATTCACACAGGCGCTGCGATTGAGTCCGGGCTCCGCCGACGCTCAAATCGGGCTGGCTGGGGCCTACCAGGAGGGAGGCGATCTTGCTGCAGCCCAGAGGATTTGGGAGACCCTGGCAAAGAAGAACCCTCGCAGCGTGGAACCCCAGGAGGCCATCGCCGAGCTTCTGGCGGAACAGAAACTCTATCAGCAGGCCATCACCCGCTATCTGACGGTGCTGCGTCTCGCACCGAATTCGGCGCTGGCTCACAATAACTTGGGTTGGCTCTATGCCACAGCCGACGACCCGAAATTCCGCGACCCTGCCGCCGCTCTGGAGCACGCCCGGAAGGCCGTGATGCTCACCGCGGGCCGCCAGCCCGATTACCTGGATACACTGGCCGAGGCGCTCTACGTCAACGGACAGTATGCCGAAGCTGTGAAGATCGAGACCCAGGCCCTTGAATTAATGCCCGGCAATAAGGAGTTTCAGGCGCACTTCGTGCGCTATCGGCAGGCGATGGACAGTAGGCAGTAGGCAATGGCCAAGAAGCAAGAGCCATGCGGCAAAGAGCCTCTTGCTTACTGCCTCTTACCTACTGCCTGTTGGCTTTGCTCCCCGATTTCCCAATCCAGAAGCACCGCGTGGACCTCGCGGGGCCCGTGAACGCCTCGAATCAGGATTTGTTCGATATCAGCCGTCCGGCTCGTACCCGTTACGAATACCACCGAACGCCCGCTGGAATCGCCCGGCGCCAGTCCCCTATCTGCCAGCCTCCCAAGTACTTCTTCGAGAGATCCTGCCACCTGGCTTCGGAGATAGAGCGCAATGTGGATTGGAGGGGCAAGTGAAGAAAGCTGGCTGCCCTCGGTACGGCTCGTGATCACCAGCGAGCCGCTCTCAGCCAGGGCGAAGTCGACGCCGGTGACTCCCGCGTCGGCGGAAAAGCAGTGCTCGCGATACGTCCGCTCGTCTTGGGGCGCGAGTCCGCTGCCCGTCACGGCAAGCCAGGGCCAGGCGCTGATCCCGAGGCCCTCGATGACTTCCTTGATCCCCGCGCGCGCCAGCAGCGGGTTGCGCGAAAGAACCATCCCCTCGAATCGCACCGGCTGACCAGGCCGGTCCATTTTGAGGACCCTTCCCAGCGCCTCGGCCACCTCGGCTCGGTTTTGCGCCCGATAGGTGTAACCTCCGACCTTTCTCAGTTCGTCTTCAAACGTGGCGACAAGGTCCTCCGGAGAGATGATCGGAAGAACCGGGCCCAGATCCGGCAGCGCAAGATCACCCGGTGTTGCGGCAGAGTCGTCAGTCTTCTTCCTCAGCGCGGTGCCGATTTTGTGCAGCATTTGCTCGCGGGTCAGCAAGTTTTGGACTCCCACTCCGGCCGCCTGCATTCTAGCACGCCCCTGGAGAAGCCGTAAGTATATGGAAATGCGCGGGCAGCAATCTTCTCTTGCTGGATGGCAAATAAAGTGTTGCAGCCTTCCCCGTAACGTGCTAGTTTCTTGCAACCAATCCGGACCTTCCATCATCCGAAGATGGTGCAATCGTGGAAGTGGAGGGAATAATACTCGTGCTGAGGCGGCCGGTGCCCAAGCGAAAAAAGGATAACCTGACATGTCGACAACACTCACAGCAGTTAAGAGCAAAAAGGGAACGTACAAAGCGGTACTACTGAAGAAGCGGCAGGAGCTGCTGGCTTCGCTGCGCGGGGAACCGGAAGCACTTTCCATCGTTCAAACGCCGGACGAGGTCGAGTTTGCCGTCAAGACTGCCGAACAGGATGTATCCGCGGTCACAGCGGATCTGCGAAACCAAACTCTGCGCGAAGTCGAAAACGCGCTGAGGCGGGTCAACCGAGGCCTGTACGGCGTTTGCGAGGCTTGCGGCGAAGAAATTACCCCTGCTCGTCTGAAAGCCATACCTTGGGCGCGTTGCTGCGTTCCGTGCGAGGAGCAAAGGTCCAGGAACTAGCTCTTCCTGTCGGATACGCTGATTTGCGCTCGACGACGGCGGCCCTTGGCCGCCGTTCTTCTTTTTTAGCGTCAAAAGTCGACCTTAGACTGGTCTCCAAGCCTGCCCAAGTCCCGTGAGAAGAGCCAAGTTCATTCCTATTGACATTATTACGCTCATCAAATATGCTAAGCAACGACTAAAGATTGTGGGCATCTAAAGAGTGTGCCGCGTGAGTCAACGGCTCTCGTGTCGGCTCGGAGGGAGTGTTAAGCATGGGTAAAATCATAGGGATTGATCTGGGAACAACCAATTCAGTGGTTGCAGTGATGGAGGGTGGATCGCCGGTGGTCATCGCGAATCCGGAAGGTGGGCGCACCACGCCTTCGGTGGTTGCCTTTACCAAGTCCGGGGAGCGGCTGGTGGGGCAAGTCGCGAAGCGTCAAGCGATTACGAACCCGGAAAACACCGTTTATTCCATCAAGCGCTTCATGGGCCGGCGCTACAACGAGGTCCAAAACGAGATTAAGACGGTGCCCTACAAGGTCGCCAGTGGACCGAACGGCGACGTTCGCGTGGTTGCATTGGGGAAGGAGTACTCTCCGCCAGAGATCTCGGCGATGATTCTGCAAAAGATGAAGGACGCAGCCGAGCAGTACCTGGGCGAGAAGGTGACGCAGGCGGTGATCACGGTGCCGGCCTACTTTAATGACAGCCAGCGCCAGGCAACCAAGGATGCGGGCAAGATCGCCGGCCTTGACGTGCTGCGAATCGTCAACGAGCCTACCGCGGCGGCGCTCGCCTACGGTCTCGACAAACAGAAGGACGAGACGATCGCCGTCTATGACTTCGGCGGCGGCACGTTCGATATTTCCATTCTAGAGGTTGGCGAGGGTGTGGTGGAAGTGAAGTCCACCAACGGTGACACCCATCTGGGCGGCGACGACATCGATAAGCGGGTGATGGACTGGATTGTGGACGAGTTCCGCAAAGACCAGGGCATCGATCTCTCGAAAGACCGCATGGCCTTGCAGCGCCTGAAGGAAGCGGCAGAGAAGGCCAAGATGGAGCTCTCGACGGTACTCGAGACCGAGATTAACCTGCCCTTTATCACGGCAGACGCCTCCGGTCCCAAGCACCTGGCCCAGAAGCTCACTCGGGCGCGGTTCGAGCAGATGTGCGAAGACATTTTCCAGCGCTCGGTGGGCCCGGTGAAGCAAGCCCTGCAAGATGCGGGAGTCGGTCCTGAGAAGATCAACGAAGTCGTCCTGGTGGGTGGCTCCACGCGAATTCCCCGCATCCAGGAAATCGTTAAGAATCTGTTCAATGGCAAGGAACCGCACAAGGGCGTGAACCCGGATGAGGTGGTGGCGGTGGGTGCGGCCGTGCAGGCGGGCGTGCTGGGCGGTGAGGTGAAAGACCTGCTGCTGCTTGACGTTACGCCGCTGACGCTGGGAGTGGAGACTTACGGTGGCGTGATGACGGCTTTGATTCAGCGCAACACCACCATTCCCACCCGCAAGAGTGATGTGTTTTCAACAGCGGCCGATAATCAAGAGTCGGTTGAAATTCACGTGTTGCAGGGCGAGCGGCCCATGGCCAAGGATAACCGGACGCTGGGCAAGTTCCACTTGATTGGCATCCCCCTGGCGCCGCGCGGAGTGCCGCAAATCGAGGTGACGTTTGACATCGATGCCAACGGCATTCTCAATGTGTCGGCCAAGGACAAGGGCACCGGGAGGGAGCAGAAGATCACCATTACGTCGTCCAGCGGCCTCTCGAAGGACGAAGTGGAGCGCATGACCAAGGAAGGCGAACTCCACGCGGAAGAGGACCGCCGCGCGAGGGACGAGGTCGAAACCAAGAACCGGGCCGATGCCATGGTTTACTCCACCGAGAAAATGCTTAAGGAGAACCGCGACAAGGTGCCGGAGGCCGATGCCAAGGCCATTGAGGCGGCTGTCGAGGAAGCTAAAAAAGCCATCCAGACCAATGATGTCTCGAAGATCACCGCGGCCGTTGACCGCCTCACCCAGGCTTCGCACAAGCTGGCGGAGGCCATGTACAAACAAACTTCCGGTCCGGCCGGAGCCGGGGCGGCAGGCGGCGCGGGTGGTGGTCAAGCAGCGCCCGGCGACGGAGCCCCCCGAGGAGGCGACGGCAGACCCAAGGAGGGCGAGGTAATCGACGCTGAGGTGGTGGACGAAGGGAAGAAAAGCAGCTAACCGTCGGGTAATCGGACCGTCGCGTGGTGCGTAGGGCCGGGGCTTGCCCCGGCCTTCAGGCACGCCAAGAAAGGGCCAAGCTGAGGAACAAAGCCAATATGTGCTTCGGAATCAATAGGCCGCCTTTGTTATCTCTTCGTGGCGCAAGCCCTCGACGGTCGGTCGCCCGCCCTCAACGAGGCGATGAGCTGATAGCTGAAAGCCGGCGGCTGAAGGGCCTATCGATGCCGAACGAAGCCGGAATGTCATTGATGGGGAAGGAGTTGAGAATTTGACTCAACATGGGGTCTCGCTCCATCGACACCGGAGGACTACGAACGAAGCCGGAATGTCATTGATGCGGAAGGGGATGAATTTTTATGCCGACCGCCGCACTAAGAGAGGGATCAGTGGAACCTCATCGAGCACAAGTCGGAATCGAATGCCCTAAATGCCACTTCCGGCAATTCATGGAAGTGGATTCGGATCTGCCCGAAGCACTGAAGGACTCCAAGGTGACCGGCAAGATCTTCGCCGAGCTTCAGGCCTGGATGGTCTCGCGCTGCCCGGACCACCTGCGGGCCATCGCCGGGATGAGCAAAAACTGACAGAGGCAGAAGTCAGGAGTCAGAAGCCCAGGGAAGACCCTTCTTGAATAGTCAGCGGATGGGCTACCGACCAAGCACGGAGGATGCAGGATACAAGGGACTTCTGGATTGTGGTTCCTGACTTCTGACTCCTGACTCCTGACTTCTTAAACTATGGCCGTCGCCACCCACAAAGACTATTACGCCACGCTGGGCGTGGACCGCAACGCCAAGGCCGAGGCGATTCGCAAGGCTTACCGGCATTTAGCGCGCAAATTTCATCCGGACGTCAATCCAGGCAACAAAGGGGCGGAAGAAAAGTTCAAGCAAATTTCCGAAGCCTACGAAATCTTGGGCGACGAAAAGAAGCGCAAGATTTACGACCAGTATGGCTTCTATTCGGAGAATCTTCCGCCAGGTGGCTATCCTGGGGCGGGCAGCCCCACGGGTGCCTACTCAACTTACGCGCAGGGCGGCGCGGGTGCGCCGGGTGGCTTCGACTTTTCCGGCTTTGATTTTTCGGACTTCGACATCGGCGGACCGCGTGCCGATCGTGCTGGGCGGGCAAGCCGAGGGGCAGGAACTGAAGAGAACCATAGTTCCTTCCGGGACTTCTTCTCGCAGATCTTTTCACGCGGCGCCGCCGCCGAACAGGAAGAGTCCGAGGACACCCGCGGGCGCGACCTCGAGCATCACCTGCACCTTGGCTTCTGGGATGCTATCCGGGGCACGCAGGTGCGGGTCACGGTGAACCGGAACGAAACCTGCCCGGTCTGTAAGGGAACGGGTACCGCCAAAGGAGCGCCCACCGTGTGCCCTACGTGCAACGGTACGGGGCAACTGACGCGGCAGTCCGGAGCCATGCGCTTCAGCGGTCCCTGCCCCGACTGCGGCGGCACCGGCAAGAGGAAACCGGTGTGCCCGCATTGTTCGGGCGCCGGCTACATCAGCCGGCCCGAGACCTTTGAGGTTCGCATCCCGGCCGGGGTCGATACGGGCTCGCGGGTACGCGTGGCGGGCAAGGGCAACGCGGGGCGGAATGGCGGGCCTCCCGGCGACATTTATATCGTTACGGACGTAGAGCCTCATCCCTTCTTCGAGCGCAAGGGCGATAACATTTATGTCAAAGTGCCGGTGACCATCACTGAGGCGGCGCTAGGCGCCAAGGTCGAGGTGCCGACCCTGGATGGTCCGAGCACCATCAAGATTCCGCCGGGCACCCAGAGCGGGCAGAAGCTCCGGCTGCGCGCCAAGGGAGTGCAGTCCCTGCGCGGCGACGCGCGGGGCGATCAATTCGTCGAGGTTCAGGTAGTGGTGCCGCGCGTGGCCGATGAACGTTCCAAGGACCTGTTGCGCGAGCTGGCGCGGCTCAACCCCGAGGATCCGCGGGCGGAGCTGAGGTCCGTAGGCAGTAAGCAGTAAGCGGAAGGCAGAACGTAGAAGACGGCAGGCCGTACGCGCTCTATTATCGGCCGTGCGAAGCGCTTTGAGTGCGCAGCAGGCCATGACCCTTTGACTATTCGACTTTCGACTTTTAACTCTTGAACTTTGTTATGCCCCGAGGACGCCCAGCACGGACCAAGCCCAAGCCCGGCTACATGATCAGCGCCGTGGCGGAGATGTATAACATCCATCCGCAGACCTTGCGTCTCTATGAGCGCGAGGGATTGCTGCTGCCTTCGCGCAGCGACGGTAACACGCGCCTCTACACCGAGGAGGATCTCGAACGCCTGGAGGTGATCCTCAGCCTTACGCGCGATCTTGGCGTGAACCTGGCCGGCATCGAGATCATCTTGAACATGCGCGCTCGCATGAAAGAGATGGAGCGCGAGGTACAAGCGCTGGTGGAGTTCACGCGCCGCGCTCTCGCGACGCCGACGGCTCACTCCTCGGGACAGCCGGAAACAGGCTTGGTGCGAGTCGGCCGCCGCCATATCATCCGCGCCCGCTCCTCCCGCGCCATCTGAATCAGCCCAAGTCGGCCCTCGGGCTTTCGATCGCGTCTTACCAGTGTTGATGAAATACTGCACACGGTTTGTCGACGATTATAAGGTGTAGTGTTTTAACTTTGGGTATTGGGACCCGCGGTGAGCCTTGACGGCCGGACGGCGATTTGGCAACCTGAATGTATCAGAAATATTCTCCTCCTGTAACAAAATCTTCACAGTTCAGAGTATATGCTTCGCATCCTGGGAGGCGGACTATGGCAACAGCGGTACCAAGCGTGTTGGACGCGAAGTTGGCGAAAGCGCGTCCCGGCGCACTCGGCATGTGGGTGTTTGGAGCCGCCTTGTTGGTCGGCATTGTCTATGCGGCCACTCACCTGGCTACGGACCTATCTCGGGTACATACGACTTCGGTTTACCCCTTCGTGCTCTTGGGCGTCGCGTTATGCATTGCCCTCGGCTTCGAATTCGTCAACGGCTTTCACGACACGGCCAACGCGGTAGCGACGGTGATCTACACGCACTCGCTCGAACCGCACATGGCGGTGGTGTGGTCCGGGCTCTGGAACTTCGTGGGCGTGCTGACGTCCACCGGGGCCGTCGCATTTGCCATCATCACCCTGCTGCCCGTCGAACTCATCCTGCAAGTCGGCAGCGGAGCGGGTTTCGCGATGGTCTTTGCCCTCCTGGTAGCGGCGATCATCTGGAACGTCGGCACCTGGTTTTTCGGTCTGCCCGCATCGAGCTCGCACACCATGATCGGCTCGATCATTGGTGTGGGCGTGGCCAATCAGTTGATGTCACCCAAGACCGGCACCAGCGGCGTGGACTGGTCACAAGCAACCAATGTGGGAAAGACTCTGTTGGTCTCGCCGCTGGTCGGTTTCGCTTTTGCCTTCCTGCTCCTGTTGGTGGCGAAGGCGTTGCTTCGCAACAAGGCGCTCTACGAAGCTCCCAAGGGGACTGACCCTCCGCCGTTCTGGATTCGGTGCCTGCTGATTCTCACCTGCACGGGAGTGAGTTTCGCGCACGGCTCGAACGACGGACAGAAGGGCATGGGCCTTATCATGCTCATCCTGATCGGGACCGTTCCCACCGCTTACGCTCTCAATCACGCCGTCAGCGCCAAGGACGCCCAGGATTTCATCGCGGTTTCGCGCCAGACGGCGTCCATGCTGGATCGTTATGTGAGTCCGTCGGCCGTAGTCGGCGATCCGCGCCAGGATGTCACGGATTACATTCGGGACCACGACTTCAAACCCAACACGATGCTCGCGCTGCGGCAGATGGTGAACGGAATCGGCGACGAAATGGCAATCTACAAAAATCTGGCCGCCGTGCCTCAGGAGTCCGTTCGCAACTTTCGGAACGACATGTACGTGGTGAGTGAGGCCCTGCGCCTGATGCAGAAGTCCGGCGTCCCTCAGTTCACGGCCGATGAGCGGGCGGAGCTGGCCAACTACAAGAAGCACGTCGACGCAGCCACCAAATTCATTCCCACTTGGGTGAAAGTAGCGGTGGCCATTGCGCTGGGCTTGGGTACAATGGTGGGCTGGAAGCGGATCGTCGTGACGGTAGGCGAAAAGATCGGCAAGAACCACCTGACTTACGCGCAGGGTGCATCGGCCGAAATCGTCGCCATGGCCACTATCGAGATGGCCGACCGTTTTGGCATGCCCGTCAGTACCACCCACGTGCTTTCGTCTGGAGTGGCTGGGACCATGTCGGCCAACCACTCCGGCCTGCAATGGGACACGGTACGCAATCTGGCCTTAGCGTGGGTCTTGACGCTGCCGGCTGCCATCATGCTCTCCGGGTTTCTCTTCTGGGCGTTCCGCAAGATTTAATCGGGGCGACGTAAGAGGCGGCGGACGGGATGGTGGACCTTGTCGCCGACTGCGCGATAGGCCTGGGTCAACGCCCAATCTCGGCCATCGGGACCGCCGCCAGGAGCGTCAGCATCGAGCCAGGCAGGACCACCGACAAAACTAGACACAGGCCCGATAGGAGCCCCAGGGGCCAAACGATCCCTTTCCAGCCCCACCTCGCCACCGCCACGAGGAGCATGACCGACAGCATTTTCACGAACCTCAAGACGCCCATGGTTGTTCGCAATTGCCAAACTGGACGTCTAGCCTATGCTCGCCGGGTCTTGATGATCAATGGGACAGAAGGGCCGGTACGCCTGCGCCCTCGGGCGCGGTACCGAGGTTGAATGGACGACGCCGGCAAGAGGCTTCGGTGGGTTCCGGTAGATCGCCTTTCAGGACTCCCAAGGTGCAAACTGCGATCGGCGGGTCAGAGACTTCCGCTACAGCCGAATGCGGCACTTCTCTCGCGCTCTGTCTAGCACCACGTGTGCCGCGCGCACCTGCGGCCTATAATGGTGGCGGGTGAACCGCCGGTGAGAATTTTGCTGGTCGAGGACGAGCACAGGGTGGCAAGTTTCGTCGCGCGTGCGCTGCGAGAGCAGTCTTACGCCGTCGACGTTGCCGAAAGCTGCGAGCGTGCCCTGGCTCTCGCCCGCCAGGTGTGCTACGACACAATCCTCCTCGACCTGCGGCTGCCGGACGGCGATGGCATCGACGTCTGCCGAACCCTCCGCAATAAAGGTGTGAACTCGCCCGTTCTTATGCTGACGGCGCGCGGCATGGTAGAGCAGCGCGTAGAGGGACTCGACGCCGGGGCCGACGACTACCTGACCAAGCCCTTTGCCGTGGCCGAGCTCCTGGCACGCGTGCGGGCGCTGACTCGGCGAGGATTCCAGAAGAGCGCGGCTACACTACGCACCGGCGATCTGGAGCTTGACCGGCATCGCCGGCGCGCCCAGCGCGGCGGAACCCCGGTCCCGCTTACCTCCAAGGAATTTGCTCTGCTCGAGCTCCTGTTGCTACGCTCTCCGGAGATTGTTCCCCGCAGCGAAATCCTGGAGCACATCTGGGACGCGCACTTCGACAGCGGCACGAACCTGGTGGAGGTTTATATCAAGCGGCTTCGGCAGAAGATCGACCATGACCGGGTCGCGAAGCTGATCCACACGGTTCGGGGGGTGGGTTACCGTTTAGGAGCGGAGGAGTAAAGGCAGCGATGGAAGAAATTCGGCCGGTGTTGCGACGTACGGGGCACGGCTTCAGCCGTTGCCAGGGCCGCCACAACGGGCGCCCCCCGTCAAATTGACCCACTACCAGGCGTTGTGACAAGTAGACAAGCGGTGCGTCATAAGTAAAGGAACAGGGTGATCGCGTTTTGAGATCCAGGGGCGATCGTTCTCAGCGGAATCTCCGAGACCGCTCAAAAAAAGCGCGGAAGATAAGTCTCGGAACCACCTCGAGGGAAGTTGCGTAACACTTGAGGTAGGACTCTTAAACCGTTATCGAGGATCAAACTCATGGAAAACAACACACTCGTCCGCCTCTTTTGCAGCGCGGTGATCCTGGCCTTTGCCGTCCCATTGCTGCTGCGCGCGGACTATCGTGTCGAGAAGCACCTTAGGCTCGACCCCGGAGGCCGACTGGTGGTGGACTCCAGCGAGGGCAGCGTGACGGTGACCGGATCGACCGAGTCCGGCGCCCGGGTCATCGTCACCGCCAACCGGGACGACATTGCCCAGTTGTTTGACTTTAGCTATGAAGAAAATGCCGGCCAAGTCAGGATTACCGCCCGCCGGCGCCACCCGTGGGGGTGGAACTGGGGCCACGGAATCAACCTGCATTTCGATGTAACCGTGCCGGAAGAAACAGCCGTGGAGGTCAAAACCGGCGGCGGTGGCGTGGAAGTCTCCCGGATCAAGCGAGAGACGGAGTTGAACACGTCTGGAGGCTCCATTCGCGCCTCCGATCTCGGCGCCAACCTCCGCGCGCATACTTCGGGGGGAGGCATCGAACTGGAGGAACTGCGGGGCAACGCGCGAGTGGATACATCGGGCGGCGACATTCGGGCACGTTCGCTGGGTGGATCGCTGGAAGCCAGAACAAGCGGCGGCTCCATTGATCTTCGCGAGGTTCGGGGCGACCTTTTGGCTCACACCTCAGGCGGCTCTATCCGGGTAGAGGATGCCGGCGGGCGCGTGGACGCCGACACCTCGGGCGGTTCGGTGGATGTCTCGTTTGCGCGCGGAAATTCCCACGGCGGCGAAGTGGAAAGCTCGGGCGGCGGCGTCCGCGTACGGCTCGACCCATCGGCCAATCTGGATCTTGACGCTTCCTCCTCGGGGGGCCCCGTCATCAACGGCTTGCCGATTCGCGTATCGGGAACACTCTCGCACTCGCACCTGGTGGGCAGTATCGGATCGGGCGGTGCCCTGCTTCGCGTGCACTCCAGCGCTGGCGCGGTTCACATCGAAGCACTATGACGGTGGGGTTGATTCCCGTCTTCACAAGCCGGCCACGTATCTCGGCCCACCCCTCACCCGACGCTTGGTAGTGGGTCAGTTTCAAGCTTCTCCTGGCGCCTTCCGAACTGTCATTCCCGCGCAGGCGGGAATCCAGACGCTAAAGCGCCTCTTTCCTTTGTGGATTCGCGCTTGCGCGGGAATGACACGTAACAAAGTGCTGGGAAAATCTTAAAGTGCCCCATTACCCGACGCTTCGCGCCCACCCTCGAGGCCGCAGGTGGCCAAGCAGCAGTCAGGGTCCGCTCATCGGACTGGCACTCCTCGCGCTGTCGCCTTAACGGTTTTCGCCGCTTTACAGCGCTCTGGCCGGAGCTCTAATGTTTGGAATCGCACGCTTGGGGAAGAGAGTAGCAGGGAATAGCGCGGCTCGTCGTTCGGAGCACCGTAATTTGATGCGTGTAGCGTATCAGGGCACGGCTTCAGCCGGCTTCAGCCGTGCCGATCACGCCGTGAAGCCAAGAATGAATTTCAGATTACTGGCCATCGCAATCTGGGTCCTGGCGTGCGGGCTGAATAACGCGCCTTGCCTCACGGCGGTCGAACTCCCTCACGAGTATACCGGGGACGTCCGGTTCGATATCAGCCAGGTTCCGTTTAGCCGCTATGGCTCTTACATATCCTTCTCCCAGCTCCCCCGGTCGGAGGATCTGCCCGAGGGCCTGTATATGCGGTGTCTTCATGGTGGCGTCAACCGTCGAGAGGTGTTCCGCCTGGAGATTCGGCATGGTCGGGAGGCAGTTCCGTTCAAAGAAATTGCCACGCCCACGATGTTGCGGCTGAAAGCCGATCAAGGCGAAGTTGAATTGATTTATGCCGAGCCCGACGTAGTGCGGATTCGCGGCAAAGGCGCCGGGTTGCGATTAACGATGCCGAGGCCTACTCGCCAGTATGCTTTTGCTTCCACCTACGACAACGCGTTCGCGGTTGACGAATCTCATTGGGAGGTCAATAGCTTCACTCAGCAGACGAAGTACATGTTGACCAGATTGGGCGGCGGATTGGTCGTCGATGCGCCCTGGCGTCTAACCGAGTCTGAGCATGTCAGCGCCGAGTTCGTTCCCGATCCGAACACGGGAATCTTCGAGGGCGCTATCGAGGAATTCCGCAGCGTGTGGCAGGCGCGTGATTACCGCGAGTCCTTCGATGCCGCGGCTGACAAGCTCCGCAGCGAGTATCGCGGATGGCTCGCCAAGGTGCCGGAGGTGCCCGAGACCTTTGCCGAGGCAGGCGAACTGGCGGCGTATGTGGATTGGGCCAGCGTCGTGGAGCCGGAAGGCCGATTGAGCCGCCCCACGATGTTCATGTCGAAGAACTGGATGACCAACGTCTGGAGCTGGGATCACTGCTTCAATGCGATGGCCTTGACCTACAAGAACCCCCAACTGGCGTGGGACCAGCTCATGGTCATCCTGGACAATCAAGATTCGAATGGCGCCTTTCCGGACATCCTCAACGATCAGAGCCGTAGCTGGAACTTCTCCAAACCACCCATTCACGGGTGGACGCTGCGCTGGATGATGAAGCACTCGTCTTTCATCGACCTCAAGCATCTGGCGGAGGTTTACGGACCTTTGTGCCGTTGGACGGAGTGGTACTTCAGGTTCCGCGATTACGACCACGACGGGGTTCCCCAGTACAACCACGGGAACGATTCCGGTTGGGACAACGCGTCAGTTTTCTTGGTAGGGCCGCCCGTCGAATCTCCGGACCTCTCAGCTTTTCTGATTGTCCAGATGGACGTCCTGGCAGACGTCGCGCAAAAGCTGGGCAGGGAAGATGAGGCCCGGGATTGGAAGAAGCGCGCGGATGTCCTGTTGAGCCGATTGCTGGCTCATTCCTGGCGCGAGGATCATTTCGTGGCGCCGCACTCCGGTGATCACAAGACCGTTGACTCGCAGAGTCTGCTGCTCTATCTGCCCATCATCCTGGGCGACCGGCTGCCCGAACCCGTACGTTCCAAGCTCGTGGCCGGACTTATGGAAGAAGGCCGCTTCCTCACTCAATATGGTCTGGCTACCGAAAGCCTGCGAAGTCCGCTCTACCAGTCCGATGGGTACTGGCTCGGCCCAGTATGGGCGCCCTCAACCTTCCTCCTGGCCGAAGGGCTGGAAGCAGCCGGCGAGAAGACCGGGGCGCGTGAGCTCAAACGCAGATTCTGCCGCCTCGTGGCAAAGAGCGGGATGGCAGAAAACTTCGATGCCGTCACGGGCGCCGGCCTTCGCGACCAGGCCTACACCTGGACCTCCAGTGTGTTTCTCATTTTCGCTCACGAACTGATGCAGACAGACTCTCCCTAGAGCCTTTTTCAAGCGCGTGAACGGAGCCGTCATTCCGAACGGAGCGTAGCGACGTAAGGAATCGCGCTGCGAGTGCCTCCGCGACACGGGCGCTGCTGCATCGGACCCAGTCGGCATACCGGACGGCAGCCTCATCCGCAACGGTTTTGACGACGATTTCCCAGGAGCCTTCCTTCGACGGCGCGGAATTGATCGTGAGCCTGACTTTCTTGCCGGCCATACCCAGGAATGCCGCGCGGATGTCCACATCGGTGCGGACGGGCTTGCCCTCCACTGCGATCAGGTAGTCGCCTTCATTAAACCTCAAACCCGGTACGGTAAGAGGCGACTCGTTCCTATCATCCTCGTCTTCGCCGCAGCAGATCTTGACA
>Ga0335078_10007217_pt1 | contig 16477 bp, 10 predicted proteins | sample Lox_Sample_32_FD_206711 | JGI IMG/M metagenome (GOLD analysis project Ga0335078, IMG submission 206711) | Soil microbial communities from Loxahatchee National Wildlife Refuge, Florida, United States - Lox_Sample_3.2 | ecosystem: Environmental > Terrestrial > Soil > Wetlands | place: USA...
CCGGACCTGGTAACCGAGGACCTGCGGGCGTTCTTCGCCGGCCTGCGCTGAGCCCGCTGGCTTATTCCGAGCGGGCACCGGGAATGGTATTTGGGGGCATCCGCGGCGCTAACGGCCGAAAGGCGCCGGGTGCAGCGGGCATGCCGCGTTATAGTGCTTCAAGGTCAGCTTCCCCCGAGAATACGCCCACGAGCACACACAGGAATTAGGCACCCGGTCGGAGGTTATTACCTCGGCAGGCACCCCGCTGCGCCGCTCCGCGCGGCCTGGCTGGTACGGCAGCGGCTCCCCGACCAGGGCAAGAGCACGCCCCTCGGTCCTGGCTTCCTGGACAGCTCCGTCAGCCAGCGCCAGCCACTCTCGTGGCTTGGCAGCGGGCGAGGGCTGGGCGGGCGCGTGCCGTTTGATGCGCACCTTGGCTCCGGGGATTTTGTCACTCGCCCGGCTGTCCATGTCATTCAGAATATCCGCCGTGCCGAAGGCGGGCGAATCTCGCTGCCCGGTGGCACCAGGCTCACGCGCGGCAGGGTGAGCCCGCGTCACCCGGCAGGCCCGCGGGCATAACCCGCCTTGCCCGTGACCGCCGCGCGGCGGCTGCCACTAATGTGGCGGTCTATGACGCAAGCATGGACCGCGCCGCCGGCGCAGCGCACCGAGCCCGGGCGCGTGCTGGGTGAGCGCCAGGCACTGGATGCCTGGCTGGACTACCATCGCGACACGCTGCTGCTCAAGTGCGCCGGCCTGACGGCCGGCCAGTTGACGGAGCGAGCCGTCCCGCCGTCCCGGCTTTCCCTGCTTGGCCTGGTGCGGCACATGACCGAGGTGGAACGCTGGTGGTTCCGCATACACGCGGCCAATACCGACATGCCCTTCCGGTACGACCCGGACCAGACCGGTCAGGACTTCGAAGCGCTCGACGACGCCGACGCGGCTGCCAATATCGAGGAATTCCGGAAGGAAATAGAACGCGCACGCGCCGCCGCGGCCGGAAAGCAGCTTGATGACGTCGTGCCCAGCCACGGTCACCACCCCGAGCGCACCCGGGACATCCGCTGGATCTACCTGCACATGATCGAGGAGTACGCGCGCCACAACGGCCACGCCGACCTCATCCGGGAACGGATCGACGGCGTCACCGGTGACTGACGCCCATCGGGCAGACCTTCCGCGCGGGCGATCCAATAGCCTTACATTAGATATCATGCGGGGATGCGGACCACAGAACGGGTGAGCCGGCAGTGACCGAGATCGCGCAAATTCGGCTTCCCAACGGCCAGGTCATCTGGGCTCGGCTGCGCGGCCAGGACCGGCCGCGGGATGTGGGCTTCGGCGAGCGCGCCAAGGTGCTTGCCGTGGAGGAGTTCTCCCGGGTGGCCGGCGCCGTCATTGACAATGTGCGCGGCGCATTAAGCCAGTACCAAGCGGATGAGGTAAGCGTCGATTTCGGAATAGAGCTGTCGCTGAGCTCCGGGAAGGTGATAAGCGCGCTGGCCGAGATCGGCGGCACCTCCAGCATAGTAGTGCACCTGTCCTGGACCGGCAGGAGCGCCGACCCGCAGCCGGCGGATCTCGGGGCGTCACCGGGATGAGCCTTCGCGGAGTGTCGGGGAGCCTCCGCGAGATGCTGCGAGATTCCCTTGCCCAGATCGACGGCGACGCGCGGTACGGCGGTGGCGGCAGCGGGTTCTTCGCGGCCCCCGGATACCTCCTCACCTGCTCGCATGTCGTCCGGCAGCCAGAGGGAGGCACCGTCACCGGGTCATGGCACGGCAAGCCGTGGTCCGGCCAGGTCCGGTACGCCAGCCGGCCGGTCGCCGCTTCCCCCGATGACCGGCCTTCGGACCCGGCGGAACCGGGGGACGCGGGCATCTGGCCGCTACCCGACCTGGCTGTCGTCCGGCTCAGCGGCGAGTTCGAGCACCCCTGCGCCCGGCTCATGGCACGCGAGCCATGGCCTGGTACCAGCCTGTGCGCGGTCGGGCGCCGCGCGCCGCTCGATGACTCGCCCGGCGACTTCCCAACCGCGGAGCTGCGCTACCCCGGGCTGTTCGCGAGGAGTCAGGGAAACCTGATGCGGCTCGTCGGCGACAGCCTCGGGCCGGGGATGTCGGGTGGTCCCGTGCTTGACCTCGGCACCGGCGAGGTGTGCGGGCTGGTGAAGATCGCAAACCCGGGGCGGGACGGGTACGCCGTGCCGCTGAGCTACCTGCGCGAGCTGCCCGCGGACCTGCTCGCCGAGCTGCTCCGCGGGCATGACCGCTACCATGGCCGGCATCGGGCATGGGTGCTGGCACAGGAACCGCTCTGGCAGAAGATGACCGACAGCCTGGGTGACTACGAGTCAGGGTCTGCCACGGCGCCGCTGCTGCGGCCGACGGAAGAAGCGGAGCTGCTCGGGCTGACAGCGTCGGTGACGGGCAGCGGCGACCTGCACAAGCTCTACCTGGACTGCGTGGGTCCGGGCCTGCACCCCGAGCCGCAGGAGCCCCGGGACCTGAGGGACCTGGTGTTCCAGCTCAGCGAGCACGTTCACGAGCCGCGCAGGCTGCATCCCGTGAACGTGTTCGCGGAGCTTCTGGCCGGGTGGGCGCCCGATGCCGCCGCGGTAGCCGCGGACCTGCGTGACTGGTCGGCCGCGGTCGCCGGGCGCCAGGGCACCTGGGAGCTGCTCCGCGCCTGGCGCCAGGACCCGCAGCGCAGCTCGCCGCAGCCCGGCAGCCATTCGGCGGGGACCGGCCGGGAACCGATGTCAGCGGTAGTCCAGCTGGAACCAAGCGGCCACGCGCCAGACCGCTATCTGCTCACGGTCTGGCGGTACCGCAGTGACACCGATATCAGCGTGGTGATACGCGACCACGTGCCGCACCCGCGGGAAGAGATCGTGCAGGTCCTCAGAGGCGTCCTGCCCGCGACTCTCGGCCAGCTCAGCGGCGAGTCGGTCATCGTCGAGTTCGTCTTGCCGGCCGAGCTGCTCGATGAACCGGTGCACCTGTGGCAGGTCTTCCGGCAGTCATACGCGCGGCTGGGTTACCGGTACCCTGTAGTTCTCCGTGACCTCGACCGGTTCACCGACGAGGAGAGCCGGCACCATGCGCGCGCGAGGTGGGATTATCTCAGCACATGCGACGGGACGCCGATGCACTGGTTCGGCTGCGAGGACCCGCGAAGTAGTGAGGACGTGTACCGGTGGTTCGAGTTGTCGCCGCAGCACGCGGCCTTCGGGCTGCCCGGCCCGGCCAGCCGCGATCCGGGACGGTCGGCCCTCGACGCGGCGATCTACGCCGGGGTGCCCGTGGCGCTCTGGCGGCTGGCCCGATGCGAGGATCACGACGGCGGCACGCCGGCCACCGCTCCCTGCGACGGCCTGCGGTTCCAGCTGGCCGCGAACGATACGATGTCACACACACCGCTGAGCCGGCTGCCGGCGATGGTCAAAGCGCTCCGTGCGGGCGCGGCATGGTCAGAGCACGCCCTGCTATGGGACAATCCATACCGAGGGCCGCACCCACGACGGCTGGTTGAACCATGGCCGCTGCACCAGGATCGTTGAGAAGCTCACGATGACCGACTGGCTGATCTACCGTGGCGTGGGCGAACCGCATGGGGGGGCCGATTCCCTGCCCCCGCCGCCACCGTGGCGGCGGTTCGACGGAGGGCCGGCCCTCGCCGTGCGCGATGATGCTGACGGCCCCTTCCGCGGCAAGCTGGGCGACCTGCGGATTGCCAGCAGCTACCGTGCCTATCCCGAAGCGGTCGAACTGGTCAACGCCGCGCTCTACCTGCGGCGTCCGCTGTTAGTCACCGGTAAGCCGGGCACCGGCAAGTCGAGCCTGGCTTACTCGGTCGCCTACGAACTGGGCCTCGGCCCCGTGCTGCGCTGGCCGATCACCAGCCGGTCCACGCTGCAGGAGGGGCTGTACTCTTACGACGCGATCGGCCGGCTCCAGGACGTCAACGCCCGGTCGCCCAAGGCGGCGGATGGCGATCGCGGCGCCGCGGCCGGCATCGGCGACTACGTGCGCCTCGGCCCGCTGGGGACCGCGCTACTGCCGTTCGAACGCCCGCGGGCGCTGCTGATCGACGAGATCGACAAAGCCGACATAGACCTGCCCAACGACCTGCTGAACCTATTCGAGTACCCCTCATACACGGTGCATGAACTCGCCCGGATCGCCGACCGCAGCAGCGAGGTCAGCGTGCTGACCGAGGACCCGGACGAGCGGGTGAGCGTGCGCGGGGGCCAGGTGCTCTGCCGGGCGTTCCCGTTCGTGATCATGACGAGCAATGGCGAACGGGAATTCCCGCCCGCGTTCCTGCGCCGGTGCCTGCGCCTGGACCTGCCCATTCCGAGCCCCGAGCAGCTGGCCGGGATTGTGGAGAGCCACCTGGGTCCCGAGATGACCGCTGGCGGCCAGGACCTTCTGGATCAATTCATCGCACGTCGCCAGGAAGGGGATCTAGCTGCCGACCAGTTGCTGAACGCCATATACCTCACGTCCTTCGCGGCCCGCGACTCGGGAACGAGCCGGACGCGGCTGGCGCAGCTGCTCATGCGCCACCTCGACCGGCTGACCTGACCCAGGGCGCAACGGGAATGGACATCGCAGGCCTCATCCACCTGCTGAACCGGGTGGGGCTGGATGTCACCCCGCTCGAGGTCGCCGAAGCTGTCTGGCTCGCGCAGTACGCCAGCCCGCCAGCCGGGCAGCACGGGGCCAGCGCGGAGGGCCCGGCCGCGCCGGCGGCCGAAACCGCAGCCGCGACCGCGCGCCCGTCCGCGGCCCGGGACGGGACAGGCGGCGGAGGCGACGAGGACCAGGGGCGGCGCCTGCCGCTGCACCTTCCGCCGGGGCCCGGTACCAGGGAAGGGCAGATCGCCTCGACCGCGCTGCCGGTCCGGGTGCCGGCAGCTGCCGCGCTGCCGGACGGCCTTGCCCTGATGCGCGCCTTGCGGCCGTTGAAGAGGCGCGCGCCCGACCCGCGGCAGCGGCTGCTGGACGAAGGCGCCTCCGCCAGCGAGACCGCCAGGGCCGGCACCGTGATCCCGGTACTGCGCGATGGCGACAGCCGGTGGCTGTCGCTGACCCTGGTCGTCGACACCGGCCCGGCCATGGCTGTCTGGGACAAGCTGCAAGCCGAGCTGACGGTGCTGTTCCAGCGGCTCGGCGCGTTCCGGGACTTGCAGAAATGGTACCTGCGGACCGACCGGGGAACCGTGCTGGGGGTGACCCGCAACGCGCGGCACGCGCCTGCCGACCTGCACGACACCGCGGAGCTCGTGGACCCGGCCGGCCGCCGCCTGATCCTGCTCCTGAGTGATGGCGCCTGCGCCGCCTGGTATTCCGGCGCGATGGCCCGCGTCCTGGAGCAATGGGGCGCGCACGGGCCCGTCGCCATCCTGCAGCCGCTTCCGCAGCAGCTCTGGGCACGCACGGGGCTCAGCCCGGTCCGGGTACGGCTCACCTGCGCGCGTGCGGCCGCCCCCAACGCTGCCCTCAGCTTCAGCCCGTACCAGCGGGCGGCGAGGTGGCGGCGGCTCGCGGACAATGGTGCCGTGCAGGTGCCCGTTCCCGTCCTTGAAATCGGCCAGGGATGGCTGCGCGCGTGGGCCCGGTTCATTGCCGGAGCCCCGAACGCGGAACTCGACTGCTCGGTGGCGTTCGGGTCGGCGCAGTCGGCGCCGTCGCCGTCGCGGCTCCCAGACCAGTCCGCCGAGGAACGGGTGCGCAGCTTCGCCGAGCAGGCCAGCCCCGAGGCGATGCGGCTGGCGGCCTGCCTGGCTGCGACGCAGCTCAGCCTCCCTGTCATGCGACACGTCCAGGCCGCGATGGTGCCCGGCGCCGGGCCGCCGCATCTCGCCGAGGTGCTGCTCGGAGGTCTCATCTCCACCCGCGACGCCGCGCGGAACCCGGACGCCGCCGAGGACTGGCGCTACGAGTTCGCGCCGGGGGTGCGTGACGTCCTGCTCTGCGGCCTGGGCCGGACGCAGGCGCGCCAGGTTCTCTACGAAGTGTCGCGGCAGCTGACGACCAGGTTCGGCCGCAGCGTCGACGAGTTCGCCGCGGTGGCCGTTGCATCGCCCAGCGGCGCGACGGCGCCAGGCCCGGCATCGGGCAGGCCGTTCGCGGAGATCGCGGCGCACGTGCTGGAACGGCTCAGCGGGCAGTTCAGCACCCGGCCGGACGGCGCCGACCGGTCCGCCGGCCCCGTGGCCGAAGAGCCAGCGGGAACGGCCGACGCGCTGATCCGTCGCTACCAGCGCACCGGCCGGGTCGCCGACATTGACGAGGCGGTCGCGTTCCTGCGACGCGCCTGGCCGCTGGGTCGCCCGCCCGGATCCCCGGCACCACCCCCGGCACCGGAACGAGCCCGGCTGCTCAGTGAGCTCGCGCTGGCGCTGCAAGAACGCTTTGCGGCTCTGGGCGAGCGGCAGGATCTTGATGACGCGGCAGCCGCCCTGCACGAGGCGCTGCCGCAAACCGAGCCAGGACCCCTTCGGGCCAGGCTCCATGCCGAGCTCGCCGCCGTGCTTGGCGTGCGTTATGCGCAGACCAGCGAGCCCGCTGACATAGACGAGGCAATCGAGGCTGCCCACGCCGCGACCGCCCTGGCAGGGAAGGGGACCGCGGAGTCCGCGCGCTACGCCGGCACCCTGGGCAGCCTGCTGCTTGCCCGGGCAGGACCCGGCGGCATGAGCGGAGACCTTGACAATGCCGTGAAGTGGCTGAGATCAGCCACAGCTGGGCCGGGGCTGGGGGACACGGCGAACGCGAAGCTGCTGGCCGACCTGAGTACGGCGCTACGATACCGGGCAGCCAGCCCGCACGGGGCTGCCGAGGATCTGGACGAGGCGGTGGCCGTCATGCGGCGGGCGATAACGCTCAGCCCCCAGCGCGACCGTGACCTGCAGCGCGGCACACGGGAAAGCCGCGACCTGGCCGCACGGCACGCCGGGCTCGGCGCGGCCCTCTTTGATCGGAGCGGGACAGGCGGTGCTGACGCTGACTTGCGCGACGCCGCGGGAAACTACCGGAAGGCCGCGGGCCTCGCGCCGGCCGCGGGCGAGGAAACCGCCTCCTACCTGGCCGGGCTCGGTGTCACGCTGCGTGAGCTGGCCCGCCTGACGGAATCGGGCCCGGACCTGGCCGAAGCGGTCAGGTCACTGCGCGAGGCGATCTCGGAAACGCCCCCCGGTGACGCGGCCCGGCCACGGCGCCAGGCCGACCTGGCGCAAGCGCTGATCACCCGCTTCGAGTTCTATGGCGGCCGCGGCGAGCTGGTGGAGGCGTGCCAGCTGCTGGACGAAGCGGTCGCGGACGCTCCGCCAGGCAGCCAGGAACGTGCCAGGTACCTCATGGCGCTCGGCGGGGCCCGTGAGCAGAGCTACTCCGTCACCGCCGCGATCCGCGACCTGGCATCGGCCGCCGACGCCTACCGGGGCGCCATGCTGGCCGCCGCCGGCCACCCGAAGCGCGGGGTCGCCCTCGGCCGGGTCCTGATGACGCTGGGACGCACGGAGGAGGCGGTGCAGGTACTACGCGATGCCGCTGCCGGGCTCACCAGCGAGCTCGGCGCCGACCACCCGGACGCCTTGACCGCGTCCCTCGCGCTAGCCCGCGCCCTTGCGGCGGCTGACCGCCCGCGCGAGGCGCTGGCAACCCTCGACTCCCTGCTTCCCGTCCAGCGCCGGGTCCTGGACCCCGATCACCCTGACATCCGGACAGCCCGCGAGCTGAGGCAGGAACTGAGCTGATGGCCCCTACGGTGCGCGTACGGTTCCGCCGCCCGCTCTGGGCTCCCGCCGAATTCATCAAGCGCTGCGGTCCCGCACCGAAATGGATACCGCTCAGCGTGGCCATCGGCGCGGTGTCCGGATTAATGGCCATCGCCTTCAACGGGAGCCTGCAACTGTGCACGCGCTGGCTCCTGGGCGCTGCCGGGTACCAGCCCGCCACGGTCGCCGGCGACGCGGGCGGCTTCCACCTGGCGAGCGGCTTCGCCAGGCCATGGGCGATTCCGCTGATGGCGGCGGCCGGTGCCTTCGCCGCGGCCGTGCTGGTGCGCTGGACAGCACCCGAGGCGGAGGGGGGCGGAACGGACGTTGCCATCCGCTCGATCAACAACGCGCCTTCGATGATGCGGCTGCGCGTCGTGCCGGTCAAGCTGATCGCCTCGGCGATAACGATCGGCTCCGGCGGCTCCGGCGGCAGCGAGGGACCCCCGGCACAGATCGCGGCCACGACCGCGTCCTTCCTCGCGCGCAGGCTCCGCATGGACTACCACGATGCACGGATCGCGGCGACGACGGGGCTGGCCGCCGGCGTGGGCGCGATCTTCCGTGCGCCCCTCGGCGGTGCCATGCTGGGTGTCGAGCTGCTTTTCCGCAAGGGCACCGAACCCGTCATGGCCGTTCCCTCGCTGATCGCCTCGGCCGTGGCATACGCGGAGTTCGGCGCCGTTTACGGATATACACCGATGTTTGGGCATCTGGTCGGCGGGGGTTTAGGGGCACCGGCAGGATTGCTCGCCTTCCCCGTCCTCGGGCTCTGCTGCGGGCTGCTAGCCCGCCTGTATTCGGTGACTTTCTATGGCGTCTCCATGCTGTTTGCCAAATGGCGGGTCTGGCGCCCCATCCGGCCCGGCATCGCCGGGCTTGCCACCGGTGCGCTCGGCCTTGCCGTGCCCGGCGTGCTGGGGACCGGGTACGGCACTATCCAGTACGTCATGAGCCCGCAGCGGGCGTTGCACCTCTCGCTCATCGTCCTGCTCGCCATGCCGTTCGCCAAGATCCTGGCAACGTCTATGTCCATCGGCTCCAGCGGATCGGGCGGCATCTTCGGCCCGGGTATGGTGGTCGGCGCGACCGCGGGGGCGTTGCTGTGGCGCCTGGCGCCCCACGGCCTGGTACCCGCATCCCCCGCCCTGCTGGTCGCCGTCGGCATGGCCGCCTGCCTCGGCGCCGCCGCCCATGCGCCCGCCGCCATCATCCTGATCGCGGCGGAGACGTGCGCGAATCCATGGGTACTCGTGGCCGCGCTCCTGGCCGTCCCGGTCGCCGTCGCCGTGATGGGCTCGGATTCTCTATACCGCAGCCAGCCGATGACCCGGGCACAACTCGCCGCTGACCGGGATCAAACTCAGCATCGCCTGCCGCCCGGCAAGCCGCCAGGCATTCCGCTCGAGAAAATGCGCGCTGAGCATCGCTAGCCGGGGTCAGGCGGCGGCGGCATACTATTGGCATAGTCTGTCTGTCGTCTGCTAACAGCGTCACGGTCACGGGCCGGGCGTAAATGCCCGCACGGAGGCACTGAATTGAGTGACCCTGCCCCGGGGGATTCCTCTCAGCTTGTCGATCTCACTGGTGTGCCGCTGGAAAGGATCACCCGGTTGTGCGAGGCCGCCGCACGCGACCTGAACCCCGAGGACATGACAGATCGGCCGGTGCTGCGCCGGGCTCTGCACCGGATCGAGGAAGAGGCCAGGCGATCGGACGGAACCTTCTGCCGGCACGGAAACGGCGTGTTCTGATCGATGCGCCCGAAAGCTGGCACGTTAGAGCGAGCTGGCCCGTTCCGCCAGTTCGTGCTCAAGCTGGCCAGCCGCTGCAACCTCGCCTGCGACTACTGCTATGTGTACGCGGGCCCTGACCAGACCTGGCGATCGCAGCCCCGGGTGATGAGCGCGGCGACGATCAGCGCGGTGTCCGAGCGCATCGGTGCGCACATGCGCGCTCATGAACTGGACAACGTGCAGATCGGGCTGCATGGCGGCGAGCCGTTGCTCGCGGGCACGAGCACCCTTGAGGACGTCATCGCGTCCGTACGCGCCGCGGCGCCGCGATCAGCGCGCGTCGACCTGGCCATCCAGACCAACGGGGTGCTGCTCGACGAGGCATTCCTGGTACTGTTCGCCCGGCACCGGGTCCGGGTCGGCATCAGCCTCGACGGCACCAGGCAGGCCAACGACCGGCACCGGCTCCGGGCTGACCGCAGGGCCAGTCATGACGACGTCACCCGGGCGCTGCGCCTGCTGGGCACGGTCTCCTACCGTGGCCTGTTCGCCGGCCTGCTGTGCACGATCGACCTCGCGAACGATCCGGTCGAGACCTACCGGGCGCTGCTGGAGTTCGGGCCGCCGACCGTGGATTTCCTGCTGCCGCACGGCAACTGGTCCCGGCCGCCGCCCCGGCCGCCTGGCGCCTCCGGGACCGCGTACGCCGACTGGCTGATAGCCATTTTCGACCGCTGGTACGCGGCGCCCGGGGCGGGCACCCGGATCCGCCTGTTCGACGAGGTAATCCACCTTCTTCTCGGCGGCTCTCCGGCCACCGAGACGATCGGCGGCGGAATCGCCGGCTTCGCCGTCGTGGAAACCGACGGCGCCATAGAGGGCGCTGACTCCCTGAAGAGCGCGTATCACGGCGCGGCCGGCACCGGCCTGACCGTCGCGGCAAACTCCTTCGACGAGGCGCTGGCGCATCCTGTGATCGCCGCACAGCAGCTTGGCCGTGCTGGCCTCTGCGCGACCTGCCGGTCCTGTCCCGTGGTGGGCGTTTGCGGCGGCGGCCAGTACGCGCACCGGTACCGGGCCGGCCTCGGATTCGGCCATCCGTCGGTCTACTGCACCGACCTGCAGCGTCTCATCGAGCACATCGCCCGCCGCGTCCACGCGGACCTTGACCGTGCCCGGGGCCGGCACCCTTGATCGCCGCGCACGTCACGAGCGAACGCGATTTCGAGCTGCTCGCGGCGGGCGACGGCGACGCCGCGACCATCGAGATGCTCGTGGCCGTCCAGTACAGCAGGCGTCTGCTGCTCATCCAGGCGGTGCTCGACTCCGCGCGCCGCGCCGCCCCGGGCGCGAGCGCGGCGCTGCGCGCGGCCTACCAACTCCTCGCCGACGTCCAGCGGGAAGGCGAGGATATCGTTCGAGCCGCGCTCACCATGCCGGACGCTGGCATCTGGATCGCGGAGTGCCTGCGCGGCGGCGGCACCCGACGGGAGGACACCTACGGTTACCTCGCCTGCATGGCTGCGGCCGCCGCGCTGCGATCAGGCCATGAATTCGAGATCGAGGTGCCGGCCCGCGACGGCGTCGTGCCGCTGCCCGCGGTGGGCATGGCGAGCTTCAGCGACGGGGCCGCGCGGACGGCCAGGATCTGCTCCGCCGGGCCGCCGGGCGCGACCAGCGTGGTGCTGCCAGGTACCGGCGAGCGAGTCGACATACCGGCGGACTACCGCGCAACGGCGCCCGGCTGGCGTCCCGCTCACCTGCTCCGGGCCAGCGCGGGCGACTGCGGCATAGCGGTCTGGATCGATGACTTCAGCCCCTACCGCACCCCGCGAGGACTTGAGCCTGCCCGGCCGTTGACCCCGGGCGGAGCGGCGCGCTGGGGCCTGGCGCTGGAGCAGGCATGGCCGCTGCTCGTTCGCCGGCATCCCGTGCGGGCCGCGGCGATGGCCGCCGGGCTGAGGGCGCTGACACCGCTGCGCGCCCACAGCCGCGGGCTGAGCGACAGCGCGACCGCGGTGGACGCTTTCGGCGCGGTCATGCTCACCATGCCGCAGGACGGCCCTGGCCTGGCGCTGACTCTGCTGCACGAATTCCAGCACGCGAAACTCGCCGCGCTGGAGAACCTCGTGACGCTGCACACGTCCGGCCCGCAGGCTCGCTGCCACGCACCCTGGCGCGACGACCCGCGCCCGCTGGGAGCGCTCTTGCACGGCGCGTACGCACATCTGGGCGTGGCGGAATTCTGGCGGGCGGCCGCGCGGCGCGGCGACTGGCGCAATATGATCTTCGCCCAGGAGCAGTTCGCGTACTGGTGCGCGGCGGTACGCGAGGCGCTGGATCAGCTCGCGGCCTCCGGGGAACTGACCGCAGCCGGGAGCCGGTTCACCGCCGGGATGACCGCGACCCTCGACCGGTGGCAGGCGGAACCGCTACTTTCCCGCGCTCGTCAGGTAGCCGCCGACCGTCAGCTGAGCGACCGGATCACATGGCGCATCCGACACCTCCAGCCGGGCACCGCCGCGACAGACGCGCTCGCCCGGGCGTGGCTCGCCGGAGTGGAGCGGCTGCCCGGGCCGGTGGAGGTCAGCCTCACTGTGCGGCCCGGACCCCGGGCACCGGTCGGCTCGACACGCCAGTTGCTCGCCCAGCGCGCCGCGCTGTTCCCGGACCAGCCGGCCGTGTCCTGGCCCGCAGATGCCCGGCCCACCGCCGCCGACCTCGCCTGCGCGCGCCTCCAGTACGCCGCTGCCCTCGCCGGGTACCGTCGCGAACTGGCCCGCGACCCAGCCGAGCCCGGCGCGTGGGCCGGGCTCGCTGTCGCGGCGTCCCGGATCGAGCGGCATCGGCAGAGGCGCGAGGACGCGTCCGGCGGCCTCGCGTGGCTGGCCGGCCAGCCGGAGGTGGTACGAGCCGTAAGCTTGCGGGTCCTGGTGCTCGGCGGCCGGCACCCGGACCCGGTGGCGCTCGCAGCTTGGCTCGCTGCGGTCGGCGCGGACGTCCGCATGCGATAACGTGGTTACTACCGCTTCCGACAGCAGGTGCCGCAATCATGGAGGCGCTGATGGCTTCCGCGAGTCAGACCGCCTCCGGGGCCAGCACCCGGCCGGCGGCGGTCGTGATCAGTTACACCGGTCCCGACCAGATGTGGGCCGAGTGGTTAGGCGAGCAGCTTCAGCGGGCTGGCTGCATGGTCGAAGCCGCCGAGTGGTCCGGCGACCCGGACGTCAGCCTGCTGAGCATGCTGAAGCATGCGGCGGAACGTTACGGCCAATGCGTCATCGTGCTGAGCAGCACCTATCTCCACGCGGTCGTGCCCTCCGAGGAGATCGGCGAGGCGGCCGCGGCGTGGGCGGTGGATCACCCCGGCGTGCTGATCCCGGTCCTGGTGCGCAGGTGTGAGCTGCCCTCGCGGTTCTGGCAGCTCACCCCGGTGGACCTGCGCGAGGTCGCCGATGACCGTGAGGCCGCCAGGCGCCTGCTGAGCCGGGTGCTGGGCGTCCGCAGGGCCGACATCTCGGGTGGCGAAGCCGAGACGATGACCCGGTTCCCCGGCCGCAGGACGCCGGTGTGGTCCCCGCGCATTCCCATGCGGAACCCCTATTTCACCGGGCGCGACGACATGCTGCGGGAGCTTCGGCGCCGGCTCACCACGGACGTCACCGCGTTACTTCCGCATTCGCTGCAGGGCCTCAGCGGCGTCGGCAAGACCCAGCTGGCGATGGAGTACGCATACCGGTTCGCGGCCGATTACGACGTGGTCTGGTGGGTCCCGGCGGAAGACCGGGCATCGGCACGCCAGGCCCTGGCCGAGCTCGCGTTGCGGCTGGACATGGGCGGCCCGGCCGCCGAAACCGGCGAGCTCATCCGCGCGGCGCTGGACGCGCTTCGCACCGGGCGGCCCTACCAGCGGTGGCTGGTGATCTTCGACAACGCAGGGGTCCCGGACGACATCCGGCCATTGCTGCTGAGCGGACCGGGCCACACCCTCATCACGTCGCGCGACCAGGACTGGGAACGGCAGACTGACGTGCTGGGCGTGGACGTGTACAGCCGGCAGGAGAGCACGGGCTTCCTGCGGCGCAGGTCGCCGGGACTCAGCAAACGCGACGCGAACCGGCTTGCCCAGGAGCTTGGCGACCTTCCGCTGGCGCTCGAGCACGTTGCCGCCTGGCTGTCGACGACCCGGATGACTGCCGACGACTACCTGGGACTGCTGCAGAAGCAGGCCGCCGAACTGCTCTCCACCACGCGGCCCGCGAACTATCCGGTATCGGTGGCGGCAACATGGATCATTTCCATGAACCGGCTTCACGAACACAATCCAGCCGCCGCGCAACTGCTCGAGATGTGCGCATTCATCGGGCCGAACCCGATCGCGCTGAGTCTCTTCGCCAGCGCGCCGGCCGACGTGCTGCCCTCTGCCCTGAGCACCGAACTGCGGTCCGCCGGGTGGCGGACCGAGATCCTCCAGGCCATCCGGGCCTACTCGCTGTCCCGGGTCAGTGAAGGGCCCGGCGGTGAGCCCAGCCTGCAGCAGCACCGGCTGGTGCAGGCCGTGGTCCGCGACACGGTTTCCCCGAAAGACCGGGCGGCGTACCGCTCGCTCGCGCATCGGCTGCTGGCCGCGGCCGATCCCGGCGATCCCGCCACTGCGGCCAACTGGCCCACGTACTCGGCGCTGCTGCCGCACCTTCGCTCGTCCGGCGCGGTCGCCGACCCCGACCCAGACGTCCGCAGGCTCATCCTGCACGAGGCGAGGGCGCTGCGCATTCGCGGCGAGTACCGGACCTGCCTTGACCTGGTGACCGACGCGGCCCCGGCGTGGTCGGCCGCACTGGACCCGGCCCACCCGGACATGTTTCTCGCCCGCCAGCAGCGAGTGAACGCCCTGCACGGCCTTGGCCGGTTCGCCGAGGCCCTCCGCGTCAGCCAGGAAGAATACGACCTGGGAATGGAACGCTTCGGCCCGGACCATCCGGATACCCTCCGCGGGGCGAGCGGGCTGGCCCTCGCGCACCGGCGGCTCGGCAACTTCGCCGCCGCCCGTCCGCTGGACGAGCACGCCTTCGAGGCATCCGCCCGCGACAGCGGGCGGAACGGGCCGGAAACGCTGCGGCACTCGCACAACCTGGCGTTCGACTATCGCATGTCCGGAGATTTCGCCGCCGCGCTCGAGATCGACCGGTACAACGCGAAGGCGTACGCCAGCCTGCTGGGGCCCGACGACATCATGACGGTATTCGCGGCGAACAACGTCGCCAGGGACCTGCGCGAGTGCGGGCAGTACTATGAGGCGCTCGCAATGCAGGAGGCTACCTACGCGCGATACCGTGAGCTGCTCGGCGAGGAAGGCCCGGAAACGCTGCGAGCGATGAAGAACCTCGCGGTCTCCCGGCGCAAAGCAGGCCGGAACGAGGAGGCCTGGCAACTGGCCGAGGACGTGCTGGGCCGGCACCGCCACAAGTACGGCGAACTGCACCCGGAAACGCTGGCGGCCAGCACCAATTTCGCCAACGACCACCGCTGCCTCGGCCAGTACGCCGGCGGCCGCGGCTTCGCCGAGCAGGCGCTGCGGGGCTACACGGAAATCTTCGGCCCCGATCATGGATTCACCGCGTGCGCGGCCGTCAACCTCGCGATCCTGGCCAGGATGACCGACGATCCCGAGCAGGCGCGGGCAATGAACGAGGCAGCGCTCGACCGCCTCCGGCGGACGTTCGGCCAGAGCCACAGGTACACGCTGAGCTGTGCCGTTAACCTCGCTAGCGACCTGGCCGCGGCCCGCGACTTCCAGGCGGCCCGCGAACTCGACGAGGAATGTCTGGCCAAGCTCCGCAAGGTGAGCGGCGAGGATCACCCCTACACGCTGAGCTGCTCACTCAACCTGGCCCTTGACCTGCGCAACCTCGGGAAGCGCACGGCCTACAGCGACCTTTTCGCCGACACCATGAACCGTTACCACCGCACGCTGGGCGCCGCTCACCCAGAGGCCGTGGCGGCCGCAGCCCGCGAGCGAGCCTGCTGTGACATCGAGCCCCCGCCGGTGTAGCCCTCATGTCATACTGCCGTGAGTATGACGCAGCAATGGCCCGACATCGCCGCGACCTACGACGCGGTGGCGGAGGACTACGCGGCGGCGTTCGCTGGCGAGCTGGCCGGCAAGCCGTTCGACCGCGACCTGCTGGATGACTTCGCCGCCGCAGTCCGCGGCCGCGGCCGCGTGCTGGACGTGGGCTGCGGCCCGGCTGGGCACGTCACGCGGTACCTGGCTGACCAGGGGGCCGACGCGGCGGGAGTCGACCTGTCGCCACGGGTGATCGAGGTGGCCAGGCGCCGCCAGCCTGAGCTGAAGTTCGAGGTCGCCGACATGCGGCAACTGCCGGCCACGGACGGCTCGCTGGCCGGGGTCATCGCGTTCTACTCGGTCATTCACCTGCCCGCCGGGCAGGTTCCGGCCGCGCTGGCGGAATTCCGCCGGGTGCTCCAGCCCGGCGGGGTGCTGCTGATCGCCATGCACGGCGGCACCGGGGTCGTCGACGCTGACGAATGGTTCGGCCGGGACGCGCGGGTCAGGGCCAGCCTGTGGTCGCTGGCCGAACTGGTGGCAGCCACCGGGGCAGCCGGGTTCACCGTCGAGCGCCGGTGGGCCCGGCAGCCATATCCCGGCGAGCACCCCACCGAAAGGCTGTACGTCTGGGCGGAGGCCAGCTGAGTCAGCGGATGGTCACGGTCTTCCAGGTTCCGCCTTTGTCCGTGGTTTTCATCAGGCCTTCGCTGTAGGCGATGACCGGGCTGCCCATGAAGTGGATCACGTACCCGGTGGTGGCAGAGGCATAGGCCAGGTCAGCGAAGCCCAGGCCCCCGTCGGGGTACACGTTCTCCGTCCAGGTCCGGCCGCCATCGGCCGACTGGTCGAGGTAGCTGGCCCCGCTGGCGGCGTTGAGGGTGATCACCCGCGGGTTCC
>Ga0335078_10007218_pt1 | contig 16477 bp, 17 predicted proteins | sample Lox_Sample_32_FD_206711 | JGI IMG/M metagenome (GOLD analysis project Ga0335078, IMG submission 206711) | Soil microbial communities from Loxahatchee National Wildlife Refuge, Florida, United States - Lox_Sample_3.2 | ecosystem: Environmental > Terrestrial > Soil > Wetlands | place: USA...
CGCATTCGGCTCGTGCCGAAGGACGCGGTTTACGCGGGGCGCGACAGTTTTACCGCGTGGCTGCGCACAACGTGGCTGCCTTACGTCCAGCGCGTGCCGGAAAATGTGCGCGAGGATTTCATCACCGCTGTCACGGACCGTTACCTCGCCAAACACCCGCCGGACGCCGATGGGCGTGTCCACGTCCGCATGGTGCGGCTGGAAATCGAAGCGGAAAAAATTTGACCACAAAATTCACGAATCACACCCAAAAGTCTTTTGACACGAATTTCACGAATTAACACGAATTCAACCAGTGAAAATCCGTGGAATCCGTGTCTGATTTTTGTGTCATTTCGTGTATTTAGTGGTTCAATGAATTTTTGAAAATGAATGCCACATGGATCATGCTTTCGGTCGCGACGCTGAGTGTGTTGTTGTCGCTTGGCTGCTCGACGACGCCTGGACCTCGGCCGTTTCCGGCCCCGGCCGCGTTGCCGCCGTGCGACGCATTGCCGGATCCCCTCGTCATGCTCGATGGCCGCCGGGTACACTCGCCCGGGCAGTGGTTCGACCAGCGCCGGCCGGAACTGATGGCCCTTTTCCAACACTACATGTACGGCACGCTGCCACCCAAGCCCGCGCGGATGCAGGCCAGGGTAGCGGCCGAATACGGTGATTTTGCCGGCGGCAAGGCGACGCTCCGGCTGATCACGCTGGAAACCGGATCGAACGGCGCGCCGCGAATCGACTTGATGCTGGTGCTGCCGAAGCATCGTCCGGGCCGTGTGCCGGTTTTTCTCGGGCTGAACTTTTGCGGCAACCAATCGCTGACGGCCGATCCGCGCGTGCCGCTGGCGCGCGGCTGGCTGACCTCGTTGTGCAAGGGGTGCTCGAACAACGTCGCTACAGAGGCGGCGCGATCGGCCGGTGCCGCTGACTGGCCGGGAGACGAATGGCCAGTCGCCGACATCGTTGAACGCGGGTACGGCCTCGCCACGTTTTGCAGTTGTGACGTTGATTCGGACCGGCCCGACATCAGCGACGGCCTTTACCAATGGCTCGCCGGCGGCGACCCGGCACGGAACCGGCCCGCCGACCGAGGCACCATCGCCGCGTGGGCCTGGGGCTTCCAGCGTTGCGTGGATTACCTGGAGTCGGATCCGGACGTGGACCCGCGCCACATTGCCGCGTTGGGCCATTCGCGCAACGGCAAGGCGGCGTTGCTGGCGGCGGCGTTCGACGACCGCATTGCCCTCGCCGTGGTGCATCAGGCCGGGTGCGGCGGCAGTGCCCCCAGCCGCGGCAAGACCGGGGAGCAACTCCGCGACATCAACCGCGTTTTCTCCCACTGGTTTAATGCCGAATTCAAACAGTTCAACGATTGCCCGGAACGGCTGCCCTTCGACCAGAATTGCCTGGTCGCCTTGTGCGCGCCGCGGGCGGTGCTGTTCTCCAACGGCCAGGCGGACCAGTGGGCGAATCCGGCCGGCCAGTTCGATGTGTTGCAGGCGGCCGCCCCGGTCTATCGCCTGCTCGGCGTTGACGGAATGGCTGCGCAGCCCATGCCGGCGCCGGGCCAGTTGGTCGGAGACCGCCTCGGCTATTACATCCGGGCCGGGGGACATTCCATGACACCGGCTGACTGGCAGATGTTCATGGATTTCGCCGACCGCCAATGGGGCAAACCTGCCCGTTGATACACCCTTTTCACACCACGCCAATCATGAAAAGAACATTCAAAGAAATTCGGGGTTCCATCATCGCGCCGAAAGGCTTCAGGGCCAGCGGCGTGTTTTGCGACATTAAACGCCTCGGCACGGGTAAAGGCTCGGAAAAGGGACAAAAACGCGACCTCGCGTTGATTGTCTCCGAAGTGCCCGCGACCGTCGCCGGAATGTTCACCACCAATCAGGTCTGCGCTGCGCCGGTGAAAATCTGTGTCGAGCGCGTGAAAAGGGGAACCGCGCAGGCCATTGTCGTCAATTCCGGCAACGCCAATGCCTGCACGGGAAAACAAGGATTGAAAGACGCGCGCGAAATGACGCGCGCGGCGGCTGAGGCTGTAGCCGCGAACGTGAGTTCGCGGACTCCGCGTTCTCACGAACGCGGCTACCAGGTTGCGGAGGAACATGTCTTAGTTGGTTCCACCGGGCGGATTGGTGTGGCCATGCCTATGGGAAACGTCAAACGTGGTATTTTGGCGGCGGCGAAACTTTTGGGAAATTCAAAAACGCACGCGGACCTGGCCGCCGAAGCCATCATGACCAGTGACACGCGGCCCAAGCAAATCGCAGTCGAGTTCAAGCTGGACGGAAGGACCGTCCGCATCGGCGGCATCTGCAAGGGCGCGGGCATGATTCAGCCCGGCATGAGCGCCACCGGCGCGCGGCCGGCCGCGCTGCATGCAACGATGCTGTGTTTCATCACGACGGATGCGGCCATTGAAGCAAAAACCCTGCAATTCGCATTGCGAGAAGCAGTCGCGCAGAGTTTTAATCGCATCACCGTGGACGGCGATATGAGCACGAACGACACGGTACTCGTGCTGGCGAACGGACTGGCGGGGAATAAAAACATTCAACATTCAACATTCAACATCCAACGCCGAATTTTTCAAATCGCACTCAACCACGTCTGCCTGGAGCTGGCCAAGATGATTGTGCGTGACGGTGAAGGCGTTCATCGCGTCGTGACGGTGCGCGTGAACGGTGCGAAATCCGTTGCCGATGCCGATGCTGCCGCTCGGTCTGTGGCGAACAGTCCGCTGGTGAAGACAAGCTGGCACGGTGGCGACCCGAATTGGGGCCGCATCATTGACGCGCTCGGTTATTCGCCGGCCAAAGTCATCGAGGAGAAAGTGGACGTCGGCTATTCCGCGCCGTCGAGCCAGAGGATTTTGTGGAGCCTGAAGCGTGGCCAGCCGACGGAGGCAACGTTCAAACAGCTTTGCGCCGCCGTCGCGCCAAAAGAATTTGATTTGCACATCAATCTGAATCTCGGCAGGGCCGGCGCGGTGATTTACGCCGCCGATTTGACCGAGGCCTACGTGGATTTCAACAAGGGCGATGTAACGGACGTGTCATCGTTGGGTGGCTGATTTTATTTGTAGCAGCGGACGTTAGTCCGCTCCATCTTTTCAAAAGCAAAGTCAGAGCCGACTGACGTCGGCTGCTACGATCCAATAAAAACGCCGCTGGAAGGCTCCAGCGGCGCTCTAATTTCCAACGCCGATTCAATTCGCGGCGCGGCCACCGACGCCTTTGGTGCCTTTGACGATGGCCCGGGCAGCTTCCTTGGGGCGCAACGCACGGGAAGCCGCGCCAGCTCGCCACATTTCAGAGTTGTGGATCTGACCCAATTCCTTCGCCAACTGCGCCTGATAATTTTTAGCGCCACACGCCGAGAGTACGCGAGCGCATTCCTTGCCCGATTTGACGCGCTCGTAAAGTTTCTCGAAAACCGGCAGAGTGGCCGCTTTGAACTTCGGTTTCCAATCCAGCGCGCCGCGTTGCGCGGTGGCCGAACAATTGGAATACATCCAGTCCATGCCGTTTTCATCCACGAGCCGGATGAGGCTTTGGGTCAGTTCCTCGACGGTTTCATTGAACGCTTCGCTCGGCGAATGACCGTGGGCGCGGAGCACGTCGTACTGCGCTTCCATGATGCCGGCCAGCGCGCCCATCAACACGCCACGTTCGCCGGTGAGATCGCTGAACACCTCGTGCTGGAACGTAGTCGGGAACAGGTAACCCGAACCAATGCCGATGCCGACGGCGAGGCAACGTTCCTCGGCATGGCCGGTGGCATCCTGCTCGATCGCAAAGCTGGAATTGATGCCCGCGCCGGTGAGAAAATTGCGGCGGACGTTCAGGCCGGAACCTTTTGGGGCGACCATGATCACATCCACGTTCTTCGGCGGAATGACCCCGGTCAATTTCTTGTAGGTGATGGAGAATCCGTGCGAGAAATACAGCGCGTCGCCGGGCTTGAGATTCTTCTTCACGACCGGCCAGATGGCGCGCTGGGCGGCGTCCGAAACGAGCATCTGGATGATGGTGCCCTTTTGCACGGCTTCCTCGATGTCGAACAGCGTCTTGCCGGGTTTCCAGCCGTCAGCGACGGCGCGGTCCCAATCGCGCTTGAACGCCTTGGCCTGGCCGATGATGACGTGGAAGCCATTGTCGCGCAGGTTCAGCCCCTGGGCCGGGCCTTGCACGCCGTAGCCGATGATGGCGATGGTCTCGTTTTTGAGCACCTTGCGGGCGCGGGCCATCGGGAATTCCTTCCGCGTGATGACTTTTTCCTTCGTTCCGCCAAAATCAATCGTTGCCATAACTCAGTCTTTCTCGTTCGTGTGTTGGTTCAATGTCTTCAACCCGTGCAAATGAATTTTTAATCTTAAACATCAGTGCCCGTCCGTCAAATGCAATCGCTGGAGAAATGAGGCGGTGGTACATTTTGTAACTTTCGATAGGGCGAGCGTCCGCGCGAGCCGGCTCATCAGTAGCCTCGCCCCACCAAACCTGCTGAAACCGGGTTTCTGCTGTCACTTGCGGGGCAACGCCACCTTGCCCGTGCGCGTGATTTCGGACACGCCGAACGAATCCATCAGGCCGATGAATTTTTCCACCTTGCTTTCGGCGCCGGTGATTTCGATAGTTAGCGTTTTCGGCTGCACATCCACGATTTTGGCGCGGAAAATGTCCGTGATCTGCATCACCTCGGCGCGCGATTTGGAGTCCACGGCCACTTTCACCAGCACCAGTTCGCGATCCACGAATTCGCCCTCGTGGAAATCCTGCACCTTGATGACGTCCGGCAATTTGTTGAGCTGTTTGACGATTTGCTCCAGCGTGGCCTCGTCGCCGTGGGTGACGATGGTCATGCGCGAGGTCGTCGGGTCCTGCGTCGGGCCGACGTTGAGCGTGTCAATGTTGTAGCCGCGTCCACTGAACAGGCCCGCCACGCGCGTGAGCACGCCGAACTTGTTCTCCACCAGAATTGAAATGGTATGTCGCATAAAACCGTTTGGAAACGGAAGCGGAGATTAACCACCCAAACGAATGAGGTCAATTTGCAAATTCGAGTGACTTAGCCTTTGCGTCCAAGAATGATCAGGGTGCGGACAGGAATGCAAAACTCGCCGTCCGCAAAGCGAATGCCCAATCCCGCCAGATGGTCTTTGGGCGCTGCCGCCAGCACTGCCCGGATTTTTGCCTGCGCTTCCGGGGTCGTGCTTCCGATTTCGCACCAGCGCCGGATGCTCAGCCCGCCGGGCAGTTCCGTCCGTTTGGCTTCCAATGCCCCGATCGCAAGACCGTTCAACTCAAAAAATTCGCGCCAGCGTGCGCTGGTGTAACTGCGAACGTGGGAGGGGTCGTGCAACACTTCCATTTTGTGGTTCAGTTCATCGAGGACCGGATTTTCATCGCCTTCCAGATCAATCACGGCCACGCAGCCGCCAACTTTGACCAGACGTGCCATTTCCCGGATCGCGTTGACGGCGTCCGGAAAATGATGCGGCGCCAGCCGCGAAACGACCGCGTCGAAGGAATTGGACGGCAGCGGCACTGACCCGGCGTCGGCGAGGACCGTCTCCACTTTTACGCCCCGCTCTTTTGCCAATCGCTCGAACTGCCGAAGCATGTTGGGGGCGGCGTCCACTCCGACGATGCGCGAGGCCTTGCCCGCAAACGACAAGGCAAGATGTCCGGGGCCACAGGCTACGTCACACACCGAGCCCACCCGTTCTGAGGCGAGCAGTTCGTGCAAACGTCGTATCGTGGGGCTGTTGGCATGAACTTCACTGGTGGCGTATTGGCCGGCGATGGCATCAAAATGTTTCGGTGCGGACGTTGTCATGGCGATGGCTTTTCGTAACTGAAGGGTTATACAAGCCATGCGCCTTTCACACAAAATCAAAAGAATGAATCGGTTTTTTCTCTTCCGTGGACGTGTTAACGGGTGGCGACGGCGCGGCCGGCAGTGATTTCGTCTGGCGGAAACTGATTAAAAATATCCGTCCACCACCCGGGTCAGGCGGTCGTTCACATAGACCGTGTTGTGGTGGCCGAACAGTGGTTTGCGCCGTTTCTCAATGCGCACATCCGATTTCTCCGCGCCATCAATCACGAAATGATAAACTTCGCGGACCGGTTCGTTGAAAATGCGTTTGGATTGAAAAACCGGCCGGTTGTCCACGCGGATGTCAAGCGTGCCGAGCAGTTGGTTGAAGTTGAATTCGACGAGGTGTTTGTCTGTGTTACCGACTTGCAGGTTGAATCTCATAAGTTACGTCTCAATCTTCAATTTTTCCAAAGTGCATTCCCCGTGCCACGGTGTGAAAAATGATACTCGCAAGCGGTCCGATAACGTGAAGTACTGCCGCTCGGATAAATCCTGGTTCCGACCGGGGGAAAAACGGCGTGTTTGATTCAGGAAACTCTGCTGAAAATCGCGAAACGTGTCCTGATGATCGCATGGCATGTCCAATTTTTTGCCCCGCCCCGCGAATCACCGGTGAATCAAAAGAAGGGATTGTGTTCCCTTTCCTCCGCCACGGTCGTCAACGGACCGTGGCCGGGGCAAATCAACGTTCCCGGCGGCAGCGTGAGAATTTGTTCCCGCACTTTTTGCCGCGCCAATTCCCAAGACTGATTGCCACGCCCGATGGACCCGGCGAAAATCGCGTCGCCCACGACGGCGACATGCGGCGCGTCCTCCTGCCAATTGCCAATGAGGTAAGTCACGCCATCCTCCGCGTGGCCGGGCGTTTCGCGATGCGTGATGCGCAAACCGCCCAGATGGACGATTTCGCTGGACTTGTTGCGCTGGTCCACCGGCGCGGTTTTGGAACCGCTGTGTAGCCGTGCTTTCGGCCACGCTTTGCGGATTTTGGGCAGCGCTTCGACGTGATCATAGTGCGAATGCGTGATGAAAATGTGCCGGAGTTGAAGCTGGTTTTCGGCAATGCAATTCAGAACGGGTTGTGCATCAAAGCCGGTGTCGAACAAGGCCGCGTCGCGCGTGGCTTCGTCCCAAACCAGATAGCAATTCACGGTCATGCCGTCATCCGCGGTGGTGAACACGCGCAATTCACGCCAGACGCTCAAATCCTTTTCCGCCGGCAGCCAGCCATTGACAAGCCCTTCGAGTTTGGTCGGATTCAAGCCGGTCAGCCGGGCGAGCGCGGCAAAGTCGGGTCGCCTGCCGGTTTGTCCGCTTTCTTCGAACACGGAAAGTTCGGCTTCGGAAATTCCGGCAGCCGTTGCCGCGGTCGCCGTCGGAACGTTGCTCATCGCGCGCGCCTTGCGGATGATGTCGCCAGGATGGTCTTCGAGAGGCACGCCAAGACGGTAAAGGGCAAAGCCCGCTGCGGCAAGCTCCGGACTTGAGCAACGGCGGGTTATGTGTTAAAAGGACAGGCGAAGTTGGAAGCGTATGTTTTTCTCAAACGGCAAAAAAGAGCGCGAACGTTATTACCTGCTGCCCGGCCAGGGCGGGCCGGCGGCGCGCCGCAAACATCAAAAATTTTTGAAATGGTCCATCGTGGCGTGCCTGATCTTCTCTGCACTCATGGCATTGGTCATGTATTTGCTCAATGCCGTGAGGCCGTTTTGATGCTGTGGCGGCGCTTGACCCGTCGGAGTCAGTTGCTAGTATTCGCATTGAATTTGATGAATTGGTCCCGATTGATCTCAATTTGGGCGGCGACGTTGTCCTTGAGCCTGCCCTTGCGCGCGGAACTGGCCGACGGCGTCAAGGCCATTGTGAATGACACGGTCATCACCTACGCGCAGGTCGAGGAATTCACTGCGCCAGCGGAGGACGTGTTGCGCCGGGAGTACGCTGCGCAACCGGAGGTCTTTCAGCAGAAACTCGCCGAGGCGCTCGATAACAGCCTGGAACTCCTGGTGGAACGCCAGTTGATCCTGCACGAATTCGAGGCCAAATATACCAAGCTGCCGGACAGCGTGGCGGATGAACTGGTGCAAGACCGGATCCGGGAGCAGTTCGGCGACCGGGTGACAGCCATGAAATCGTTGCAGGCGCAGGGCATGACCTACGAACAATTCCGCCAGGACGTCCGCGATCAATACATCGAGTCGGAACTACGCCGAATGAATATTTCGCGCGAACTCGTCATCTCGCCCTACAAGGTGGAAACCTACTACCTGGCCCACCAGGACGATTTCAAGGTGGAGGACGAAATCAAATTGCGCATGATCGTGCTGAACAAAACCTCTGATGACGATACCAACACCTCCGCTCTGGCCCGCGAAATCCTGTCCCAAATCAAGGAAGGCGCGAGTTTCCAGCAAATGGCCTCCGTTTATTCGCAAGGCTCGCAACGAAAACAGGGTGGCGACTGGGACTGGGTCGGGCGCTCCGTGCTCCGCAAGGAACTCGCCGATGTCGCCTTCGCGCTCAAGCCCGGCCAGGTCAGTGACGTGATTGACACGCCCGGCGCGTGCTACCTCATGCTGGTCGAACAAACCCGCCCCGCCCATGTCCGGCCACTCAACGAAATCCGCAGTGAGATTGAAAAAACGCTTCGCACTCAGGAACAGGCCCGTGTCCAAAAACAGTGGATTGACTCGCTGAAGAAAAAAACGTTCATCCGCTATTTCTGAAACGTGAAGCGTGAGGCGTGAATTCACGTTTCACGCCTCAGGTTTCCCCCGTCTTATGAAAAACTGGATTGGCATCACCTTGGGCGATGTCACCGGCATCGGCCCCGAAGTCACGCTCAAAGCCCTCGCCGCCGAGGCGGTCAATGACGAAACGCGCTATTTGCTGATGGGTGATGAGAATTACCTTCATCGGCTGAACGAAAGGCTCGGAACCGGGCTGGCGTTGGAAAAGTTTTCCGGATACGACGGCGCCGGAAAATTTTTTACAAGCAGACCATTCGCCGAACCGCTGCCGGAAAACCTGCCCGCCGGTTCGCCGGCCGCGGCAAACGCCGCCGTTGCCGCGCTCCGGGACAGCGCAAAGCGTTGCCTCCGCCATGAATTGGACGCCATTGTCACCGCCCCGGTCAACAAGCAGGCCATCGTCCACGCCGGCCACAAATTCGTCGGCCAGACGGAATTGTTCGCGAAAGCCGCCAAAACGAAACGCTACGCGATGATGCTGCTCGGCTACGACGAACATGATCGCTGGCTGCGCGTGGCGCTCGTGACCATTCACACTTCGCTTAAATCGGTTTCCCGGAAAATTACGCCGGAAAAAATCACCCTCGCCATCGAACTGGCCGCGCAGGCCTGCCGCGATTTGGGTTTGCCGCGTGCCCGCGTGGCGGTTTGCGGCTTGAATCCGCACGCCGGCGAAGGCGGTGAATTCGGCGACGAAGAAATCAAAACCATCGCGCCAACGGTGCTCGCGGCGCGGCAACGCGGATTGGATGTTGTTGGACCGTTGAGCGGCGACACGGTTTTTCATTACGCCCTGCGCGGGGATTTCGATGCTATCGTAGCGATGTATCACGACCAGGGACTTGCGCCATTGAAGGCCGTCGCTTTCGACACCGGTATTAACTGGACGCTGGGGCTGCCGTTCATCCGCACCTCGCCCGACCACGGCACGGCTTACGATATCGCCGGAACAGGAATCGCCAATCCCTCAAGCATGATTGCCGCGATCCGGCTGGCAAAGCAGTTGGCGAAGAACAAACGGTAGGGTCGCGCTGCTGCGTGACCGGCGGCGCAGCAGCGCCGCCCTACCAGTACCCAATCAATTCACGAATCTTTGCCTGAATATCCCCGCCGCGCATCAGCGATTCGCCGACCAGAATCGCGTTCGCACCGCACCGCTTCAATCGCTCCACATCCGCGCGGGTGTGGATGCCGCTTTCGGTAACAAGAAGTGACGAGTGACGAGTGACGAGTGACGAGAAAAGTTTCGCCGCCAAGCGTTCGGTCGTGGCCAGGTCAACTTTGAATGTCTTCAAGTCGCGGTTGTTCACGCCGATGAGTCCCGCGCCAATTTTCAGCGCGCGTTCCAATTCCGCATCGTCGTGAACCTCAACCAGCACCGCCAGACCGGCTTCGGTCGCCAGCGAATGAAATTTGTTCAGTCGGATATCATCGAGAATCGCAACGATGAGCAGAATGGCATCAGCGCCCCATTCCACGGCTTCAAGGATTTGCCGCTCATCAATGATGAAATCCTTGCGCAACAACGGCAGTTTTACCGCCGCGCGAATCTGCCGGAGATGCTCGCGCGAGCCTTGGAAGAATTTCTCATCGGTTAAAACCGACAGGCAGCTTGCTCCTGCGGCTGCGTAAGCTTTCGCGATGCGGACAGGGTTGAAGTCCTGGCAAATCACACCGGCGGATGGTGACGCCTTCTTGACCTCGGCAATCAGCGCGATGTCACCTTGGCACGGCTTGCGCAACGCCGCCATGAAATCGCGTCGTTCGCCGCGTTCCAGCATCGCGTCACGCAAATCACCGGCGGCGATCAGCCGCGCGGGCAGTTGCGCGACCTCGCGTTTCTTCTGCTCAACAATTTTGTCGAGAATGTTCATCGGTCAGTGGTCAGTAGTTAATAGTCAGTAGTGCGACGGCGATTGCTACTAACTACCAACCATTGACTAATGACTCGTTTTATTCTTCCTCATCCTTCACTCCCTGCATCCGCTTGGTCGGGCAGCCCGCGCGCAGCCAGCCGTTCACGAACGCATCCAAATCGCCGTCCATCACCGCCTGCACGTTGCTGGTTTCGACGCCGGTACGCAAATCCTTTACCATGCGGTAAGGCTGGAAGACGTAGCTCCGAATCTGGTTACCCCACGAAATGCTGCCTTTCTCACCGTAAAATCGTTCCATCTCGGCCTTCGCCGCGTCCTGCCGCTGCGCATAAATCCGCGAGAGCAACAGCTTCATCGCCGTGGCGCGGTTTTGGTGCTGCGACCGCTGGGTCTGCGACGCGACGACCAGTCCAGTCGGGATGTGCGTGATGCGCACGGCGGTTTCGACCTTGTTCACGTTCTGGCCGCCTTTGCCGCCGGAACGAAACGTGTCCACTTGAAATTCATTCGGCGGAATCACCAGTTCCGAATCGTTTTCTTCGATTTCCGCAATCACATCCACACTGGCGAAACTGGTATGGCGGCGCTTGTTGGCGTCGAACGGCGAGATGCGCACCAGCCGGTGCACACCGCGTTCGGCCTTGGCAAAGCCGTAGGCGTTTTCGCCCTGAAGCAGCATCGTCACGCTCTTGAGGCCCGCGCCTTCGCCGGGCAACGCGTCGGTCACCTCAACCTCCCAGCCGCGCGATTCGGCCCAGCGCTGATACATGCGCGACAGCATTTCCGCCCAATCCTGCGCCTCGGTGCCGCCGGCGCCGGCGTTGATGCTCAGGATGCAATTCTTCCGGTCATGCGGGCCGCTGAGAAAAACCTTCAGCTCCAGCGCATCGAGGTCCGTGAAAAATTTCGCGAAGTCACGTTCCAATTCCTGCTCGACCTTCAATTGGGCGTCGGCCGGCTCGGCCTCGCCGAGTTCGAGCATCACGCGGAAATCGTCCAGATGTTTTTCCGCCTGGAGCAGCGGCTCGATTTTGTTGCGGAGGGAATTGGCCTCGTCAATCAACGACTGCGCCTTTTCGCGGCTGTTCCAGAAATTGTCGGCGGCCATGAGCGAATTGAGTTCGCTGAGGCGCTTTTGCGCGGCGGGCACGTCAAAGAAACCTCCGCAGATGCGCGAGTTTCTCCGTGGCCGTCGTGATTTCCGTTTTAACCGTTTCGAACATGGGGCAAAAAATAACGGAAGCTGACGCGAATTACACGAATTTTCATGAATCGAAATTGGCAGGGCGGTGCTGTCCACCCTCCGCAGTATTGCGACGGAGGACGGGCTGCACCGCCAATTGAGGCTGCGCGGCAGCGCAACCCTACCGTTATGGGAAGACCAATCGATTCGTGGCTGGGCTGGCGGCAAATACTGAATTGAGCGTGTTACTGGTAACTTCTTGTAGTGAGCCATCAGCCATTCCGATATTACCCACGCAATTACCCCACGCTTGCCCCATGCCGTGATTCCGTTCTTTTGTCCACCCGACTCGGTTGTTGGTCCAAACGTTAAAAATTCCAGACTGAACTGGCACACCATCAACGATCAGATTGGCGTCCCCATCAAGAATTGTTTGGAGATCATTCTTGGCAACCGCGTTGAGGAAGTAGCTGATATTGGCGTTGCCAAACCCGGATGTAAAGTTGGTTGCGACTGTACGCTTCCTGTCCGCAGGACAAACCAGAATTTTTGGCGTGTTCAACTGGTTGGACATTGCTTGCCACAAAACATAAGCGCCGTCATGGTGGGCTGATCTTCCTAAGCGGTTGTCCGTAGAAGAAAGCAAAGGGAATGGGTTATTGTCATTCACCCATTGCTGGTGAGCGACACCAATCTCGTGCAAATTATTCAGGCAGTTGATCTCTTTGGTTCCTTTATGGGCAGCCGATAGGACCGACAAATAGCAAGCGCCAAGAAACACTACAATGGTGATAATTACCGCCACCTCCACCAGCGTCAGCGCCTGGTTTCTCTGATTTGAACGGCGCGGTTTCATGGCCGCGAACCCGGATTTTTATTTGTGGCCGCCGGCGAGCGAGAACGCGTACAGAATGAGACCGATGATGAGCAAACCGGCAACGATGCCGATGATGAGGAAGATGTGGCTGACCTTGTCGGATTTTTTGGAAAATTCCTTGTTGGTGTCGAAACCCGAGGGGCGTCCACCGCCCGACTCCAATTCGCCCAAACTCACGCCCCGCGGCAGGATCATCGTGCCTTCCGGAGTTTTTTTGGCGGGCGCACTCGCTGACGCGGGAGCAGGCGCGGGCGCCGGAGCCGGAACGGCCGCCGGAGTCCCCGCGGCTGCCGGTGCCCCGGTGTCGAGGCGCAGTTCCACGTTGCCCAGGCGCAAGGTCTGGCCGGATTTCAAAACACTTTCGCCAATCTTCTGGTTGTTGATGAACGTGCCGTTGGTGGAATCGAGGTCTTTGATGACGACATCGTTGCCGCGCAAAAGCACTTCGCAGTGATGGCTGGAAACGGATGGCTCGGAGATTTGAAACATGTTGTCCTCCACACGGCCGATGGTGGTGCGATCCGCCTTCAACTCATGCGCACGGTCGGTCATGCCCTGAGTCAGGATAACAAGTTTGGCCATAGTTACAGTGAGCGGATTATGACGGCTGCCCGCTTCAAGTCAAACGGAAATCTCATCGGGAACCTCATCAGCCCCGCCGCTCAATCAAGGCGCGGAACTCGGCGAACAGCGGCGTCGAATCATGTGGCCCGGGCGAAGCTTCCGGATGATACTGCACGCAGAAAACCGGTTTGGTCCTGTGTCGTAAACCCTCAATGGTCTGGTCGTTGAGATTGATGCGAGTCACGGCCACCTCGGACGGCAAGCTTTCCGCATCCACGGCGAACCCGTGGTTTTGCGCCGTGATTTCCACCCGGCCGGTCTCGAAATCCTTCACCGGCTGGTTCGCGCCGCGATGGCCGAATTTCAATTTGAAGGTTTTCCCGCCAAACGCCATGCCGAGAACCTGATGGCCGAGGCAAATCCCGAAAATCGGGATGCCGGTGTCCACGAGCGCCTTCACCTCGCGCACAATGTAATCGAGCGCCGCCGGGTCGCCGGGGCCGTTGGACAGGAAAACGCCCGCCGGTTTGTGTTTGAGTACGTCGGTAGCGGAGGCCGTCGCCGGCAAAACCTGCACGCCGAATCCGTGCTGCCGGAGCCGGCGCAGAATGTTGTATTTCAACCCGTAATCCAGGGCGACGATGGGAATGTCCGCGGGCGGCAGCGGCGTGCGATATTGCCTGGCGTCAGCCATCGCTTCGCCGCGCGCCAGAGCAAACGCCGCACTCTGCTCGTCCTTTTCATCCCACCGGAACGCCTGCTTGTGCGTGACTTCCTTGACGTAATCCACGCCGACGAAAACGAATTCCTTAGCGCGTTTGACGGCTTCGGCGTCTGAAATGTCCTCTGTCGAAATGAATCCGTTCATCGCGCCGCGCACACGGAGCTTTTTGGTCAACTCCCGCGTGTCCAGGCCCTGAATTCCCGGGACGCCGTTTTTCTCCAGATATTCCGCCAGCGAAAAATCCGCGCGCCAGTTGCTGACGACCGGCGAAAGTTCGCGGACGACGAAGCCGGCGACGTGGGGCTGCCACGATTCTACATCTACGCTGTTGACGCCGTAATTGCCGATGTGCGGATAGGTCATCGTGACAATCTGGCCTTTGTAGGATGGGTCGGTGAGGATTTCCTGGTAACCGGTCATGGAAGTATTGAAACAGACCTCGCCGCACGCGGACGCGCGCGCGCCGAAGCCCTGCCCGTGATAGACCGAGCCGTCCTCCAATGCCAGAATTGCCTTCATCAAAATTATCCGATGCTAAAGTTGCTGGCGTGCCGGTTCAAGTTCTAACAAAAAAGCGCGGCCGAATTTCTGCCGCGCCCCAAAACACGACAACGTTCGCGCAAACTTATTTTTTGAAGCTTTCCAGCTTGGCGATGAACGCCTTCGGACCGCCCTTGGAGTAGCCCACCTGCCGTCCGATTTCCTTGCCGTCCTTGTCCAGCACGACCAGCGTCGGGTAGCCGTGGATGTCGTATTGGTCCTTCAAGGCGGCGTTGGCTTTTTTCAATTCGGAGGACTGGACTTTTTTGCTCGGATAATCCAGTTCGACAAGCACGACATTTTTCGCGGCGTAGTCCTGAAACTCCGCGGTGTCGAGCACTTCCTTTTTGAACTTGATGCACCAGCCGCACCAGTCCGAGCCAGTGAAGTCCATGAGCACAATTTTACCTTCGGCTTTTGCCTGGGCTTCGGCCTTGGGCAGGTCGGTGAGCCAGACGGATTCCGCCGCGTTCACCCGCCATAACGCCGTGGCGGCCAGCAACAGGATGATAACTTTTTTCATGGTTTGAATTGTGGTTCTGTCGTTAGACCGCGACCAGTTCGTTTTGTTCAGACCAGACCCGCTTTCCGGCGACAATTGTCGCGACCGCCTTGCCTTTGAGTTTCCAGCCGTAGAACGGGCTGTTGGCCGATTTACTGGCCGTCGCTGCGCGGTCGAAAACCCATTCAGCATCGGGATCAAAAACCGTCACGTCCGCGTCCGCGCCCACACTCAGCGTACCCTTTTGCAGATTCAGCAGCCGGGCCGGGTTAACGGTGAGTTTCGCAATCATGTCCGGCAGTGAAATCCGCTTGGCATGGACCAGTTGCATCAGCGAAAGTGCCAGTTCAGTTTCCAGTCCCGTGATACCGAACGGTGCGTAATCGAATTCCACTTCCTTCTCGTAATCGCAGTGCGGCGCGTGGTCACTGCACAAAATTTCAATCGTGCCGTCGGCCAGACCTTCGAGAATTGCCTCGCGGTCGCGCGCGGACCGCAACGGCGGATTCATTTTGAAATTCGTGTCGTATTTGGGCCACTCAGGCGGTGACGAGTGACGAGTGACAAGTAACGAGAGGGATTTTCCGTCCGTCGCCCAGAATTTTTCACTGCCGGCCACGGCGGCATCGGTCAGCGTGAAATGGTGCGGGCACGCCTCGCCGGAAATCGGCACGCCGCGTTTCTTGGCTTCGCGCAGCAACGCCACGCTGCCCGCCGCGCTCAAGTGCTGGCAATGGACTTTGGCGCCGGTCAGTTCCGCGAGCAGGATGTTCCGCGCAACAATGACTTCCTCGCCCGCCGCGGGCCAGCCGCGCAGGCCGAGCACGGTGCTCCAATAACCCTCGTGCATCACGCCGTCGGTCACGAGCGCATAATCCTGGCAATGGTCCATCACCGGCAGATTGAACATTTTGGCGTATTCGCACGCGCGCCGCATCAGCTCGTTGTTCTGCACGCAATGTCCGTCGTCGGTGATGGCCACGACGCCGGCGCGTTTCAGGCCGCCAATCGGCGCGAGCTCCTCGCCGGCGATGGCTTTGCTGATGGCGCCCGCGACGAAGACATTGACGATACCCTGCTGCGTGGCGCGTTCGCGGATGAGCGCGACGGTGCCGGCGGTGTCAATCGCCGGTGACGTGTTCGGCATGCACACAACCGACGTAAATCCGCCACGCGCGGCAGCAGCAGTGCCGGTGGCAAGGGTTTCCTTGGGCGTTTGCCCCGGTTCGCGCAAATGGACGTGCAAGTCAATCAAGCCGGGACAAACAATTTTGCCCGCGGCAGCGAAACATTCGATTTCCTTCGGCGCGGAAAGATTTTTTCCGACGGTGGAAATTCTCCCGTCCTGGATGAGCACGTCGGCGATGGAATCGAATTGATTAGCGGGATCAACCACGCGCCCGCCGGTCAGCAGCAGGGAATTCATCGCCTCGAGTTTAGCGCGCGCCGGCCGGCAAGGCAAGGCCGTCAGTAGAAAATGGCATAGGCGACGCGATCCGCGCCGCTGATGGCCCAGAGGTTGAGCGGATCGAAGGCGGTCCCGAATTTGTTGAAGCGCGTGCTGCCGTCGT
>Ga0335078_10007219_pt1 | contig 16477 bp, 11 predicted proteins | sample Lox_Sample_32_FD_206711 | JGI IMG/M metagenome (GOLD analysis project Ga0335078, IMG submission 206711) | Soil microbial communities from Loxahatchee National Wildlife Refuge, Florida, United States - Lox_Sample_3.2 | ecosystem: Environmental > Terrestrial > Soil > Wetlands | place: USA...
TGTCTGAACTGGGGCTGTATCCCCACCAAGGCGCTTTTGCGCTCCGCTGAGATTTTCCACTACATCCAGCATGCCAACGATTACGGCCTGTCCGCCAGCAACGTCAGCTACGATCCGAGCGCCGTGGTGAAGCGCTCGCGCGCGGTGTCAAAGCGCCTCAATGATGGCGTCGGCTTTCTGATGCGCAAGAACAAGGTCACGGTGATCTGGGGCGAGGCGGCGATCGAGGCACCCGGCAAGATCGCCGTGAAAGCCGGCCGGGGCGACGCGCCGAAAGGCACGCTCGGCGCCGGATCGTATCAAGCCAAACACATCATCGTCGCCACCGGGGCGCGGCCGCGCGTCCTGCCCGGCCTCGAGCCCGACAAGAAGCTGGTCTGGACCTATTTCGAGGCGATGGCGCCGGACCGCATGCCGAAGTCGCTGCTGGTCATCGGCTCCGGCGCAATCGGCATCGAGTTCGCTTCATTCTACCGAACGCTTGGCGCCGAGATGACGGTCGTTGAAGTGCTGCCGCAAATTCTGCCCGTCGAAGATGCCGAGATCGCCGCGTTCGCGCGCAAAAGTTTTGAGAAGCAGGGCATCAAGATTTTCACCGGCGCCAAGGTGACGAAGCTCGACAAAGGGTCGGACAGCGTCACTGCCACGATCGACGATGGCAAGGGCGGCACGCAGACATTGACGGTCGATCGCGTGATCTCCGCGGTTGGCGTCGTCGGCAACATCGAAAATCTCGGCCTGGAAAAGGTCGGGGTGAAAACCGAGCGCGGCATGATCGTCATCGACGGCGCTTGCAAGACGAACGTGCCGGGGATTTACGCCATCGGTGACGTCGCCGGCCCGCCGCTGCTCGCGCATAAAGCCGAGCACGAAGGCGTCATTTGCGTCGAGGCCATCAAGGGTCTGCATCCGCATCCGATGGACAAGCGACTCATTCCCGGCTGCACCTATTGCTCGCCGCAGATCGCCTCGGTAGGCCTGACCGAGCAGGCCGCCAAGGAGCAAAAAATCGACATTCGCGTCGGCCGCTTTCCGTTCGTCGGCAACGGCAAGGCCATCGCACTCGGCGAAGACCAGGGCATGGTCAAGGTGATCTTCGACAAGAAGACCGGCCAGCTGCTCGGCGCTCACATGGTCGGCGCCGAAGTGACCGAACTCATCCAGGGCTATGTGGTGGCGATGAACCTGGAAACCACCGAAGAAGAATTGATGCACACGGTGTTTCCGCATCCCACGCTGTCGGAGATGATGAAGGAAGCGGTGCTCGACGCATATGGGCGCGTGCTGAACATCTGATTTGTCGACCTCCGTAAGGCGCGCTAGGCGAGGGGCGATAAAATCGCTAGCCTAGCGCCGCGATTTTCATCCCTGCCGGAGCAGCGCCATGGCGAAGTTCGATAGCATTCTCGGCACGATCGGCCGTACGCCGGTCGTCAAGATCAACAAGCTCGCGCCAGCCGGTGTGAACCTCTACGTCAAGATCGAAGCCTTCAATCCGCTCGGCTCGGTGAAAGATCGCTTGGCGCTCGGCGTCATCGAGGCGGCGGAAAAATCCGGCGAACTCAAGCCGGGCCAGACCGTGATCGAAGCGACCTCGGGCAATACCGGTATCGGCTTGGCCATGGTCTGCGCTGCAAAAGGCTATCCGCTGGTCGTCACCATGGCGGAAAGCTTCTCGGTCGAGCGCCGCAAGCTGATGCGGTTTCTCGGCGCCAAAGTCGTACTAACGCCCGCGGGCGAACGCGCTTTCGGCATGGTGGGCAAGGCGCAAGAACTCGCGAAAGCGCATGGTTGGTTCATGACGCGTCAGTTCGAGAACGAGGCCAATCCCGACATCCACGAGCGCACCACGGCACGCGAAATCATCGCCGACTTCGCCGGCGAGCGGCTCGATTACTGGGTCACGGGCTTCGGCACCGGCGGCACGCTCACCGGCGTGTCACGCGTCCTGCGCAAGGAGCGCCCGGAGACGAAAATCATTGTCTGCGAGCCGAGCGACGCGCCAATGCTAACGTCGGGAGAAAAACAGGAGCGCAATGCCGACGGCACGCCGGCAAAACCTCATCCCGCGTTCAAGCCGCATCCGATGCAGGGCTGGAGCCCCGATTTCATTCCGCTGATCACCGGCGAAGCGGTCGATAAGAAGGCAATGGATCGCATCTTGACCATTCCAGGTCCTGAAGCGATGAAATGTTCGAAGGCGCTGGCGCAGCAGGAGGGCATTTTTGTCGGCATCACCGCCGGGGCGACCTTTGCCGGGGCGCTGCAAGTCTGCAAAGAAGCCGCGCCAAGCGCGACAGTGTTGTGCATGCTGCCCGATACCGGCGAACGCTATCTGTCGACCCCGCTGTTCGGCGACATCGGCGCCGACATGAGTGACGAAGAGCTGAAGGTTTCCAACTCGACGCCGAACCACCGCTTGCCGCCCAAGTCTGGTTGAGCGCCGCATCGTTCCGCGAGCGCGCGATTTACGCCGACGACACAAGACCAGCTCTCGGCTTCGCATCGCCGCTGCCGGGAAACACGACGTTCGCCAACGCGTGTTCATCCGCGCGCAAGTGATCCCGCAATAAACCCTTGAGCACGGAGCGCAGATCAATCGTCGCCTTGAGGTCGCGGTTTTCATAGAGGTTAGCCGGTTTCAGCCCCGGCCAATCCGCGATCACCCGGCCGCCCTTAAGCGCTCCGCCGGCAAGCAGCGCGACTGTGCCGGTACCGTGGTCGGTGCCGTCGGTGCCGTTGATGTGCGCGGTGCGGCCGAACTCGGTGATGAGCACCAGCGCGGTCTCGCGCCAAGCCGGTCCCATATTGGTCTTGACCGCAGCGAGTGCGTCGTCGAGTGCGCCAAGCAGTTGCGACAACTGCCCCTTGGCGATGCCTTCGTTGTAATGGGTGTCCCAGCCGTCCAGTGCAAGCGCGCCGACGCGCGGACCATCCGGCTGGGCAAGCACTTTTGCCGCGGTACCGGCGACGTCGGCGAAATAGGCCCGCCGCTGCGCCGGGCGTGGGGCTCGCGCGCCGGGTTTCGGCGCAAGCTCCCCCGGTTGCTCGATAGCTTCGAGTTTGGCAGCGTCCTCGATCACCCTCGCAAGTTTGCGGTCGGACTGACGGTAGAGATCAAGCAGGCGATGGATGGTATCTGGGCTTGCCGGCAGCATGGTTTGCGGCGACCACGACAGAACCGGCGCCGGTCCGCGCGCGACGAGCGGCGTGACCGGACCGACGGCGAAAGCCTTGCTGCCGTTCGGATCGACGCGCCCTGCTGGCGCCAAACCCGCCAGCGCGCGGTTGAGCCAGCCGCTTGCATTGACTGGAACCAGCTTCGGCAGGCCGCTTTCCAGAACGTCCTGACCGTCGAAATGCGAGCGCTCGCGGTAGGGCGTGGCACAGGCGTGTACAACGATTGCTTCGCCGGCCTGGAACATGCGGTGCAAATTCGGCATTGCGGGATTGAGCGCGAACTGATCGTCGAGCTTGAGCGCCGGCGTCTTGCCCTCGAGCGTGAGAGCCTCATCGCCGCGCAGCGGCACCCAATCCGGATCGCCGACCGGCGCAACGGCAGCAAGCCCGTCGAGCGCGCCGCGCAGGATGACCGTCAGAAAACGCGGATCGCGGCCTTCGGCGCGCGCGAGTTTAGGCGCGTACGCCCAGGCAAACAGCGTGCCGGAGGAGAGCAGAAATTGGCGCCGTGAAGGCGCGTGCAAAGGTTTCATAATCAGCTCCGCAGATATTCCGGCGTCATTACCAAAAGCGCCAGCGCTTGCGTCCGGCTCTCCGCGCGCGCGATAGTGTCGCGCGTCTGCGGCGACACGAGCGGACCGAGACTGCTGTCAAGCAAAGCCAGCGGCTCCAGGCCATCAGCCAACCGTCCGGCAAATTCGCTGGCAATGTCGAGACGATGCGGCACACCGTCGATCCACGCCGCTTCGACATCGGGATAGCCGCTCGGCGCCGGCGGCCGCCACAGTGCTTCGCCGAGTGCGGCCTGCGCGGCCATTACGCGTCCGATCGGGATCGCCCATTGCGCCCCGGTCAGGCGCAGGACGCCGGCGATCCACTGCGCCGGCGGCTTGAGCTTGCTCCGCTGCAGCGTCCAGGATTCGTCGGCCTCTATCAGGGCCCGGGCGACTTGCTTGAGGTCGCCATCGGTATCCAGAAACGTCTTTTCGAGTTTGCCGACCAGCGCCTGCGGCGACTCGTCGGCAACGAAATGACGCGCGAGTTTTTGCGCGATATGCCGCGCCGTCGCCGGATTGCGCGCCAGATCGGCGAGGACGGCACGAGCTTGCTGCGCGCCGGTATCGGGATAGCGCTTGCCGAGCACGGTACGCTCGCCTGGCTCATGAAAGCGCTTCACAAAGGCAAATTCGCCGCCGTGACCCGGCACCCCTGGGCCGATGAACGTCCAGCCGGTGAGCACGTTGGCCAAGCTGATAACGTCGGCCTGGGTATAGCCGCTGCGCGCGCCAAGCGTATGCAGTTCCAGAATCTCGCGGGCCAGGTTTTCGTTAATGCCCTTATCGCGGTTAATGCCGGCGATGGAATCGGCGCCCATCGATTGCTCGTTGTCGAGATAAAAGAGCATAGCCGGGTGACTCTCGACTGCTTGCAGCAGATCGGCAAAGCGGCCGAGCACGTGCGGCCGGATCGCCTCGCGCTCATAGGGGCCGGCCATCGAGAAGATTTTGTCAGCCGAGATGCAGAAATGATTCGACCAGAACCAGACCAGCCGTTCGACAAAGCCGATTTCGGAATCGATCGCGGCGTCAAAGCGGGCTTTCGCTTCGTTCTGAATGAGTTGCGCCGGCAATTGCGGCGACGCCTTCGCCGGCGGCATTGCGCCGGCCAGATCCGCCGCGGCATCGGGGAGGTCGTGCCCCGCGCCCGGCATTTTCGCCTCTTTCCGGGCGCGAGCGGCAAGTTTCGTCTTTGCCGTCTGCTCGGCACGGTAGTCGAATAAGGCGCGCGCCGCCTCGCCGCTCGAGGGTAAATTGGCCGCTGCTACACGTCCGGCTTGCGGACGTTCGAGATCGGCGAGCACGGCACCGCGCGGATCCTCGGCGAGGGCAGCAATTTGATCGCGCACCGGGCCGAAGCCGAACCGATGCAAAGCAAGTGCCGCGGTCAATTCCCGATCGATGGTCATGGCATCCTCCGCGCTGCCGGAATAACCGGGCATCGGAAGCAGGTTCGTTATAGCCGAAAGTTCCGACACTTGCACCGAAACGGGCAACACGCCGCCGTCCAGTCGCCTTGCGCCCAGTCTTGCCTACTCGTAAGTAACGCTTGAGAATCTGGAGCTTTCATGGCGATCCTCATCGATAGCGTCAGCCCGGCGGAAGCGGCCACGCGCCATCCGGAAAAGGCGCATCGGCCGGACCAGCCGACTGCGCGCAAGCCCGACTGGATTCGCGTCAAGGCCCCGGTCTCGCCCGGCTATCTCGCGACGCGCGACATCGTGCGCGAGAACGGCCTGCACACAGTCTGCGAGGAGGCCGGTTGCCCGAACATCGGCGAGTGCTGGGAGAAGAAACACGCCACTTTCATGATCATGGGCGACACCTGCACGCGGGCCTGCGCCTTCTGCAACGTCAAGACCGGGTTGCCCGGCGCGCTCGACGCGGCGGAGCCCGAGCATGTCGCCGAAGCAACACAAAAGCTCGGACTGTCACACGTGGTCGTTACCTCCGTCGACCGCGATGATTTAGACGATGGCGGCGCGGCGCATTTCGCCGCTGTGATCGGCGCAATCCGCGCGCGCTGCCCTGACACGACCATCGAAGTGCTGACACCGGACTTTTTGCGCAAGGACGGCGCGATCGAAACCGTAGTCGCGGCGCGTCCAGACATATTCAACCATAATCTCGAAACCGTGCCGGCGAAATACCTGACGGTCCGGCCGGGCGCCCGTTACTTCGCCTCGATCCGGCTCCTTCAGCAGGTGAAGGAGATCGACCCCGCGATGTTCACCAAATCCGGCATCATGGTCGGGCTCGGAGAAACGCGCGATGAAATCCTGCAAGTCATGGACGATTTGCGCGCCGCCGAGGTCGATTTCCTCACCATCGGTCAATACCTGCAGCCCTCGCGCAAGCATCACGCGGTGATCCGCTTCGTGCTGCCCGACGAATTCAAGGCTTTGGCGACGGTCGCCTACGCCAAAGGCTTTTCAATGGTGTCGGCGAGCCCACTCACGCGATCCTCGCATCATGCCGGCGAGGACTTTGCGCGCTTGAAGGCGTTGCGGGCGACACGCTGATCGATGCCGCAATTCTCCACCAGCCGGCGGGTGCAACATGCGGCTTCCGAGATGTTCGACCTCGTCGCCGACGTCGAGCGCTATCCGGAATTCGTGCCGCTGTGCCAATCGCTCAAGGTGCGCAAACGCAGCACCGACGGCGAGGGGAGGGAGATCGTCGTGGCCAACATGACGGTTGCCTACAAATTCGTCCACGAAACCTTCACCAGCCGCGTGACGCTCGACCGCCCGCAACTCGGCATCCTGGTTGAATATCTCGAAGGCCCGTTCCGCCGCATGAACAATCGCTGGATGTTTCATCCAGTCGACGACCGAAGCTGCGACGTCGAATTTTTTCTCGCATACGAATTCCGCAGCCGGGCGCTTGGCTTGTTAATGGGGAGCGTGTTCGACGCGGCCTTCCGCCGTTTCGCTGCGGCCTTCGAACGCCGCGCCGACCAGGTCTACGGCACGCAGGCGGCGTAAGCGGCCGCAAGAAAGCCGCTGCGGGCTGCCGGATCGTGTGCGGCGCCGCGATATGCTATGGCTCGCCACCTCTCGGGGACAGCGGCAATCGCGCTGGAGGCAGGAATGTCAGGGCCGCGCAAAGTGGAGATCCACAGTCAAAAGCGACTGTTCGACGACTTCTTTAAAATCGACGAAGTGATCGTCTCGCATAAACAGCAGGACGGGACGATGAGTCCCGACGAACGGCGGCTGGTCTTCGAACGCGGCGATGCTGTCGCAGCGCTGCTCTATGACCCCGAGACGAACAACGTCGTCATTGTCGATCAGTTTAAGGTGCCGAGCCTAATAGGACGCCGTCGCGACGATCCCGCCACGGTCGACGGCTGGATCACCGAAACGATCGCCGGGATGACCGACGCGAACGAGGCGCCCGAGCAGGCGATTGTTCGCGAGACAATGGAAGAAACAGGCTACAAAATCAAAAGCCCGCAATTGATCGCCAAGTTTTTCTCATCGCCGGGCGGCACATCTGAGCGCATTTTTCTTTATTTTGCCGAGGTCAGCGAATCCGACCGGATCGGCAAGGGCGGCGGGCTTGACGGCGAAGACGTAGCCGTCGTGCAGATCAGCGCCAACGAACTCTTCGACCACCTGGAAAAGAGGAAAATCGAAGATCCGAAGCTTATCGTCGCTGCTTATTGGTTGCAGGACCACATCAGGCGAATGCGGCCGCTCGCTCCATTGACAGTGAAATATGCTCTCAAGGAGCGGCCAGATCTGATCGTTGGATACAAGACCGGCGCTATCGACGATGTCAGAGGCGTAAGCATTTGGGTCAACACCGAAAATACCGACATGATGATGGATCGTTTTATAGGCCGCACCATCTCGGCTCGCATACGGTATCTGGGAGCCAACAAGGACGAAGACAGCGTTATCGAAGACACCATCCAGGAAAGCTTGCGCAGCGTCATTGGCGAGCGCGCGCACGTCAAGATCGGCACCGTCCTGGTCACTGAATCAGGCATGCTGTTCGGCACCAATGAGGTGGAACGGATATTTCACGTCGCGACAGTCGAAGGGGGGCCGGGCGCGGGCGTAAAAGCGGACCTGGAGAAGCTGCGGATGTGCGTCGAAAGAGTTCTCCGGAGGGTTGATCGCGAAAACAATCGCCTCTGGCGTATTCTGCGGAAGAATCAACTGACCTCGATCGTGTTTCCGATGCTGGGAGCTGGCGACGGCGGTCTTACAGTCGAGAGCGTGGCCGAGAATATTATCCCGGTTGCCATCAACTATTTGCGCAGTGCGCCTAACCCGACGCTGAAGGAAATCTATTTTCTTGCTTTCAAGACGCGCGACCGCAGCGCCTGTGATCGGGTGCTCCGTCAATTCTCCGTCAACGGAATACTGACGCCTGGCGGGGGCGCCTAATGGATCGACGCAAGGCCCTGGCGGTCTGGTGGCGAGAACTAGGGCCGCTGCTGCAACGAATATTCTGGCGACCGCTCCGCAGCATGATGGAAATTTTCCACGTGTTGCCTCTCGCAGCCGCCGTCATCCTGTTCGTGCTTCTCGCCACGGACGGTCAGTTTCGCGAAATCTATATCGCCTATTTGGAAGGTCCGAGCGGCGATGTCTCGGTGTGGCTGGCAGCTATCGCGTCGGCGGCGATTGTTCTGGCCCTGATCAGCGCGGTGCTTCGCGAAGCGCACTTTGCGCTCAGCTCGATGAGGATCAACGTCATCTACTCAAGCTATTCGAACCCGGATGCCAACTCGTCGCTCCGCATCCTGCAACGGACCGCTGGCTTCGGCTTGGCGTTCCTGCCGTGGCTCGGCGTGGCGACCGGACTGTTCGCTGCAAGAAACTTCGTCGCTGATCGGTATTGTCAGCTGCTGAACACCGCGAAGATTCCCGCCAGCACGCTAGCCGGCATGCAGCATCTTCTACTGCCGGGGGCTTGGACGATCGTCATCGCGGTCGTTTTTCTCGGCGTGGCGGCCACGATATTTTCATGCGTCGACCAGCAAAGTCGAGTGGCGCAGCGTTCGGTCGCTTTCGTAGCGCCGCCGCTGGCAGCCCTGCTGTTCCTGTTGTTCACCGACAAGCTGGATGTCGGTCTGCTGACAATTTGGCCGATCGTTATCTGCGTGTTCATCGCGCTGCTGACGGTCCTCTATTTTCTCGGCTATCAATGGCTCTATCGTCGGCAGGGGGGACGTATTCTTTTCCGTTCACAGAGCGACTTGCCGAACGAAAAGGAAGCGAGTGCGGCCGGAAATGCGGCGCAAGGTTGGCGGCGGTTATTCACGCTTCGGATTTTGTCGCCGCTTTGGTCGCTGATGGCGCATCCGGAATTCACGACCGGAATCAGTCTGCGCAGGCGTCGGCGCCAGATGCTGGTTATTTGGGCGTTTCTGCCTTGGTCTATTCTGGCTCTCTACTTTGCCGTCGTACCGTCATTCGCTCCTACGGCGCAAAAGTCGAATCTGTGGGCGCAGACTTCAGACACACAGCCGCTTTCGCTCTGCCCGCTTAGCGCCACGGCTGTTCCGGTGCCGGGACATTGGACGGTTTTCCCGGTCGCGATGAGCGTAATGATCGGCGTCGGTTTGCTGGTCGGCTTCGTTCTGAACCGGATTACTGAACGATGGATGTGGCGGCGCGCGACAATCATCGGCTTGGTAGTTGCACTGGTGACGGCAACGAGAATTGTATCCATGCTCGATGTGGATGCCGTCGTTTCCGTCTATCGGCTGGTCGGCCCGCTCGGTACGGCTGCGCTGCAATTGCTCTTCTTGATTTCAGTTTTTGCATTGCTCGCGTGGCTTTCACAGCGCTCCGGCTTTCCGGCGCTGACGCTGGTCATTCTCGCGCTCGTGGTGAGCGTGATTTATCCCGATCACGTCGGAATAACTGCCCTTGCGCTTGGAATAATCTCTCTCGGCTTCGCGATTGTTGCGATTCTGTCGGATCTTCTGCCTGTCGCGCTTGTCGCACTGATCTTGCCGATACTCGGGGTCATCAATTGGCACGAACTACAAGACGTGCCGCCGGTTGGGCAGAATACCCAAGCCGATAAGTTGAGCGTCGCGACGGCATTCCAGGGCTGGCTTAAGCAGAGAGGGCTCGCGGATTCCACATCTGGGGTCCCGCCGCATCCGGGAAAAGGCTGCACCGGCGACGTGCGCACGACCACCCCTCCCGCTGCAAACGGCGGTAAGAAATACCCGGTATACATTGTTGCGGCCGAGGGCGGCGGTATTTACGCGGCGAGCGCCGCGTCTATTTTTCTGTCAAGAATGCAGGGGCTGTGCCCCGATTTTGCCGATCACGTATTCGCCATCAGCGGTGTTTCAGGCGGTGCGATCGGAGCGGTCATATTTCAATCTTTGGATCAGGCAACCGCGCCGGGTTCGAAGCCGCCGCCGGCGTCCGACTGCCCTGGCGCCGCAGATAAGCGCGACGATCACGCCCCGCTCCCGCAAGAGGTCGCCGACGTCATGCAGGACGACCATTTCTCGCCCATCATCGGTTCGATTTTTCCCGAGCTCTTGGGTTCATCCACGGGACGCGCCGAAGCGCTCGTGGCAAGCTTTGAACATTCAGTCGCCGCTCATAACAGCGCCGCGGCGGTGGAGCTTTGCGCTCCGTTCGCCGGTCACTGGTCCCCGGCTGGCGGCGTCCCGGCTCTCGTCTTAAACTCAACTTGGGTCGAGACCGGCTTTCGCGTGGCCTTTGCGCCCTTCCGCCTAAACGACACCGATGAATCTCTCTATTCATTCTCCGACGTCGGGATGCCGGACGAACATGATAAATCGCTGATGCAGGCAGCCGCGGTGAGCGCGCGCTTCCCATTGATCTTGCCGCCATTCTCGGTCGTCATGAACGGCTCAAAAGCCGGCGAGCGAAAGCGCTGGAATTTCGTCGACGGCGGCTATTCCGACAATTCCGGAGCAACAACTGCATTCGATCTTTATAAAACGCTTAAATCGGTTGCTTCCTCGGTCGACTTGGAGATTATTCTGATTTCGAGTTCCGTGCCGCAGCCGCAGCTGTTCGGCATGGCGATCAACGGAACCGTATTCCGCGATACGATGGCGCCGATCGACGCCCTCATGAAAGTCAGAGGGAATCTCGGCAACGAGGCAGTCGCACGCCTGTGCAGCATACTTTATCCCAATGACAGCAAGGTGCACTCGCAGTCGCTGGCCGGAAACGCCGGCCATCGCAATGCGGAGGCGCTCAGCGAATGCATCGACCATGCGGCGGACACGCAGGCGCCGCTGCGGATTATCGAAATTCAAGACCAAACATACGGACTCGCGTTAGGTTGGAAAATCTCGCGAACCAGCTTTTCAGTCGTGTCTTGGATGCTTGGAAATCCCGCACAATGTGACCGAACGGCTGGCGCCGCCGGTCAGCAGCAGGGCAATTCGAGCTCGCAGAATCGCAACGCGGGGTCCACCAATGGGACCGTGCAATTTCCCACCGCCGAGATCGTCAACCGAAATAGTTGTGCGTTGCAATCGATAGAGCAATCGCTTCAAGGCTGACCTTATCCCGAAAAGGCTCTCACACTCCGCAACTTCACCGTGCCAAAGCTTCCAGGAGCGCCAGCGCCTCTGCGACAGAGCGTTCGCGCACGCGGCGCCGGCCGATCTTGCCAAACAGCCGACGGCGCTGCAGACGTCTGCCGTCGCGGCTCGCGGCGGCGAAATGCACGAGGCCCACAGGCTTTTGCTTGGTGCCGCCGGCCGGACCGGCAATGCCGGTGATCGCCACGGAGAGATCGGCGGGTGAATTTTCCAAGGCACCTGCCGCCATCGCCGCGGCGGTCTCGGCGCTCACCGCGCCGTAACGCTTCAGTGTCGCCGCCGGGACCCCGAGCATCGATTCCTTTGCCGCATTCGAATAGACGACGAAGCCGCGCTCGACCACGTCGGAGGCGCCGGCGATTTCAGTCAGCGCCGCCGCGACGAGGCCGCCGGTGCACGATTCCGCCGTGGCGAGGAGCAAGCCACGCGCGCGACAGATATCGAGCAAACGCTTTGCCGTCGCGCGCCGCTCTTGGTCGATCATGCGCCACCCCACGGCAGCCGCACCATCGCCGTCGCCATGGCGACAATGCCCTCGCTACGGCCGGTGAATCCCATTTTCTCGCTGGTCGTCGCTTTGACCGCGACACGGTCGGTCGAGATGCCGGCGATGGCCGCGATTCGCGCGCGCATCGCGTCGCGGTGCGGCGAGACGCGTGGCGTTTCGCAGACAACGGTGACGTCGAGATTGCCGATCATGCCGCCCCGCGCCCGCACCCGTTCGCAGGCAAACGCGAGAAAGCGGTCCGACGAGGCGCCGCGCCATTGCGGATCATTCGGCGGAAAGTGTTGGCCAATATCGCCCTCAGCCAACGCACCCAGAATGGCATCCACCAGCGCATGCAGAACCACATCGGCGTCCGAATGGCCGGTCACCCCGCGCCCATGCGCAATGCGGATCCCGCCGAGCATTACATGATCGCCATCGGCGAAGGCGTGAACGTCGAATCCGTTTCCGGTGCGCACATCGGCAAGCGCCGAGGCCCGCAAAAGTTCGGCGCGGGCCAAATCCTCATTGGTGGTCAGTTTCACGTTTCCGGCCTCGCCTTCGAATACATGCACGCGCTGACCGGCCCATTCGGCAAGCGCGGCGTCGTCGGTAAAATCATCGCGGCCAATAAGAGCTGCCCGACGATGCGCATCAAGGATCAGCGCGAATCCAAACGCCTGCGGCGTCTGCACGACGCGCAAATGGGCGCGGTCGAGCGTCTCGCTTACCGTGGCATCGGCGTCGATTTTTTTCACCGTGTCCGCAATGGCAACGCCCGGTACAGCCGCGCCGTACTTTTCACCGGCCTCGATGGCGCGGTCGATGAGTCCACGGCTCAAGAATGGACGCGCCGCGTCGTGTATAAGGACCAGCGTCGGCGTACGCGCCTGTAGTGCTTGCAGCCCGGCATAGACTGAAATCTGCCGCGTTGCTCCGCCTTCGACGGGCTCCAAAAGCTTACCAAGGCCGTTGCTCGCGCCGCGAAACAGTTCCGCATCCGCAGAGTGGATGACCGGCTGCACCATGCCGATTTGCGGATGGTCGGAGAAAGCGGAAAGCGTTGAACGAATCGTCGCTACCCCCGCGATCGTACGATATTGCTTGGGAACCTCGCCGGAGGCGCGCTGCCCCCGGCCCGCGGCAACAACCACAGCCGCGACGATACCCATCCCGGACCGCTCCGTTCCTGTTTCCTGGCATGCCTTAGCGCATGTCCGCCAAATGTGCGAACGGCCTACCCTTGGCCCAGCCGTCGGGCGGGCTTTTGGGGGTTATCCACCCGCCGAAAGTGCTGGAGTTATAAAATATTGCAGTGCAGCACTTGCGCTGACGGGCATTTTGGCTAATCTATATGCAATGAGCGAAATGCGCCTATTTACTGTGCATATCCTGGCAGCCCACGTCGCCTGGATCGCTGTCGATCCTTGCGATCAGTGGAAATCAGCTCCGGAAGTAGGCTTACAGGCGGGATTGAGGGGGCGGCGGTGAGCGCGGCCGAGCCATTGCTTATGGTTTCACCCGCAGAAGCCGTGCTCAACGCGTTGCCGCATCCGGTCGTCGTCGTGGCCCCCGATGGCAAGGTGGTCGATGCCAATGCCGCCGCCGAATCCTTTTTCGAGGTCTCGGTACCGCTGCTGAGACGCCAATCGCTGCGCGATCTGGTGCCGTTTGGCAGTCCGTTGCTGACGTTGATTGAGCAGGTGCGCGCGCGCGGCGCCGCCGTCAACGAATACAAGGTCGATCTCGGAACGCCGCGCAATCCCGGCGATCGGCTTGTCGACCTGCACGTAGCGCCGCTGCCGGAGCAACTCGACTACGTGGTGGTGATGCTGCAGGAACGGACCATTGCTGACAAGATGGATCGCCAGTTGACCCATCGCGGCGCCGCGCGCTCGGTGATCGCGCTGGCCGCGATGCTCGCGCACGAAATCAAGAACCCGCTGTCCGGAATCCGCGGCGCGGCGCAGCTCCTCGAACAGTCGGCCAGCGACGATGACCGTACGCTCACGCGGCTTATTTGCGATGAAGCCGATCGCATCGTGAAGCTCGTCGACCGCATGGAGGTGTTCGGCGACGAGCGTCCGGTCGAGCGTGAGCCTATAAACATTCACGTCGTTCTCGATCACGTCAAACGGCTGGCCCAATCCGGGGTCGCCCGCAATATCAAATTCGTCGAGGATTACGATCCCTCATTGCCACCGGTGTTGGCGAATCGCGACCAGCTGGTCCAGGTCTTCCTCAATCTGATCAAGAACGCGGCCGAGGCGATCGGCGAAAATACCGCCGGCGGCGAAATCGCTCTCACGACGGCTTTCCGTCCCGGCGTGCGCCTGTCATTGCCCGGCGCCAAGACGCGTATTTCGCTGCCGCTCGAGTTCTGTGTCCGCGACAATGGTCCCGGCGTACCTGACGAATTGATGCCGCATCTGTTCGATCCGTTCGTCACGACCAAGCCGAGCGGATCCGGCCTAGGTCTCGCGCTCGTTGCCAAGATCGTGGGCGATCACGGCGGCATCATCGAATGTGAATCCCAGCCGCGCCGCACCGTTTTTCGCATTCTCATGCCCAAATATAACGCAACTGGCGGCGCCGAGCCGGACGGCGTCCAGCACCTAAAAGGAAATCATTGATGCCCGCGGGAAGTATTCTCGTCGCCGATGACGATGCGGCGATCCGGACGGTGCTGAATCAGGCGCTTTCTCGCGCCGGATACGAAGTTCGTTCGACCGGCAATGCCGCAACCATGTGGCGCTGGATCAGTCAGGGCGACGGCGATCTCATCATTACCGATGTGCTGCTGCCCGACGAAAGCGCTTTCGATCTTTTGCCGCGCATTAAAAAGGCGCGTCCCGATCTCCCGATCATCGTCATGAGCGCGCAGAACACGTTCATGACGGCGATCCGCGCTTCCGAGCGCGGCGCTTACGAATATCTGCCGAAACCATTCGATCTGAAGGAACTGATTTCGATCGTCGGCCGCGCTCTTTCCGAGCCCAAGGAGAAGCAGGGGCAGCAGCCGGCAAAAGCCGAAGATTTCGAATCTATTCCGCTGATCGGTCGCTCGCCGGCGATGCAAGAGATCTACCGCGTGCTGGCGCGTTTGATGCAGACCGATCTCACCGTCATGATCGTAGGTGAATCCGGCACCGGCAAAGAGCTGGTGGCGCGCGCTCTCCACGACTACGGCAAGCGCCGCACAGGTCCGTTCGTCGCCATCAACATGGCGGCGATCCCGCGCGACCTCATCGAATCGGAGCTGTTTGGCCACGAGAAGGGCGCCTTCACCGGCGCCAATACGCGCAGTGCGGGGCGTTTCGAGCAAGCCGAAGGCGGCACGCTCTTTCTTGACGAAATCGGCGACATGCCGATGGAGGCGCAGACCCGGCTTTTGCGCGTGCTGCAACAGGGCGAGTACACCACGGTCGGCGGCCGTACGCCGATCAAGGCCGACGTGCGGATCATCGCCGCCACCAACAAGGATTTGCGTCAGCTCATTCAACAGGGCCTGTTTCGCGAGGATCTATTCTTCCGCCTCAACGTCGTGCCGTTGCGACTGCCGCCCTTGCGCGAGCGCACAGAAGACATTCCCGACCTCATTCGCCACTTCTTCGCGCAAGTGGCGCGTGAGGGACTGTCCCTCAAGCAGATCGATCAAGCCGCGCTGGACCGGCTCAAGCGGCATCGCTGGCCGGGTAACGTGCGCGAACTCGAAAATTTGGCGCGTCGCTTGGCCGCGCTCTATCCGCAGGAGACGATTACCGCCGCGGTGATAGATGCCGAGCTGGCGCAGCCGGTGCTGGTCATGCCGGGCGAGAGCGGCCGCGCCGAGGACAATCTTTCCTTCGCTGTTGAGCGTTACCTCGCGCGCTATTTTTCCGGCTTCGACGATGGGCTGCCACCGCCCGGCCTCTATCATCGCATTCTGCGCGAGGTCGAAGCGCCGCTGCTCTCGGCCGCGCTGACGGCAACCCACGGCAACCAAATCCGGGCCGCCGATCTGCTCGGTGTCAACCGCAACACCTTGCGGAAGAAAATCAGAGATCTGGAGATCCAGGTCTATCGCACCAGCGGCGGTTGAGCGCGCAACGTGCCTCTACCCTCGCTCCCTATAGTCATATTGGCCCAGGAATTGTCGCAATTAGGCAACATTGTTGTATAAAAGCATCACTCGGGGAGAGGGCGCGCGGGGCTCCATGGCCATCCGCCGTCATTCGATAACAGTCCCGCGTCTTTAGCGAGCGCTCATGACGACTGTCGATCAGGTCGCGCCGATCGAGCCGGCTTCAGCAACACCCATGCCTGCGGCCTCGCGGCTGATCGGCGCCATTGCGGTCGGTGTCGCCGTACTCTCGGCTGCGGCCACCTTCCTGGTCCTGGCCGGGCTTACGCCCATCGCCCCAGTCGATTCCGTGGTCAAGGAGTTGCTGCTCGGCAACGTCGTGACCGGGCTGTTGCTGCTCGGCATTATCGGACGTGAAGTCTGGGTCGTCATTCAGGCCCGTCGCCGCGGCCGCGCCGGCTCGCGGCTGCACGTGCAGATCGTCAGCCTGTTCGCTGTCATCGCTGCGGTTCCAGCCGTCCTGGTCTCCGTGGTCGCTTCGACGACGCTCGATCGCGCCCTCGACCGCTATTTCTCGACGCGCACGCGGGCGATGATCCAGCAATCGATGATCGTCGCCGATG